>MDTG01202679.1_pt1 | contig 22165 bp, 21 predicted proteins | sample 811421 | NCBI WGS metagenome assembly MDTG01 (sample SAMN05326645, study PRJNA326480) | marine metagenome | isolation source: seawater | place: Pacific Ocean: South East | collected 2011
GTTGTTTTAAGTTCTTTAAAGCAGATGGGTATTGATTCAGAAGGTCTTGATGAAATGGACAGAAAATATTTAAAATGTATCCACGAAAACTATAGTGGAGGACCTGTTGGTGTTGAATCATTGAGTGCGGCACTTCTTGAACAGAGAGATATTATTGAGGATGTAATAGAGCCATACTTGATGCAAAGAGCACTAGTACAGAGAACCTCTCGTGGGAGAATTATTACAAAAAAAGGTATTTCTCATTTAGGTGACAATTATTAATGAAAAAAATTCATGATGAAAAATTTACTGTTTATTATGAGAATACAGATTCCTCTGGGTTCACATATCATACCTCATACTTATGTTGGGCAGAGAGAGCAAGAAGCAACATGCTTAGAAAAAATTTTCCGAAAGTTATTTCACTTTTAAAAAACAATTCTTTTTTTTTTGTCGTAAGAAAACTTGAAGTAGAATTCTTTCAACCTTCATTTTTATTTGATGATCTACTTGTGGAAACTTTTTTTAAAGAAAATACAAAAACATCCATAAAAATTGTACAAAAATTTAGAAAAAATGATCAAACAATTTGTAAGATAGATGTTTTTTTGGTTTGGATTGATGGAAATACTAGTAAGCCTTCTAGGATTCCAAATGATATAATATCTAGATTTAAATTTATGGAAGTAGTATAAACATCTTATGGACGAAACTATCGAAAAAAAAATTATTGAGGAATCGTCTGATTTCTCAATTTTTTCGTTATTTTTACAAGCAGATATTGTTGTAAAAATTGTTATTCTATTATTGTTAATTTCATCGGTTTGGTCATGGACAATCATATTCTCCAAATATACTCGGTTAAAAGGAATAATGATGGAAACTGAAGATTTTGAAGAAAAATTCTATTCTAGCGAAACCTTAAGTAAACTCTCTAAAAGGATTGGAGGTCAACCAACTCATCCCATGGAATCAGTTTTTTTTTCTGCAATGGTTTACTTCGACAGAATAAAAACTGGATTTTCTAATAAGAATTTTGATTTTAAAAAAAGTTTCTGTGAAAATGTGAAAAAGGAAATGGAAATTGTAATTAATAAAGAATTATCTAGCTTAGAGAAGGGGCTTAACTTTCTTGCTTCGGTTGGTTCGACAGCACCATTTATTGGTTTATTCGGAACTGTGTGGGGAATTATGAATAGCTTTACAGCTATCGGTATTTCCCAGAATACAAGTCTCGCTGTTGTAGCTCCTGGTATTGCTGAAGCTCTTTTTGCAACTGCGCTTGGACTTGTAGCTGCTATACCTGCCGTCCTCTTTTATAATAAATTTAATGATATGTTAGATAATCTTAATAATAAATTGGAAGTCTTTTCAGATGAAATATTAGTGATAATTTCAAAAGAAATCTTCAGGTAGAATTATGAGAAAAAAATCTAGGAAAAAACCAATGTCAGATATTAATGTCACTCCCTTTGTTGACGTGATGCTAGTCTTGCTAATAATTTTTATGGTAACGGCACCTCTTCTTTCTTCAGGAATTAAAATTAATTTGCCAGAAAGTTCATCGGTACTAAAAAATGAAAAGAAAGATCCGGTTACAGTTTCACTTAACTCTAAAGGTGAAATTTTTATTCAAAAAAAACGATTTACCAGACAACAACTAATTCAAAAGCTTAAACTTTTAAAGAAAAACAATAAAAATTTAAAGATATATATTAAAGGAGACAAAAAACTAGATTATGGGAAAGTTATGGATTTAATGAGCTTGATCAATAAATCGGGTTTTACCAAGGTAGCACTAGTCACTAAACTTAAATGATTTGTATATGACCCAAGGCCTTCTAAAGTCTTTTTTTTTACATTTGGTGATTTTATTTTTTTTCATCTATGGTGCCGAAATTTTTAAGCAAAACAAAAAATTCGAAATAAATGAAATTCCTCTTGAGATAGTTGATATTTCTGATCAAACGGTTAACAAAGTAGAAAATGAAAAAAATAAAAAAATTAACTCTAAACCTTCGCCTGTAAAAAAAACTTTATCTGGGTTTCAACCTCCAAAAGTAAAGTCAAAACCTAAGCCACCAGAGTTTTCAGAAAAAAAAATAAAAAAACCAAAACAAAAAAAAATAAAAAAAGAGCTTGAGGAGGAAAAACAAAAAAAGAGAGTAGATAATATCCTTAAATCAATAGAAAAAATTAAATCTGCAAATAAAAATAAAATAAAATCAACCGAGAAGAAGATTGAAGAAAAAAAAGATGATATTGAAAAAGAGGAGGTAAAAAGTGTTAAGTTAGGAGAAAAACTCACTATTTCTGAGAAAGATGCAATAAGGCGTCAGTTTTATAGATGTTGGATAGTGCCAGCCGGAGCAAAAAATATCAAGGATTATAAAGTTTCTTTGAAACTTAAGCTTAATGCAGACGGCGAAGTTGTTAATACGGTAATCATGAACAAAGAGGAAATGAAAAATACTTTTTTTAGAACTCTTGCAGAAAGTGCACTAAGAGCAGTAAATCATCCTGATTGCAAGAAGTTGAAGGTCCCTAAAAAGAAATATGAAACTTGGAAGGAAACAATTTTAGATTTTGATCCATCTGTTATGATTAACTAATAATTAATTTTGATTTTGTGTCTCAAAGACACTAGAATCTATTATGTATTTTATGAAAATCTTTTTTGCTCTTTTAATATTTTTTTCTTTTTCTGTTAAATCAGAGTTGAGAATAGATATTACACAAGGGAATTTAAACCCCATACCTGTTGCTATTTTAGAATTTAATTCCTCTAACTCAGAATCCAAAGAGATTTCATCAAATATTAATATTGTAATTTCCAATAATTTGGAGAGATCGGGTCTTTTTTCGATCTTACCCAAAAAGATTTTTTTTAACACATCGTTACCATTTGAAAAAAAGCCAAATTTCGAAGATTGGAAAATAACAACAGCGCAAGGACTTGTTCACGGAAAATTAGATTTGAGAAATGAGAAAATTAATATTGAATTTAGATTATGGGATGTCCTTTCTCAAAAACAGATGGTTGCTCAAAAACTCTCAACTGAAAAAAGTAATTGGAGAAGAATAGCTCATGTAATATCAGATATTATTTATCAGAGAATAACTGGCGAATCTGGTTATTTTGATAGTAGGTTAGTTTATATATCAGAGTCCGGTCCAAAAAGTAATAGAAAGAAGAGGTTGGCCATTATCGATCAGGATGGTGCAAATCATAAATTTCTGACTGATGGTTCTTACCTTGCACTCACACCAAGATTTTCTCCAGCGGCACAAGAGGTGGCTTATTTATCTTATAATAATACTATTCCAAGGATATTTCTTTTAGACTTAAATACTGGTAAACAGAAAATATTAGGAGATTTTCCAGGAATGACTTTCAGCCCAAGATATTCACCCGATGGAAAAAAATTAGTAATGAGTTTGGCAAAAAATGGTAACACCGACATTTATGAGATGAATCTAGAAACATTGAAAATGAAAAGGTTAACATTTTATGACGGCATTGATACCGCCCCTTCCTATTCACCTGATGGTGATTTCATTACATTTGAATCAGATAGAAGTGGTAGTCAAAAAATATACATAATGAACTTAAAAACCAAAAAAGTGAAAAGAATTAGTTTCGGAAAAGGTAAATATGCTACGCCTGTTTGGTCACCCAGAGGGGATTTAATTGCATTTACAAAACTACTAGGTGGCGAGTTTTATATTGGTGTTATGTATACTGATGGAAAAGGTGAAAGAGTTGTTTATAAATCATACCTGGTAGAGGGTCCATCCTGGTCTCCTAATGGAAGAGTGATTGCATTCTACAATCAACATAAATTTTCAGGAGGAAAAATATCAAACCCTAAAGTCAAAATGATTGATTTGACTGGTATTAATCTAAGAGAACTTGTTACGCCCTCTGATGCTTCAGATCCAGCATGGTCGGGATTACTTCCATAACAATTAAAAAAAAAAGAGTTATCATTGACTTATTAGCATTCAAAATGTAAAACTGTATTGAAGTTAAACATTAAAGGTATTTATTCTATGAAAATCAAATATTTCGTTCTTTTAATTGCGATTTCCTTCATTGGCAGTTGCGCGAATGATCAATATGTTGGTAGCGACAACCTCCTACAAGATGATTCATTCAGAGATATTCCGACTCACGATTCAGTTGACTGCTTCGGATCTTGTACTGTAAAGATTTATAACAGATAAATATTAATTATTTGTCCCGATTCCAGTTACGAGTAAATAACTTTTAATAAACCTTAATCGTTGACTTATTTCCGTACAGATTGTAAAACAATAAGTTATAATACTTTAATTAAATTTTTAAGGATCTAAACGCTATGAAAAATAAATACTTATCATTATTATTCGCTGGATTACTCATGATCACGGGTTGTGAAACAATTGGTGGTTCCTCATCTTCAGGAAGTACTCCAGGATACGAATATGGAGACTCTAAACAAGCAAACCTTCAAGCCTACCTTCAGAACGAAATTGGGGATAGAGTTTATTTTGAAACTGACCAACACAACATTTCTTCCGCATCAGCATATGTACTGGAATCTCAAGCAAATTGGCTTAAATCAACACCTGGGTTTCAGTTGTTAATAGAAGGACATTGCGATGAGAGAGGTACTAGGGAATACAACCTTGCTCTAGGTGAAAGAAGAGGTAATTCGGTAAAAGAATTTTTGACCTCTCTTGGTGTTGACCCTGGAAGGTTAACAGTTATAAGCTACGGAAAAGAACGCCCTGCTGCAGACGGAAGCACTTCTGAAGCCTGGGCAGAAAATAGAAGAGCTGTGTTAGTTGTAAGTGGTAACTAACAACAATGTATCCTTATTTATTTGGAATTAGGGCTAATAACATTAGCCCTTTTTTTTTGATAATATGTCATCCAAATTTAAAATTCTACCATTAATCCTCCCAGTATTACTCTTATTATTTCCAATTCCATCAACATCTCAAAACCTCGACGTAGATGAGCTCTTAGAGAGGTTAGAGAGAATCGAAAAAAATATTTCAGATATTCAAAAAGGGAAAATTGAAGAGTTCGAGAAATCATTGTCATCTGGTTATATATCAAGAAATGAATCAAAACTTGGTGATTTTGAAACAAAAATAAGAACAAACTTTGGTTTATTGGAAGAGATAGATAATAAAGTCCAAAATCTTGACGAAAAACTTAACCTTATTGACAAGGATTTGAAATCACAAATTAATTCTTTACAAAAAATTATTAAAAAACTAAATCAAGTTAAACCAAAAACAAAAGAATCTTTTAGAGATTCACTCTCTAAAAAGGAAAATAATTTAATTAAAAATAACGATGGTCAAGGAAAAGATTTAAAAACAGAGGAAAATTCAATAACTGAGCTTAATGAATCAGATATAAAAAAAAAATATGAAAATGCAATAAAATTATTATGGGCTAATAAATATGAAAAAGCAGAAGAAGAATTAATAGAACTTAAGAGAATAAAGCCAAATGATCTTATGCCAAACATCCAATATTGGCTTGGCGAAGTCTATTACGCAAAAAAAAATTTTCAACAAGCCATTATTGAATTTGGCGAGGGTTTTTCAAATTATCCTGACTCGATTAAAGGTCCTGACAACCTTTTGAAACTTGGGCTTTCATTTTCTAATTTAAATAAAAAAAACGAGGCATGTAGTGCTTTTTATGAATTAGAAGTGAAATATAAAAATTCTCCAAAAAATGTACTCGAAAGGTCACAAGAAGAAAGAAAAAAACTGAATTGTCCGAAAGAATAAATGATATCTAAAAAACCACTAGATTTTAACGAATTTAACTCAATTCTCATAAAAAAAAACTTTCTGTTTGAAAAAAAACCTCACATTGCAATTTGTGTTTCCGGCGGAGCTGATAGTCTCGCACTGTTAATCTTAATGAATAAGTGGATAAAAAAAAAGAGTGGTTTGTTAACAGTTTTACATTTTAACCACAAATTGAGGACGGATTCAAAAAAAGAAGAATTTTTTGTTAGAGATATTTGTATCCAACTAAAAGTTTCTTTAAAGATTTTAAGTTGGCGTGTACCGAGAAAAAAATCATCAATTATGAAAAGTGCAAGAGATGAAAGATATAAAAAATTCATTGACTATTGCTATAAATCTAGAATTATAACACTTATGACAGCACATCACAGGGATGATTGCTTGGAAACTTACTTAATGAGAAAAAAAAGGGGTCATGCAACTCTTGGTTTAAATTCAATACCTACACAGAATATTCAAAAAAACTTACAAATTTTGAGACCTTTTATAGACATCGGAAAAGATAGATTGATAAATACATGTAAAGAAAATAATCTAAACTGGGTTAGTGATCCCAGTAACCAAAATTATAAATATGAAAGAGTAAAAGTTAGAAGATATATAAGTGGGTTAAACCAAAGTAGTTTAAAAAAGATCAATTCTGATTTTAAGATTACTCTAAAAAAAAATACAAAAACCGAAAAAAAACTTAATGACTTTATTATCAACAATTTAAGTTTTTTTGACTATGGCAAATTTGTACTAAAGAAAACCAAGTTTCTTGAGATTTGTCAAAGTCTGCAGATAGAGGTTTTAAAAAAAATTTTAGTAACTTGCTCTGGAACATTATATCCACCAAGGACACTATCGGTAAAAACTTTAGCTAAAAAAATTAAAATTAAAGCTAAATTTAAATTTTCTTTAAATTGGTGTATCGTCAATGTAAAAAAGGATTTGATAGAATTTTACAGAGAATATCAAAAAATCAATAAATATTGTTCAACTAAAGTTATACTAAAAAAAAAAAAATCTTTTTTATGGGATGACAGATTTATTATAGAAACTTCTCAAAATGACATTACTTGTGAAGTAATGAATGAAAAAAAATGGATTTTTATTAAAAGAAAATTCAAGTCTGTTAACTCCTTTGAACAAATAGGTTATGATATAGTAAGGACATTACCAATTATTAAAGTGAAAAAAAAATTAATAATACCTCATTTTTTAAACCAAAATGAGCTAGAAAAACATTCTGTTAAATTCTTTTTCAATCCAATTATACCGTTAACAAAAAAAAATTTTTTAAATATTAATTGAGATTAAAATATATATAATTATATGGTAACTATATGAACAATAATTTACTTAAAAACCTAGCTATATGGCTTCTTATAGGGTTCCTTGTTTTCCTAATTATAGATTTTTACAAAGCCAATGATGTTTCGCAAAGGACATCGCCAATTTCCTACTCTAACTTTTTGACAGAACTTCAAAATGGAAACGTGTCCAGAGTAGAAATAAGAGGTAATAACATTAAAGGTGAATATTCTAATGGTTCTTTTTTTTCCACCTACGCGCCTAACGATATGAACCTAATTGAAAAGCTTGAGAAAAATAACGTTGAAATAATAGCACTACCATTAGACAAAGGGTCCCCAGGCTTGTTGGACATTTTAATCTCATGGTTTCCAATGCTGTTGCTTATTGGAGTTTGGATCTTTTTCATGAGACAGATGCAATCCGGCAGTGGAAGGGCCATGGGCTTTGGTAAATCGAGAGCTAAACTTTTAAATGAGAATAAAGATAAGGTAACTTTCAGAGATGTTGCAGGCATTGACGAAGCTAAATCAGAACTAGAAGAAATTGTAGAATTCTTGAAAGATCCTACTAAATTTCAAAGGCTTGGTGGAAAAATTCCAAAAGGTGCACTATTGGTAGGGCCTCCAGGAACAGGAAAAACATTACTTGCAAGAGCTATTGCTGGCGAAGCCAATGTCCCTTTTTTTTCAATTTCAGGTTCTGATTTTGTTGAAATGTTTGTTGGTGTAGGTGCTAGTCGAGTCAGAGATATGTTTGAACAGGGCAGAAAAAATGCACCATGTATTATTTTTATTGACGAGATTGACGCTGTTGGAAGACATAGAGGAGCTGGTTTAGGCGGTGGTAATGACGAAAGAGAACAAACTTTGAATCAACTCTTGGTCGAGATGGATGGCTTTGATTCCACTCAAGGTGTTATACTAATAGCCGCTACTAACAGACCTGATGTGTTGGATCCAGCTTTATTAAGGCCAGGAAGATTTGATAGACAAGTAGTTGTTCCTAATCCCGATATTGAAGGTAGAAAAAAAATATTATCAGTTCATACCAGAAAGTTAGCACTTGCACCGGATGTAGATATTAAAGTTATAGCAAGGGGAACGCCAGGCTTTTCTGGTGCTGATTTGGCAAATCTATCCAATGAGGCCGCTTTGCTGGCTGCTAGAAGAAATAAAAGACTTGTTACAATGCAAGATTTTGAAGATGCAAAAGACAAAGTGATGATGGGAGCAGAAAGAAGGTCAATGGTAATGACTTTGAAAGAAAAAGAGCTTACAGCATACCATGAAGCTGGTCACGCATTAGTTGGTATTTTTACCCCTGGAAATGATCCTCTTCATAAAGTTACAATTATCCCTCGAGGTAGAGCTCTCGGGGTCACTATGAATCTACCAGAAAGAGATAAATATTCCGAGACTAAAACTGAGATGAAAGCAAAGCTTGCAATGATTTTTGGCGGTAGAGTGGCCGAGGAGATCATTTTTGGAAAAGATAACATTACATCTGGAGCCTCTAATGACATATTACAGGCAACACAACGTGCAAGAGCAATGGTTGTTGAATGGGGTATGAGTGACATACTTGGCCCTTTAAGGTACTCTGAAAATGAAGAAGATGTGTTTTTAGGAAGGTCTGTGACTCAAAGAAAAAGTATGTCTGATGAGACAGCCAAACTTATTGATCAAGAGATTAGAAAACTTATTGATAACGCTGAAACACATGCCAGAAAAGTATTGAAAAAAAATTTAAAGCACCTTCACAACCTTGCAAAAGCATTGTTAGAATTTGAAACTTTATCAGGCGAGGATGTTAAAGAGCTTATAAGTAAAGGAAAAATTAAAAATAACAAAGGTTCTGATGACAATGCCCCTAAAAGAAAAACGTCAATACCTCTAAACAATAAAGTCTCAAAAAAAAAAAGAGGGTTAGGTATAGACCCCAATCCCCTTGCAACTTAAATCATTACTACTTTGAGTAAAACAAAATTCTATTTAAGACCCTTTGGCGTAGTCAAAAAAGAGGAAGGATCAAATTTACATAAAAAAGGCATGGCTCTAAAAATCAATGAGAGCTATTTCACACACATTGAGGTTATAAAAAGAGGAACTTTGCTAAAAAAAAAATCATATCAATTTAGTGAATTCAGGCAATTACTTAAAAAAAATGAACAAATCAATTCAGTATACGAAAGTTATAAATCCTTAAAAAATAAAAAGCTTGAAAAACTTTTATTTTCAAATAAGCGTTTTTCAATATTTGGCATTTTAAATGTGACTCCTGATAGTTTTTCCGATGGTGGGGATAATGTAAACCTCAAAAATGCAATCCATAACGCCCAAAATATGGTTTCGAATGGCGCTAATTTTATTGATGTTGGAGGAGAATCAACACGACCAGGCGCAGATTTAATTTCACCTCAAGAAGAAATTATGAGAGTCCTTCCCGTAATTCAGACATTAAGTAGTAGGGAAATAAATATATCACTTGATACAAGAAATTCTTCAACCATGGAGTTTGGTATTTTATCTGGTACCAAGATAATTAATGATGTGAGTGGACTTAACCATGATAAAAAGAGCGTTGAAATAATTAATAAATATAATGTGCCCACGATTATCATGCATATGCCCGGAACCCCTAAAACAATGATGAAAAAAAATAAATATAAAAACGTTGTTCTTGACGTGTATGATTTTTTAAAAGAAAAGACAGATTTTGCAATTAGGGCTGGTGTCAAAAGAGAAAATATTATTATTGATCCAGGTATTGGTTTTGGAAAGGATCATTTACAGAATATAGATTTGATTAGTAATATAACAGTATTTCATTCACTTGGTTTTCAAATAATGCTTGGTGTTTCAAGGAAACGATTTATCGATTCAATTTCTAAAGATGCTATTCCAAAAAACAGAGTAGGAGGAACCATCTCAGCGACATTATATGCTATGAGTCATGGTGTAAGAATCCATAGGGTTCACGATGTCAGAGACGTCAACCAAGCTGCTATGATTTATGATCAAATGATGAACTAATGAAAAAAAAATATTTTGGAACAGATGGAATTAGAGGAACTTTTAATAAATTTCCAATTACACTTCCATTTTTTATAAATTTAGCAAACTCAATTAAAAAAACTCGAAAAGAAATCAAAAAAATCATTATTGGTAAAGATACAAGAGAGTCATGTAACCAGATTGAAAATGCAATCATGCAAGGGTTCGCGGATAATAATATCTGTTGCGATACATGTGGTATTGTTTCAACCCCTATTCTATCTTTTAAGACAAAAGCTTTAAATTACGACTTAGGAGTGATGATTTCAGCATCACATAACCCATTCACTGATAATGGAATAAAACTATTTAATAATAATGGTGAGAAGTTAAGTGATGATGAAGAAATTGCAATTGAGAAAAATATTGATTTATCAGAAAATTATAAAATAAATGATACACAGCTTTTCAACAAAAAAAGTTTAAATTGTTTGGATTATGAAACCAGCTTGATTAATAGGTTCTCAAGTTTATCAAAATTTAATCAGAGAATGGTGATTGATTTTGCTAACGGCTCTTTATCTTTCATCGGCCCAAAATTATTGGAAAAATTAAATTTAGATTTTAAAAAATATTCATTTAATCCCACTGGTAAAAATATAAATAATAGTTGTGGAGCCATGTATCCGGAATTTATTTCTGAAAAAACCAAATTTAATAAGGCTAAACTTGGAATTTCATTTGATGGTGATGCTGATCGAGTAATATTTTGTGATGAAAATGGTGAGATAATCGACGGGGACTCAATTCTCGCAATTCTTGTTATGTATTTAAAAAAAAATGATCAGTTAAAAAATAATATAGTTGTTAACACACAAATGTCTAATCTTGGTTTTAGAGATTTTTTAAATAAAAAAAAAATTAAATATATATTATCTGAAGTCGGGGATAGATATGTAATTGAAGAAATGAAAAGAAATGATTGTATTATTGGTGGTGAACCTTCAGGTCATATTATTTTTTCAGAAAACTCTTATTGTGGGGATGGATTATATACTGCTTTATTAATAATTGAAATTTTGCAACATGAGAATTGTTCTTTAGCAGAATTATGTAAAAAAATGTTTATAAAAGCCCCTCAAAAGCTTGTAAACCTTAGATTAAAAAAAGAACCAAGGATCATCTTAGAAAGTAATGAAATTAACAGGTATATTAAAAAAAATCTACACAATCATAATTGTGATATTCTTTTAAGGAAATCTGGTACTGAGAATCTGTTAAGGTTGATGGTTCAATCTAATTCTTCCAATTTAGTTGATAGTTTGATAGAAAGTATAATTTCTCAAATTAAAAAGTTGGATGATGCAAAATAAAGAAATAACATTAATGTTATCTGTTGCAGGGAGTGATAATACAAGTGGTGCAGGCATACAAGCAGATATAAAAACTTGCCAAGCTATGAATGCATATTGTCTTAATTGTGTCACAGCAGTTACCTCCCAAGATTCTAAAAAGGTTCATAAGATAGTTGAAATACCCGAGGATTTAATTGTTTCTCAAATCTCCTCAATCCTAAACGAATATAAAATAAATTGTGTTAAAATTGGTATGATTTCTAATTTACAACAAGCAAAAATAATATGTAAGTTATTAAATACATTTAATAAAAGAATCCCAATTGTTGTTGATCCTATCTATAAATCTACAACTAATAAGATATTTAATAGTCATGCAACTTATTTACTGATTTACAAAACTTTTTCGAAATTAAACCCAATATTCACTCCTAATTTATTTGAATTCAAAAAATTAATCAAAACATCTCAAATTCAAAATTATAATATGGAAAAGCACCTAAAAAAATTTTTAAAGGACTATAAAAGCTTGGTTGTTGTCACAAACTGCAATGAAAATGCTGATACTTCAGATGATTATTTTATAAAAGAAGATGGAAAAATTGGAATTCACAGTCTCAAGTCGATTGATTCGAAGAATACACATGGAACGGGCTGTACATTTTCGACATCTTTAGCTGTCAATCTCGCTCGAGGTTTAAACTTATCTGAGTCAATTTTAAATTCTAAACATTTAATGACACAGTTTATTAAAAAATCTCCAGAACTTAGTTTAAACTATGGTCCACTAGGGCATTTGCTTTGAACTAATATAGAGTTCAGCTCCTAATTCTTTAAACTTCTTAGACATTTCTTTTTTTCCCGAGATACTTTTTTCCTTTATTTCTTGAGAAATTTTCATTGAACAAAATTTTGGACCACACATGGAGCAAAAATGTGCTAATTTTGCGCCCTCTGATGGAAGTGTTTGATCGTGATAATCTTCAGCTGTTTCTGGATCTAGAGACAAATTAAATTGATCTCTCCATCTAAATTCGAATCTTGCCTTTGACAAAAGGTAGTCTCTATAATAAGCACCTTTGTTACCTCTTGCTAGATCCGCTGCATGTGCTGCAATTTTATAAGTAATAACTCCAATTTTTACATCGTCTTTATCAGGTAGTCCTAAGTGTTCTTTTGGTGTAACATAGCAAAGCATTGAGGTTCCGTACCATCCAATCATAGCCGCACCTATAGCGCTTGTAATATGATCATAACCTGGTGCTATGTCCGTGGTGAGAGGTCCTAAGGTATAGAATGGAGCGTCATGGCAATATTCTTTTTGTAAATCCATATTTTCTTTTATTTTTTGCATTGGAACATGGCCTGGTCCCTCAATCATAACTTGAATATTCTTTTTCCATGCAATTTTTGTCAATTCACCAAGTGTCTTTAGTTCTAAAAATTGCGATTCATCATTTGCATCGTGGATAGACCCTGGCCTAAGTCCATCACCAAGAGAAAATGAAACGTCATAGTCTCTCATAATTTCACAAATTTCTTCAAAATTTGTGTACAAAAAATTTTCTTTATGATGGGCTAGACACCATTTTGCAATGATTGATCCACCGCGTGATACAATTCCAGTAAGTCTATCAACTGTAGTTGGGATAAATGGGAGTCTTACTCCTGCATGAATTGTAAAGTAATCAACTCCTTGTTCAGCTTGTTCTATAAGAGTTTCTCTAAATACATCCCATGTAAGGTCTTCCGCAATCCCTTGGACCTTTTCAAGAGCTTGATAAATTGGGACAGTTCCAACGGGAACAGGAGAGTTTCTTATTATCCATTCTCTAATATAGTGGATATTATCGCCTGTTGATAAATCCATAATAGTGTCACTTCCCCATCTTACTGACCATAAAAGTTTTTCAACTTCATCGTAAACACTAGATATAACTGCGGAGTTTCCAATATTAGCATTAATTTTTACCAAAAAATTTTGTCCAATGATCATAGGTTCAAGTTCAAGATGATTAACATTTGATGGAATAATAGCTCGGCCCTCAGCAATTTCTTTTCTAACAAATTCCGGTGTAACAAGATCCTTTTCTTCAATAAATTTCCCAACCAACTTTTCTCTTCCTTCATTCTCTCTGATAGCGCAATATTCCATTTCTTCAGTTATTATTCCGTTTCTTGCATAATAAAGCTGGGTTAACTCTTGTTTCCCTCTTTTTTTAAATATTTGTTTTGGTATCGAAGGAAATGTTTTTACCTTACATTTTGTATGATCTAGGTATTTGAGATCCATTTTACTGGTACGTATAATTCCGGGACGTTTTTTAATCCAGTTTTCTCTTATTCTTAACAAGCCTTTTTCGTAGTCGTGAACATAATCCTTTTCCGAATAAGGCCCTGATGTATCGTATACGATAAGTTCTCTGATATCATTGTCTTCTAATGATATTTTTCTCATCCCAACCTTTACGTCTTTATTTATTGAACTGTAAACGTAAACCTTCTCAGATTTTGGAAGATGCTTGAATTTAGAAAGACTTTTTGAGTCACTAATTTCGATATTTTTTTTATTTATTGTTTTAAGCATTTTAAGAAAAAGTTTTTTAACATTATAATTCTATTATAATGTAACTAAATATAAAATAGGCAAATTAAATAATTTAAAAATGTTTTTTTTATCAGAAGAAGTTTTCATCTATTTAAGTTTATTAATAGTTTTATCAAGCATGATTTTTTATGCTTTAGATAATCTATCAATAATTTTTAAATCTATTGTGATATTAACCTTTCTGTTAATTTTTTTTTCAATTTTTCCATTTGAATCAAAAAGTGGACAAAACCTCTTAAACCCACAGGCAATTTTAAGTGGATTTAGTAACACTTCATTGATTACAGTTTTATCACTGTTAATTTTAGGACAAGGTGTTGTTCAAACAAGGGCTCTGGATAATGCTTTATCGTTATTATTAAAAATATTTCCAGACAAACCAAACCTAGTAATTGTTATTTGTTTGCTTCTAGTTCTTATATTAAGTGCATTTATTAACAATACTCCTGTAGTTATTATTTTTATCCCAATTCTCCAGGGTGTTATAAAAAATATGAATTCATCACTTGGTCGATTTTTAATGCCTTTAAGCTACGTGGCAATTTTAGGTGGTATGACCACATTAATAGGTTCTAGTACTAATTTACTAGTTTCAGACTCATTAAAAACTTACTCAAATATAACCTTAAGTTTTTTTGATTTTACCTTAGCAGGTTCAATTATTGCTTTATCAGGATTCTTTTATGTAGTTGTTTTTTCAAAATTCAAACTTTTTTTGACTGATAGATCTCCTTCAACAAATGAGCTTCTCGATAATAGAGATAACAATTTTATAACACAGTTGGTTGTTAATAATAATTCAGAACTAATAAATAAATCTACAACAGAGGGTCAATTTCCTGGTCTAGAAAAAATCAAAATTTTGATGATTCAAAGAGGAGAACATGCTGAACATGGCCCATTTGAGAGTTTGATTCTAGAGGAAGGTGACATCTTAGTTGTTTCTATAAGTAGAGAACAGCTCACAGATGTTTTAGCAAAAAACATTGTATCAATTCAATATGAGAAACAAGATGAAGAGTCTAATAATAACCAACTTATCACAGAAGCAATGGTAACTCCCTCGTCAAGTCTAGTAGGTAATACTATAGAGAATGTAAGTTTTAGATATCGATACAATTGCTTGGTAATTGGTCTTCAAAGAAAATCAAGAATTATTACAAAAAAAATGGGAGAACTACCACTTGAACCTGGAGATACTCTTTTGATCCAAGGTGAGGCAGGGGTAATAAAAAACTTAAGAAATCAAAGTGATCTTCTTCCAATGGAATGGGCAACTTCTGAAATCCATAATAAAGAAATTGCAAATAAGTCTCTTCTAATTTTTCTTACTGTTGTAGCTCTGGGTGCACTTGAGATTCTACCTTTAGTTGTAGCTTCCCTATTAGGTGTTGTGTCTATTATATTCTTTAAAGTTTTAAATATAAGACAAGTAATAAGGAGTATAGACAATAGCTTGCTACTCCTTATAGTAACTTCATTAGCTCTTGGTCAAGTGATTCAGGTCACAGGTACTGCAAATTTTTTATCCGACTTTTTGCTAAATATCTTAGAAGGCTCTTCTGCAATGACAATAATTTTATGTTTTTATATTTTTGTATCAATTACAACAAATTTTATTTCAAATAACGCATGCGCTGTATTGTTTGCTCCAATAGCAATTGATATAGCGGAGAAGCTATCTGTAGATCCTAAAACACTAGCTATCGCATTAATATTTGCAGTAAATACCTCATTTTTAACTCCACTTGCATATCAAACAAATCTTTTAGTTATGGGACCTGGACATTATAAGTTTATAGACTACGTAAAATTTGGTATGCCACTAACAATTTTGTGTTGGTTAATTTTTTATTTTACTTTCCCCATACTTTATAAAATATGAGTATTCCAAAGATAAAAAAGCCAGATGACCCACGATTTTCTTGTGGACCGACAAAAAAACCAGAAGGTTGGTCGTTAAATAAAATAAAAAAAACTTTTCTTGGTCGATATCACAGAGCTGATGACATAAAAAGTTATATTGATACACAAATTTCAAAACTTAAAAAAACTTTGAAGATTCCAAATGACTTTAGAATTTTTATAATTCCAGGTTCATGCACTGGAGCAATGGAAGCTGTTATTTGGTCAGTGCTAGGAAATAGGAAAATTACAGCTATTGTTTACGATCATTGGGGTAAAACGTGGTGTGATGATTTGAAGAAATTGAATTATAAACTAGACTATAGAGTTGCACTTGATGGATCAATGCCAGAATTAAAGAAAATTCCTGAAAATAATGATTTACTTTTTGTATGGACTGGCACAACAACAGGTATTTCAATAAATAATTTAGAGTTTTTAAATACAAAACATAATGGATTAGTAGTCAGTGATGTGAATTCTGCAGTATTTATTTATGATATACCATGGAAAAAAATTGATGTATCAGTTTTTTCATGGCAAAAGGCACTAGGGTCTGAGTCTCAACACGGAATTATTGTGATGAGTCCAAAGGCAATTAACGACTTGAGAGAAAAAAAAGTCCCAAAAATATTTGATTTAAAGAAATATAATTTTCTAATTAATACACCTTCGTTATTATCCATAGCAGATTTTGAACTTTGTTTGGATTTATACAATAAAGCTGGAGGATTGGCGGGTAATCAAAAAAAATGTGAAATAAACAGTGCTATTATATCAAATTGGTTGAAAGAACATGATTATTTAGACCAATTTGTTAAGAAAGAGAAATTTAGAGCTTTGTCTCCTGTATACGCTAAATTTAAACATAAGTTTAATTATGATGAGTTCTTTAAATTTTTAAACAAGAATCAAATAGCATATGATATCAAAAACTATAGGCTATGCGATCCAGGAATAAGAATATGGACGGGACCAACTATAAAAAAAAATGATTTGATTGCTTTAACAAATTGGCTAGATTGGTCTTTTAACAAATTTATATAATAGTGAAAAGTCAATTATTACCAGAGGGTTTTAGAGATGGTCTTCCAGATCTAGCAGAGCTCGAATATGAAATCAATTCTATCTTTTTAGATCTTATGCGGTCAAATGGATATATGTTAGTAAAACCTCCTTTAGTTGAATTTGAGAGCTCCTTATTTTTTTTAAACAATGACAATGAAAATATTGATTCATTCAGAGTAATGGACCCGCTAACTCAAAAAATTATGGGTATAAGGTCAGATATTACAATGCAAATCGCTAGAATTTCGTGTGGTTCCATGTCTAAAGTCAGAAGACCACTGAGGTTGTGCTACAGTGGTGAAATTTTAAAAGTAAAAAATACAAATATAAATTTATCAAGACAATTCACTCAAATTGGTGCAGAAATTATTGGAATAGACCAAGATTACTGCTTAAGTGAAGTTATAAATCTGGTCATAGAAAATTTAAAATGCTTAGGGATCAGAAAGTTTATTATAAATTTTTCGATGCCAAATTTAATTAAATTAATTTCTGAAGAGTTTAATTTAAAGGATTTTCAGTATAAGTTGATTGAGAATTGTTTCAAAAATAAAAATTTGGTTCAAGTAAAGGAAATATCTCTAGATCTTTTTAATATTTCTGAATTCCTGCTAGTTAATACAGGTAATATTGAAGAAAAGATCGACGTAATAAAAAAGTTTAATTTTCCTAAACGCATGAAATTAGAAATTGATAATTTTGTTAATCAGATTAATAAAATTAAAGATGAGTTTGGTGACTATCAGATCATTATAGATTTATTGGAAATTGATGAATCCAACTATCACAATGGATTTAATTTTACAGTTTATTCAGAAAACTCAAGAGAACTTTTTAGTGGGGGTGGGTACAAGGTGCAAGGAGAAAATTGTGTTGGATTCTCTGGCCTCATAGAAAATTTTATGGGTGAAACCTCAATCAAAAGGAACATCAGGGAAAAGATTTTTGTTCCTTTTGATTTGACTCAAAATAAAAAAGAGATTCTAAAAAAAAAAAAAAAATTAGTTGTAATCATGGCCACAAAAAAACTTCATAAAAAAGAGCTTAATAATGAAGCAAGAAAACAAAATTGTGAGTACTATTATTTTAATGATGAAATTTGCGAGGTAGAAAATGACTAATGTTACTGTTGTTGGTGCTCAATGGGGAGACGAAGGGAAAGGTAAAATAGTCGACTGGCTTGCTAATGAAGCTGACATAGTTGTTAGATTTCAGGGAGGGAATAATGCTGGTCATACTATTGTTGTCAATAAAAGGAAAATAGCTTTAAGTCTTGTTCCCTCGGGAATTATTAGAAATAATACGCTATCAATAATTGGTAATGGAGTGGTTGTTAATCCTTTAGCTCTTCTTGATGAAATTAAAAAGCTTAAAAAAGTAGGAATTAAAGTTTCTAAGAGAAACCTAAAAATTTCAGAAAACGCTTCAATTATTTTTAGTTTTCATAAAAATATTGATGAGGTTCGTGAAACCAGGAAAGGACCAAACAAAATTGGGACAACAGGAAGAGGAATAGGTCCGGCTTATGAGGATAGGGTGGGGAGAAGAGCAATTAGGTTTGCTGATTTAGCTAATGAGAAATTTCTTAGAGAAAAAATTTTAAACACACTTGAATACCATAATACAATTCTGGCAGGTTTAAATTCTGAACCATTAACCTTAAAAAATATTCTTAATGAAATAAATATTTATAAGAAAAAAATCTTAACTTACGTTGATAGAATATTTCCAATTCTACAACAAGCAAAAAAAGAAAGTAAAAAAATTCTCTTTGAAGGTGCGCAGGGTATTCTTCTTGATGTTGATCATGGAACTTATCCATTTGTTACTTCGTCCAATACGCTTCCAAGTGCTGCATCAACAGGAACTGGAATGCCACTTAAAAATCTTGGATTTATTTTAGGAATTGTAAAGTCCTATACTACAAGAGTAGGAAGTGGACCATTTCCTTCAGAACTCAAGGATTCAACAGGAAGAAGACTTGGAGAAATTGGAAATGAGTTTGGTACTGTAACTGGAAGACAAAGAAGATGTGGATGGTTTGATGCTGTTATAACTAAACATTCGATAAGTATTTCAGGTATAGACGGAATTGCTCTGACTAAATTAGATGTTTTGGATAGTTTCAAGAATATAAAGATCTGTGTTGGCTATAAACTAAGAAACAAAAAAATTGATTATTTTCCATCCTCAGAGATTGATCAAAGGGAAGTTAGGCCTATTTATGAAACACATAAGGGATGGATGGAAAATACCCAAGGAGCAAAGTCTTGGTCGGATCTTCCAGCTTTGGCGATCAAGTATGTAAGAAGGATTGAGGAACTTTTGGGGACGCAAGTATCTTTATTGTCTACCAGTCCTAAAAGAGAAGACACTATATTGGTCAAAAATCCATTTATTGATTGAAATTTTTTGTTTTGTAGTTGATGTTTTTTACAACTTTTCTTAACTTTTCGAATGCTCTTACTTCGACCTGTCTAACTCTTTCTCTTGAAATTCCAAATGACTTACTAAGTTGATCAAGTGTGAGTGGATCATCTACTAATCTTCTCTGTGTCAATATCCTTCTCTCTCTTTCATCTAAATTTTTAAGTGCGATCATAAGAATTTCTTTTCTTTTAAATAGCTCATCATCCTGTATGAATTTATTCTCATGGTTATCTTTATCGTCTGGCAAACCGTTAATCCATTCATCTTCATTATCAAGGGAATAGGGGTTGTTTAGTGAATGATCGTGACCAGACATACGCCTGTTCATGTCGACCACGTCATTTTCTGATACATCTAGTCTGTCAGCAATTTCTGTGACTAATTCAGGTGGGAGATCACCATCATCTAGGGCTTTTAGTTTTCCTTTAAGTGATCTTAGATTGAAGAAAAGTTTTTTTTGAGCGGCAGTAGTACCAATCTTTACTAGAGACCATGAATGCAAAATGTATTCTTGGATTGAAGCCCTAATCCACCACATAGCATAAGTTGATAATCTAAAGCCCTTTTTTGCGTCGAACCTATCTAAAGACTGTATTAAACCCACATTACCTTCGGAGATCAATTCGCTTAGCTGCAGACCGTAACCCCTATACTTCATTGCTATTTTTACGACTAGCCTTAAGTGTGAATTAATCAACTGGTGGGCTGACGCTTCATTTTTATTCTCAGACCAATCGGTGGCTAGCCTTATCTCATCTTCATGAGAGAGAATGGGATACTTTTGAATTTCTCTAAGGTAAGTAGAAATATCGTTTTGGTCTAAGGAAATGCTGAATTTTTTTTTAATATAGCTCATATTTTCAATATTAAGCAGGAAAAAACAGATGTCAAGAAAAAATGAATACGAGATGAACAAAATATTTTAATTTTGTTCATATAACTAATTTGATGACTTATTTAATATTGACAATAAGTCATGAATGTCAAGTGGTAGTTTTGATTCAAATAGCATATTTTTATGCATTTTTGGATGAAAAAATCCAAGCTTTCCTGCATGAAGTGCTTGTCTTTCGTGATTTATGAAAGAATTGAAAGTTATTTTTTTTAAATTTTCTGGTAACATCGTATAATAATTATTCCTACTATACTTTTTATCACCAATAAGTGGGTTACCTAAATAACTCATATGAACTCTAATTTGATGAGTTCTTCCTGTCATTAAACTACATTGTATATGGCTAATACTTATTTTACCGTTAATTTTGTAATTTTTTAATAATTTATATTTAGTTATTGCTGTTTTCCCAGTATTTTTCTGATTTGTTATTGCCATTTTTTTTCTGTTAAACTTGGATCTACAAATTCTTTTTTCAATTATACCTTGCTCTTTTGGTGTTTGATTCCATGCTAATAAATTATATTCTCTAACCGTTTCCTTTTTTTTAAATTGCTCTGATAGTGCATTGTGGGTATGATCATCTTTCGCAAAAACTAGTAAACCACTAGTCATTTTATCCAACCTGTGAACTACACCAGGCCTTTTTACACCACCAATTCCGGATAAGTTTTCTTTACAGTGGTGGAGTAGAGCGTTAACAACAGTATTATTTCTGTTTCCAGCAGCTGGATGTACGACCATTCCAGCTTTTTTATTGATAACAATTAAATAATCATCTTCATAAATAATGTTAAGTTTTAAATTTTGAGCAATAATTTTAGATGGTTTTGATTCTGGTATGAAAAGTAATAAAGTACCTAATTTCTTCAATTTTATTGACGTTTGCGTTATTTTTTCATTATTAAAATTTAAATTACCATTGTTTATTAACATCTGGACTTTACTTCTTGATAATTCACTTAATTTTTCTGAGATAAATGAATCAATTCTTTTTCCAAGATCATTGCTAGATACAGAAATAGATATATAATTTTTTTTCAATGAAAAAATTCCTTAAACATATTGTTATTTTCTTGGGTATTTTAATTTGTATCTTATTAACCGTAATAATATTAACTATATTTAATAAATATAAAAATAGTGATATCAATATTGTTAATAACATAAAACTTGTACCAGTAGTAGATGATAACTATTCCATAAAAGATTTTCACATAAATAAAAACGAATTACAGTTATTTCTTGAAAACAATACAAATAATAGCCAATATATAAGGATATATGATTTAAAAGACGGTACTTTATTGTCGGAAATTTTATTGAGATGATTTCAAAAACACTTTTAGCATTTTTAAGTTCCTGGATTATAGAGAATACAGAATTTAACAAAAAAATTGACGACCCAGAAATCTTTAAACTATCAAAAAAGGAAATGTCCGATAAAGCCTGCTTTTCATCGAAAAATTGTAGAGTTAAAGCATATTATGTGAAAAATAATGGAATCTATTACATTGATCAGTTAAATCCTGAAAAGAATATATGTGACAAATCAATTATTCTTCACGAGCTTGTCCACCATTATCAAAAGAATGATAGTAGAGTCATTGATTTAGATGAAAAAACGTTATGGACATTGCAAGAAAGACAAGCAATTTACTATCAAAATCTTTTTTTAATTTCACAAAAAAGAAAAAATAATAACACTGGTCCAGAAAATGTACTTGAATGTGAAGGTGGTTCTTACCTTGATTTACAGTATAAATACAATGAAGATAAATAGTCGGTCATAATAAATTTTTATGAAAGA
>MDTG01092403.1_pt1 | contig 22162 bp, 24 predicted proteins | sample 811421 | NCBI WGS metagenome assembly MDTG01 (sample SAMN05326645, study PRJNA326480) | marine metagenome | isolation source: seawater | place: Pacific Ocean: South East | collected 2011
ATATTTTATTTTTTTTATTAAAAATCATTTTTTTTAATCAGTGTAACTTTGTCTAAACGTATTATATCTCCGAATTTATTTTTAATATATGGAACTGGATAGTATGGTTTCACAAGTGCTCTAAAATATTTATCTAATTTCGACATTGTATACGATAATTTAATTTCACTATCAAGTATGGTTCTTTTTTTTGTATAAGTTGCATTTTTATGATTTTGAGTCTTCATGGGGTTTTTGGGAAATTTTTTAATATACTTAATTGTTAAATTAATAAGAGAGTTATTAACTTTATCTAGCAAACTATTTGCTGTTTCCTTCTTATTAATTAAAATCTTTTTTTGATAAATTATTTTTCCATTATCAACTTTATTATCGAGATAAAACATAGTTACACCAGTATACTTTAATCCATCTAGTATAGCCGATGTAATTGGTGCTCTTCCCCTTCTTTTTGGTAATAAAGATGGATGTTGTCCAATGATGGGACATAAATTTAAAAATCTCTTATCCAGAATTTCGGACCAGCCATATTCAAATATTAAATCTGGTTTCATTTTTGCAACTTTTTTATAATGTTTTTTAAAATTATATTTTGAAACTTTAATAAGCTTAAAATTCATTTTTTTTGATAAAATTTTTAATTCCTGTGAAATCTGATAAGTAAAAAACGCTAAAATTTTTATTTTCTCCTTTTTTATCAAACCTTGAAATACTTTATGACCAATTTCGGGGTTTCCCAAAAAAATAATTCTTAAATCATTAAATTTTTTTATTTTTCGAAACATTTTAAATGAATAAGTATCCTTTGAGCAATTTGATTTGAGATAATATTAATCGCATATTTATCATTATAATGAACGCTATCATAATATATATCCTCTAAATTATTTTGAGATTTAAAAATATCTGAGAAATTTACAAACATATTTTGATCAGAGTTCTCAAAATTTTTAAATTGTAAATTCACATCTTTATAAAAATTTATTATCTGTATCTTGTAATAATCTGAAATTAATTTTTTTTCTTTATTAGATAACACATTATATGGTTCAGGAAAAAAATTTTCATAAATTACATTTTGGTAACCATTAATTTTTAATTCGATATCATAGGCTAATGTGGGTTGAAAAATCTGTAAAGTTTTAAAATTAAACTCATTAGATAAAGTTTTCAAAACTCTATGATTTTGAATATAATTTAATACACTTTCTTTGTTATAAAGATTTTTTTCAGCAAGAGCTTCTCTCAACTTAAATTGATTAATAATTTCCTTTTCAAATCTATTTTTAATCAAAATAATTCCCGTAAATTTTTTTACGACTTTATTAAGTAAAAATATTGTATAAAATCTCATTGGAAGTTCTTGAAAAAATTGAGCAAAATTTACATCTCCACTATTAGCATTATTATAAATATTTCTATAATTTCTTTGATGTATTGTGTCATTTATCTCCCAATCTGGGTTATTATGTGAGTGTAAAAAATCATTTATTCCATCAAAAAAAATAACGTGCTCAGGCTTTAAGTAAATTACATCACTTACCAGTCTATTAATTTGATTTATAGTTCCATATCCACTTTCACCAGCAGTGATAACTCTAAAAATTTTTTTCTGATTAAAGCAATTTGCTTTATCTAAAAATTTATTTATGTATTTACCTAAGCTCTCGTGGTTATCTTTTAAAAATATTGTCGATCCTCCAAATAGATAGATGTCATATGTATCATTATCACGTAATAATGGTCTTGAATCCTCATTATCATATTTTTCGTCTCTCAATCCTTTATAGATCGTTACTGGAAAGTCAAATTCGTTACCTTTTTTAATGTTAGATTTAAATCTATAAGAATAATAAGTGCTTAGCTCAAGTGGTGAAACAAAAATATCCTTTAAACTAAATAGGCTAAAGGATTTCACATTTTTCAAATCAGTATTTTCACCAAATTTTGTCTCATAATAAGTTTTGAGAGTGAACCAAGAAATTGCCTCAAAAACTAAAAAAAGAAGTATAGTGATCAATGAATATGATAGGATTTTTTTATTCATAAATTTAATTGATAATCCCTGGATATCGCTATAATTAACATACGAATAATGAAAAACAACTTAATACTGCCTTCAAATAAAAGCTTTGGAATTACATTTGCTATATTATTTTTAATCCTGACCTATATATTTAGACAAAACCAAATAATATTTTTTTCTTTTTTACTACTATCACTTTTATTTTTAGTTTTAAGCTTAAGTATTCCAAAAATATTTAGCAAAATGAATTATTTATGGATGTTGTTAGCTTTAAAAATTGGAAATATTGCATCTATTATTATTTCAATTCTGATATTTTATATAATTGTAACACCGGTAGGTTTTTTAAAAAAAGCTTTTAAGGTTTTGAAAATTAAAGATAAATATACAAAAAAAAATACTTATTGGATAAAAAAAAATGAAACAGTTGAATTTAGAGATCAATTCTAATGTTTGATATAATTAAAGAATTATTTCGTTTTCTTTGGAAAAAAAAAAATTTTTGGTTAATTCCGATTGTAATTATTATATTAATATTTAGTTTTATCATTGTACTCTCTCAGGGCTCAGCTTTGGCACCATTTATATATACAATATTTTAATTATGAAAATCATTGGGATATCTGCTTTCTATCATGACAGTGCGGCTGTGCTTATTGATAAAGGTAAAATTATTACAGCTGTCCAGGAGGAAAGATTTACTAGAATTAAACATGACAATAATTTTCCAAAAAATTCCATCAAATTTATTCTTTCTAGCAATAATTTGAAAATTTCAGATATAGACGCATTTGTATTTTATGAAAAACCTTTTTTAAAATTTGAAAGATTACTTGAGACCTATCTTAACCATGTGCCTCTTGGGTTATTATCTTTTATTAAATTTTTAAGCTCATGGATTAAACAAAAATTATTTATAAAAAAATTTATCCGTGATGAGTTAAATAGAATCGATGCAGATAAAAATTTATTTAAAAAGATTTATTTTTCTGAACACCATATGAGCCATGCAGCTAGCGCATTCTACCCAAGTAATTTTAATAATGCTGTAATTTTAACTCTCGATGGTGTTGGAGAGTGGGCAACTACATCTGTTTATATAGGCAAAAATAATAAAATCAAAAAATATAAAGAAATTCATTTCCCAAATTCACTTGGTTTATTATATTCAGCATTTACATATTATTGTGGTTTCAAAGTAAACAGTGGAGAATATAAGTTAATGGGTCTTGCACCATATGGCAACCCTATTTACAAGGACAAAATTTTAGAAAATTTAATTGACGTCTGTGAAGATGGATCATTTAAAATTAATTTATCTTATTTTTCATATTCATACGGATTGAAAATGATAAATAAAAAGTTTGAAAAATTATTTGGAGAAAAAACTAGAGATAGTAGTAATGAAAAACTTACTCAATTTCATATGGATATTGCTAGTTCGGTGCAACAAGTTTTAAATGAAATAATCATTAAAATAGTTAAAAGTTTAAAGAATGAATTTCCAAATATTGATAATTTATGTCTAGCTGGTGGTGTTGCATTAAATTCAGTTACAAACGAAAAAATTCAATTAAGTAATATTTTCAAGAATATTTGGGTTCAACCCGCTGCAGGTGATGCTGGAGGGGCGCTTGGTGCCGCTTATGGATATTGGTTTGAATATTTAAATAACCAAAGAAATATTGATTTAAATAAATTCGACGCAATGAATGGTTCCTTTTTAGGTCCAAAATTTAATGAAGATGAAATAGAAACAATCTTAAATTCTAAGAAGGTAAATTATAAAAAATTTACCTACGAAAATATCACAAAAGAAATTGTAAAAAATTTAATTAAAAACAAAGTTGTTGCTTTATTTCAAGGGAGGATGGAATTTGGACCAAGAGCTTTGGGATCAAGATCAATAATTGCAGATCCTAGATCAGAAAGCATGCAAAAAACTTGTAATATAAAAATTAAATTTAGAGAAAGTTTTCGACCATTTGCACCATCTGTATTAGAGGAACACTCAAAAAATTGGTTTAAAAAAAATGAGACAAGTCCATATATGTTATTTGTTACAGAAATTAATGATGAACACAAAATAAAAAATAACCCGAACATTAAAGGATTAGATAAAATAAACACACCTTGGTCGAAATTGCCTGCAATTACCCATGTTGATTATTCTTGCAGATTACAAACAGTTTCAAAGAAAACAAATCCTTATTTTCACAATATTTTAAATGAATTTTATAAAACAACTTCGGTGCCCGTTTTACTGAATACTTCATTCAATATTAGAGGTGAACCTATAGTTTGTACAATTGAGGATGCATATAACTGCTTTATGGGTACCAATATTGATATACTTGTGTTAGAAAATATTTTAATTTTTAAAGATGACAATAAGCAATATCAAATGACTAATTATAAAAATAGATTTAAGTTAGATTAGTTTTTTATTTAAAAATTTTTGCCAATCTTTTTTAAAAAATATTGCTTTATCATCAACTAAAATATCATATGAAACTTTACCAAAAAATAATTTATGATAACAAACGCCCCATTTATTTAATTGCATAGTTGTTAATTTTTTTACTTTTTTTTCTGCTAAATATTTTTTATCTTTTGTTCTTCCCATATACCTGGCTGTGAAAAGCTTTATTACATATCCTTTTTTATAAAGTTGATTTATCAGTTTTATATTTTTTCTTATTGGTTTTGATGCTGAGTAGTTTCCTTTAAAAGTTTTACAAATTACACCATCAATATCAAAACATAATATTTTTATATCTTTTAAAATCATAGGTTATTTTTAATAAATTCTAAAATTTGATTGCTTGTGTTTGGTAAAATTTTGTATTTTTTGTCTACAATAGTCTTGTCTCTAAACATTTTAAATTTATCATTATCATTTAAAGTTCTGTTTTGTTCCATATCTATCACATTTTTCAATAAAAACTTTGAGTTGTTATAGAACCTCGTAGGAGGAAAAAAATTTATAAATAATAATTTTTTAGAGTACATCCCAAAAAATTGACCTCCACCAGCCTCCGATATAAAAGTATCGCTAATACTTGCCAAGTAAGTTTTTAACACTCTTTCCTCTTTATTGTTATATTTATTACAATCAATTAAATTTTCACCAAATGACGATAATTCTTTATTACTAAAAACTTTATCACCTGTTACAAAAACATTGTATTTATTTTTTATTAAAAAGTTGATCAAATCATAATATTCTTTACTTGGTGAACCATTCCTATTTGTCACTGATATATCTTTTAAATGATGTCTGTATCTTAAATAAATACAAACATTTCTTTTAATACTGTTTTCAAACTTTTGGATTAGAGAACTTAAATTCAGCTTTATCAATACAGAGTGAAGATTATTATAATTTAATTTAAATGTACTATTTTGTTTTAAATGAAAATAAACACCCAACCACCTCTCACTTTCAGCAAAAGAATAATCTACATGGTTTTTATATTTTTCTTTTGAAAAATTATAAATGTCGTGATCTTTGAATATGTTTTTAGTATTAATTTTATAGATTATCTTTAATAATATAGATTGAATAAATCTAAAATGTGAACCTTCTGCTTCACCTATTGTTATTTTTTTATTAAATAATTTAATTGAAATATTATTTTGTAAAATAATGGATTTATTATTAAATAATTTTGTTACTTCTAAATTATGACGAGTGTTTTCAATAAAAAAAATATACAAAAAATTTTCACCAAAAAGATGACGAGCTAAATCTTGCATTGTAAATGTATGACCAAAACCACCGGCCGTTTGTATTATAACATGTTCAAATTTTTTGATATTATTATATTCTTTTGAAATAATAATTAAATTTATAGGAAATAAAATAAGACTTATTAAAAAATCAATTAATATTTTAATAATACTTTTTAACATTATTAAATTGTATCAACAATATAAGCTAAAACTTGAAAATGTGCTGATTCAACATAATTATATTTATTTGAATTAATCCATAAATTTTTATTTCCCAACTTAGACAATGAATTATTCTTCTTAAAACCTGTAAGAGTTATTAAATTTATTTTATTTTTTTTGCAATATTTAGCTGCATTTATCATATTTTTAGACTCTCCTGAAGAACTTACAAGAATCACAAGATCTCTTTTATTACAAAATGATTTTAATGCTTGTGCAATCCAGTTTTCAAAACCATAATCATTTGCAAAACAAGTTATTAGGTTATGATCATTAAAACTCAAAGCTTGAATAGAATTAACTTTTACTAAATCTGTTGCTATATGACTACAAGTAGAAGAGGTACCTCCATTACCAAATAGAAGTATTTTTTTTTCTTTTTTATTTTTAAATTTAGAAATTTCAGTTTTAATTTGATCAATCATATTTAATTGATCTAAAAGAACAGTATAATCTTTGATATATTGACTAAAACTATTATTATTCATTATTTGTAGTATTAATTACAGTATTTTGTTTAAATCATGAAGAAAATTATCAATAAATATTAATTTAAAAATTAATTTAAGTTATTGTAATATTTTTATTTCATAAATATTTTTTCACATAAATCACTTTTTTATTAGGTAATTTTCAATTACTAAGTAATCAATATTTGTTTTCAAAAAAGTATTTATAGCATCTTGTGGGGTACAAACTATTGGTTCCCCCTTATCGTTAAAGGAGGTATTTAGTAGAATTGGCACTTTTGTTAATTTATTAAATTCTTTAATTAAATTATAAAACTTTTTATTGATATTTTTTTTAACAGTCTGGACTCTTGCCGAGTTATCATAATGCAATATTGCTTTAGCTTTCAGTTTAGTTATTCTATTTGCAGTAGTTGCATAAAGCATAAATGGGGAGTCTGACTTTAAATTAAAATAATGATCTTTTTTTTCCTCTAAGACAGCTGGTGCAAAAGGTCTAAAATATTCTCTATGCTTAACCTTGCTATTTATTCTATGCTTTTGATCTTCAGGGAAAGGTGATGAAAGTATCGATCTGTTACCTAAGGCTCTTGGACCAAATTCCATTTTTCCTTGAAACCATCCTATGATTTTTTTTTGATTTAATAATGCAGCTGTAACTTTACAAATATCTTTATGATATTCAAATTTTAAATTTGTTTTTTTTAAGGTTCTTTTAATTTCTCTATTACTGAATTCTGGGCCAAAATAAGTGTGCTCATAGTATTTATTTTTTTTTGGTTTTTTTATATTTTTTAAATAACTTAGAAAACCTGCTCCTATAGATAAACCATTGTCTCCTGCTGCTGGTTGAATATATATTTTTTTAAAATTTATTTTTTTTTCAATTAATCCATTTGCTTTACAGTTTAATGCACATCCACCTGATAAAGTTAAATTTTTCATTTTAGAGATTTTATGGGCTCTTTTTAAGTATGCAATATAAGCTTCTTCAAATCTTTGTTGTAAAGCCGCTGCAACATTTTTAAAATTCTGATTTAATTTTTCATTTTTTTTTCTTGGTTTACCAAAAACTGATATAAATTTTTTGCTTACCCATCCTTCTCTTGAAAACGGGTAATTAAACCAATCCTTATTTATCTCATGGGTCCCATTTTTTTTAATTTGTACTATTTCATTAAAAAACTCTTTGTAAGTTTTTGATTGTCCCTTTACTTTATTTTTTGAGTTTCCCAGAGCAGCTAGAGCCATTACTGTTCCTTCTGAATTATTTGTTCTATATCCTAAAAAATAAGTAATTGCAGAATAAAGCATTCCCAATGAATTTGGAAAATTTGTGCTGTCAAGTTTTTTAACCTTACCATTTTTAATTAAAGAAATAGCGCTACTCTCTATTTCACCAACACCATCAATAGAGACAGAAACTGCATCTCTTAAACCACTAAGATAGTAACTTGACAACATATGACAAAGATGATGATTGTGAAAAGTGATCTTTCCATCAAAGTTTAATTTTTCTCTAATTATTTTTTCTGCATTATTTAAAAATAATATATTTTTTAAAGACTTTTGATCAAAAAAATAATCATTTACTTTCGGAAAATTATCAAAGGTATACTTCAAGTATTTTTCCTCTAATAATCGATTGGGTATTGTAGCGGCGCCAATTTCTTTTATATCTTTTAAATCAATTTTGCATTTTTTTAAACAAAGCAAAATACTTTTTAAAGGAAAATTAGTATCATTTTTTTTTCTAGATAACCTCTCTTCTTCAACAGCAAAAATAAGCTTATTTCCCTTAAAAATAGCACAGGAAGTGTTGTGCCCATAATAATTAATACCCAAGTAATACATGTTAAAGTTAATTATATTTTTATTATACTTTTAACAAGCTTAAATTAATTATTATTATAAATTATTTGAAAAAGTAATCTAATTTTTATTATCTTCTAAAAATTTTTTGAGTGTTTTCGAACTTGAATAAACTTTAAAATTTTTCAATAAATATTTTGATAATTTAATATTAAAACCTTTATCAATTGAATTAAAAATAGAGATTTTTGGTTTTTTTTTTTCAAACTTATAAATATTATTTATTATTTTAGACAATTTCATAGTTTTGGATGATCCAATATTTAAAATTCTATTTTCTTTTCTTAATATCATTTTAAGAATAATATCACTTAAGTTTTCAACATGAATAAAATTATTAAAATTTAAATCTGGATTACGATATCTTATAATTTGGTTATTTTTTACTTTTTTCAAGACCTCAGAAATGAAATTATAATTAGATTTATAACCGACCAAAGCTGACAAACGAAGAATAAAAAAATTCAATTTCTTTTTTTTACTTTCCCTTATTAATAATTTTTCCATCATTAATTTAGATTTTCCATAAGCGTCTTTGGGTTTTGTTTTTGTTTTTTCTGTAACTTTTTTATCCTTTATTTTTCCGTAAACGGACATAGAGGAAATTAAAATTACTTTCCTACAATTATTTCTAACTACTTCCGATAATAATCTTTTAAAGCCTAAATAGTTGGTGTCTAACATTTGCTTGTCAGTCATTTTATACGCTGGTATAGCAGAGGCACAATGAACAAGAACATCTACTTTGTTTGAAAATTTTATTTTTTTTTTCAAATCTAATTTTAAAAGGTTAACTTTATGTGTATTTAAATTTTTAGGAAAATTTTTTCTATAACTTGCGATCAATTCAAAATTATTAGCTAATATCTTTTGCGATAAAATATTTCCTAACAAACTTCTTGCACCAGTAACTAATATTTTCAAAAATTTACCTATTGATATTGATTGAATATAGTCTATACAAAAATTTTGTTTAATCAATTATCTAAAATGAAAAAGATACTTATAATTGGAGGTGCGGGTTATGTTGGTACACTTCTATCAAACTACTTAGTAAAAAAAAATTACAGCGTTAAATGTTTAGATACATTTTGGTTTAAGACCAAACTAAATAAAAATATAAAAAAAATAAAAACTGATATTAGAGAAAGAAATTTTGATTCATTTAAAAACATTGATGTAGTGATAAACCTTGCATATTTATCAAATGATCCACTCTGTGAAATAAATGCAAGAGATACTTGGGAAATAGGTCCCTTATCAAACTACTACATTTTAGAGGCTTGTTTAAAACATAATGTTAAAAAATTTATTTTCGCTTCTTCTGGAAGCATATACGGATTAAAGAAAGAAAAAAATGTTACAGAAAACTTAGGATTAGATCCAATTACAGATTATAATAAATCTAAGATGATAAGCGAAAAAGTTATTTTATCTTACAAAAATAAATTAAAAACTGTGATATTGAGACCTGCAACTGTCTGTGGTTTTTCTGAGAGATTAAGATTAGATGTAGTATTAAATATTTTTAGTTATCAGGCATTTTTTAATAAAAAAATTTCTATTTTGGGTGGCAATCAAGTTAGACCACTTCTTCATATAAAAGATATGGTTCACGCATATGAATTTTTTATCAAAAATAACCACACTGGAATTTTTAATGTCGGTTTTGAAAATGTTAAAATTTCTGATATTGCTAAAGAGGTTCAAAAAATAATTCCATGCAAATTAACAACTTTGAAAAGCAATGACCCAAGAAGTTATAGAATGAACTCAAATAAATTATTAAAAATAGGATTTAGACCAAAATATAATTTTAAAGATGCTATTAAAGATCTTAAGGATCAATTTAATAATGGATTTAAACCGACAGATGATAATTGGAATTTAAAATGGCTTCTAAAAAAAAAAATAATTAAAAAAAGTGTTTAAAAATAATCAATTAAATAAATTATCTAGTTTAATAAGATTTGAAATTATTAAGAAAACTTTTCAGAGGCAGTCAGGACATTTAGGCGGCGCATTGTCATGCACTGACCTATTAGTTAATATTTTTAATAATTTTATTTTTAAAAAAAAAAAATCAAAATTTATTCTAAGTAAAGGTCATTGTGCGTTAGCTTTATATTCAACTCTTTTTGTAAGTAAAAAATTAAGTAAAGCGCAATTTAATAAATTTGCAAGTCAAGGAAGTATTTTTGGTGAACATCCATCTCCAAAAATAAAAAATAAATATATAGAATTTTCCACTGGATCGCTTGGTCATGGTTTAAGTTTTGGCTCGGGGCTTGCATATTCAAAATATATCAAAAAAGAGGTGGGATATGTATTTGTGCTCATGAGTGATGGAGAAATGAATTGTGGTTCAGTATGGGAAGCGGCACTTCTTTCAAGTAAACTAAAATTAAATAATCTTATAGCGATAATTGATTATAATAAATATCAAGCTACTGGTAAATCAGATGAAATATTAAATATTAAACCATTATCTAAAAAATGGCGATCATTTGGGTGGCATGCGATAGAGTGCGATGGTAATAAACATAATTCTATATCAAAGAAAATTAATCTTCTTCTAAAACAAAAATCAAAAAAACCTAAAGTTCTAATTGCTCATACAATTAAGGGTAAAGGAGTAGACTTCATGGAAAATGATAACAATTGGCATTATAGATCGCCAAATATACATGAAGTCAAAAAATCAAAAATTCAACTAGGTATTAAATGAGAAATTTTTTTGCTTCCACTCTTTATCAAGAAATTAAAAAAAATAAAAAAATAATTTTATTATCTGCTGATATTGGAAATAGATTATTTGACAAAATAAAAAAAGATTTTCCAAAAAATTTTCTTAATTGTGGAATTGCCGAGCCAAATATGGTTACATTTGCGGCTGGTTTATCTAAAAATGGGTTTTTACCAGTATGTTATACCATCACTAATTTTTTAATTTATAAATCTTTGGAGCAAATTCGTAATGATGCAATTTATAATAATAACAAAATATTATTGGTGGGCACTGGATCAGGGATGTCTTATAGTCATTTAGGTCCAACTCATCATTCTTTAGAAGATATAGGTTTTTTAAATAATTTACCAAAAATTAAAATATTTTCACCAGCTGATAATAACGATGTAAAAGTACACTTGGAATATTGTCTTAAAAATGAAAATAAAAATACAGCCTATATAAGACTAGGTAAAAAAAATGAGCCAATTATTTCTAAATATAAATCTAAAATTGATAATTTAAATTATGTTATCAAAAATAAATCAAATATTGCTATTATTTTTACTGGTCCACTATCTGAACATCTTTTTGAAGCACAAAAAAAATTAGAAAAAATAAATATAAAATTTGATATTATCAATTTTCATCAGATTAAGCCAATATCAAAAAATATGATTAGAGTTCTAAAAAATTATAGAACCATTTACACTTTAGAGGAACATTTTCCAAATACAGGTATTTATAGTATTTTGAGCACTAAGTTATGCAATGAAAAAGTTAAAGTTATTTCAGTAAACAATAAAGAAGATTTTATTTCTGAATTAGGAACTAGAAAATTTGTACAAAATAAATTTGGCATAGATAGTAAGAGTTTATTCAAAAAAATATTAAATGACAAAAAAAAAAATTGGAATTGATTTAGATAATACAATAATTAATTACGAAAATTCATTTAAAAAATTTTTAAAAAAAAATAATATTCAATTAAAAAATATTGATAAATTTAAAATTAAAAAATTAATAAAAGAAAATAAAAAAATTATTAACTGGACTCAAGTACAAGAAGAAATTTATGGAAAGTATATCATTTATGCGAAAAAATTTAAGCATTATAGTACTTTTGAAAATTTTGCTTTAAAGAACAAATTCAAACTCTATATCATCAGTCATAAAACTCATTATAGTGAATATTCACAAAAATATGATTTGATTAAGGCCTCAAATCTATGGCTAAAAAAAAATTTAAAAAAAAAAAATTATAAAATATATTTTTTAAATTCAATAACAAAAAAAATAAATAAAATTAAAAAAATAAAACCAGATTTTTATATTGACGATTTAGAAAAAATTTTAACTAATAAAAGACTTCCAAAAAAAACTAAAAAAATTTTGTTTTCTAGAAGAAAATCTAAAATAATTAATTTTGACAATTGGAATAAAATAAAACAATTTATAAAAAAAAATGAAAATATCAAATAATAATATATTGAAAAATGTTTCACAAATAGAAAAAAAATTTCTTAATCAAGCAAGATTTCAAAGAGAAAGATATTTTTATAATTTTTTTAAAAATACAAGCCTGAATATTCCAAAAATTATTTCTATAAAAAAAAATAAAATAATATTTAAAAAATATAAATTTAGAAAGATAAATTCTCAAAATAAATTTTTTCAAGAACTTCTTAAATTTCTTAAAAAAACCAATAAAAAAAAGAAATATAAAATTTATGCAAAAGAAAGATTGAAATCATATAAAGATTTAAAAAAACAAGTATTAACAAGATACAATAAGTTTAAAAAAATTAATTTTGAGAAAGATAATTTTAAAAAATCAAATAAAATAAAAGTTTTTTTAAAAAATTTGATAGATGAATCGCCAAATGATGTAAAACTAAAGATTACTAAAAAAATTATATCTCAATCTGATATAGGATTTCATAATTCTGCATTTCATAATAAAAAAATATTTTTTTTTGACTTTGAATATTCTGGTTTAGATAATCCTATCAAGCTAATTTGTGATGTCTATTATCAACCAGAAAAGAGAATTAATAAGAAGAAGATGATTAAATTTATTAAAAGTTTTCAAGAAGAATTTAATTTTGAGCTTCCAGATAACTTTTATATTTTTGAAAAACTCTATAGGGCCAAAATGATCATGATTATTTTAAACATTTTTTTTAAAAATTCTAAAAAATTTCATAAAAAATTAGCCTCTAAAGACAATTTAAAAAAATTACAGCTTGAACGTCTAAATAAAGCATATAGGTATATCAGCATTCCATATTTGTATGAATAAAACTAAAAAAATTTTAATTATTGGTGGTGGTTTTGCAGGAGCTGCAGCTGCAAGATTAGTGTCTGAAATTAAAAACACTAAAATTACGTTGGTAGAAAAATCCTCAAAACTAGGTGCTGGAGTAAGAACAAATTTTTATGGCGGTCACCCGTATACTTTTGGCCCAAGACATTTTCTTACTCACAATAAAGAAGTTTTTAATTATTTAAACAATATTGTTCCTATGAGAGATTGTGGAAACCATCAATTTATAACATATGTAGAGTCAGACAACCAGTTTTACAATTATCCCCTTCATGTTGATGATTTAGAAAAAATGCCAGATAAAAAAAAAATAAAAAAAGAACTTAAAAATAAAAATAATTTTAAATTAAAAAATTCAAAAAATATGGAAGACTATTGGATCAATTCTATAGGTAAAACTCTATATTCAAAAACAATAAAAAATTACAACAAAAAAATGTGGCTTGTAAATGATAATAAAAAAATTGATACATTTAAATGGTCTCCCAAAGGAGCTACTTTGAAAAGCGGACCAAGGGCGGCTTGGGATAAAGCAATCTCAGCTTATCCAATTAAATTTAACGGATATAATGATTTTTTTGATAAAATTAAAAAATCAAACATAGAAATAAATTTAAATTCAGAAATTAAAATTAAAAGTCTAAATAAAAAATTATTTTTTATAAATAAAAAGATAAAAAAATTTGATATTGTCATATCAACTATATCACCAGATTATTTTTTTAATAATAAATTTGGGGAACTCCCATTTATAGGAAGAGATTTCCATAAAATTGTGTTTCCATCTAAGAATATTTTTCCAAAAAATGTATACTTTCTTTACTATGCTAATACGGAGAAATTTACAAGATTAGTAGAATATAAAAAATTTACAAAGCATAAATCTGACACTACACTTATTGGAATGGAAATACCTTCTAAAAACGGAAAACATTATCCATTACCATTTAAAAAAGAAATCAAAAAATCCCATAAATATTTAAAAAAATTTCCTAAGTGGTATTTTTCAATTGGTAGAGCAGGAACATATAGGTATGAAGTTGATATTGATGATTGTATTGAACAAGCAATGGAAATAAAAAGAATTATTTTAGAAGATAAATACGAAGATGTTTTTCCAATAAAAAAATGGTGGGATTATGGGTAAAATTATTTCTCTTAATGAGTTAAAAAAACTTAAAAAAAAATTTTTAAAAAAAAAAATTGGGCTGTGTCATGGTGCTTTTGACATTTTACATTTAGGGCACTTGAAACATTTTGAAATAGCAAAAAAAAATATTGATATTTTAGTTGTCAGCATAACAGCTGATAAATTTATAAAAAAAGGTCCAAATAACCCATTTAATAATCAATTTAAAAGAGCTTCTTTTTTAAAACACCTAAAAATGATCGACTACATATATATAGATGAAAATATAACAGCTGAAAATGTAATAACAAATTTAAAGCCAAACATATATTTTAAAGGTAAAGATTATTTGGAAAAAGATATCTCAGAAAATTTATCAAAAGAAATTAAAAAAATTAAAAATTATGGTGGAAAAATATTTTTTACAAAAAGCGAACTGATGAGTTCTAGTAAAATTATAAATAATTTTTTCTCAGATCTTAATAAAAACAAGATCGAATTTATTAAAAATTTAAAAGTAGATTTTGAAAAAATAAATAAATTTTTTGAGGACATTAGAAAGATGAAAATTACCATAGTAGGTGAAACTATTTTAGATGAGTATATTACATGCAGCTTAAGTGGTCTTACTACTAAAGATCCAGCTATATCTACAGTAAAAGAAAAATCCCAAACTTTTGTTGGCGGGGCGTTATCGATCGCAATGATATTTGCAAAATTTACAAAAAAAGTTGAATTAATAACATATGGAAAAAATAAACAACTTAATCAATATGTCAGAAATATAAAAAATTTACGAATCATCAATCTAAATAATAAAATTGAAATTCAGAAAAAAACAAGATTTTTAAATTCAAATAGATTCGAAAAATTACTACAAGTGGCAAATTATAAAAAAGTTAATGAAGATGCAAAATTTGATTTTGCTAAAGTAAAAAAATATTTTAAAAAAAATAAACCAATTGTTATTTCTGATTTCGGCGTAGGATTATTTGAAGGAAAATTTCTTAATTTTATAAATTCATCAAAATCTTTAAATTATATAAATGTCCAGAGTAATTCTCTTAATCTTGGAGATAATGTATTTTCAAAATATAAAAACTGTAAATATATATCATTAGATAAAAGAGAATGGGAACTAGTGCTCAAAAAAGAAATAAACGAAAATTCAATTTCTGAAATTAAGAAATATTATAATTCACAAACTATCAAATCGATTACTTTAGGAAAAAAAGGCAGTATTCATATTAGAAATAAAGATAAATATTATAGTCCAGTATTTATAAGCAAAACAATTGACACAACAGGGTGCGGGGATGCTTTTTTTGCGATAACAACTCTACTTTCAATGACTAATATAAATCCAAAACTGATACCGTTCCTCGGGAATATTTATGCAGGTATACACAGTCAATATTTTGGAAACAGTGTTATTGTTGATCGAATTACATATTTAAAATATATCAAAAATCTTCTTAATTTATAATGAGAAAAAACATTACTCAAAATTTAATAGAAAATGGATATTACAAATTTAAATTAAAAAAAAAAAATTATAGATTTTTAAAAAACAAATTAACAAGCTCAATCTCCCCATATAAAAAAATTAATTTAAGTAATATTCACAATAAAATTAAAATAAAAGATTTAAATAAAATGAGACTTAAAGTTTTCAAAAAAATTAACAAAGACGTTTCATTTAAAAAAAATTTATTTGAGTCTGCAAGAAATGAAATAGAAACCAGTGTAGGAAATGAAGTAAGTTGTAGTGATATAAATTTATCAATTCAACTTCCATTAGATCAAAGTTCACTTTTAAGCATGCATACTGATTTTTTTAGTGGTGAGTCTATTTTTCAAATTAATCTTTGGATACCATTTATGGATGTTAAAAAAACTCAATCTATGTTTATAGTTAATCCTAAAAACTCACTTAAAATTTTAAAACAAATTAAAAATAATAAAAGAATTAATTTTAATGATATAGAAAAAAAATATAGCAAGTTTATGAATTGGATATCATTAAAAGAAGGAGAAGGATTTATATTCTCTCCAAATTGTATTCATGGTAATATAGTAAATGTAGAGCAAAGATCTAGAATTTCAATAAATGTGAGATATAAAAATCTTTTTAGTCCATACTCAAATTTTAAAAATGAAAAAAAAATTGGTACTTTTTATAAGCCTTTATATATGTCAAGCATAACTAAGTTTAACTTGAAATATGATTTTGATGAAATTGCGAAATAAAAAAAAATATTTTACTTATATAGTTAATAAAAAGTTTGGTGATTATTATCTACCAACAAGATTTCAATATGTCATTCTTCGGGATTACTACCAAAAAATTAACGCTAATTTTATTCTGCCACAAGGCGAACCTATTTTTTCTAATAGTAAAATTAGACTTAGGACTATAGTAAAAAATTTAAAACTTAATGATGGTTTAGTTTTTCTCTCAATTTATCAAATGCCAGAAAATAAGGAGATAAGAGAGAGTTTATTAAAAGAATTACTTAAAAAAAAAATTGAGTTACATTTTATATTTGAAGGATTAATTATGAAAAATAAAAAAGATTTTCAAAAAATAAATAACATTTTTAAGTTAAATAAGTTTATAAATGCAAATTAAAAAATTTTGGAAATTGTATCCCAAAATGAAAAGGTCTGGGATTAAAAAAAAAAGAACTTTTGTTAGTAAAAACCAGAGAAAAGAATTACAAAAATTTGGTAAAGAATATTTTGATGGAAAAAGAATTCATGGTTATGGTGGATATTATTATAATAAAAAATTTTTTAATAGAATTGCAAAAAAATTAATTAGTTATTATAAGTTGAATAATAATTCTAAAATTTTAGACATTGGTTGTGCAAAAGGTTTCTTAATGCATGATATAAAATCAATAATTCCTAAAGCCAAAGTATTAGGTTTAGATATTAGTAAATATTGTAAGATTAACGCATTAGAAGACCAAAAAAAAATATCACAGTTGGTTGTTGCTCTAAGCTGCCATATAAAGATAATTATTTTGATTTTGTTATATCAATTTCTACCATTCACAATCTAACTAAGGCGGGAATAAAAAAATCAATAAAAGAAATCAACAGAGTGAGTAAGGGAAAATCCTTTATAAGAGTTAAGGCCTATAAAAGTAAAAAAGAAAAAAAATTTATCGATGATTGGAACCTTGTTGCTAAATCAAATTTAAGTATATACGAGTGGAAAAAAATATTTAAACAAACTAATTTTAAAGGAGATTTTGATTTTTCTAAGTTCTAGTTTGTATGCTAGACAATTATCTCAAATACAAAATACAAAATACAAAATTTTTTATAGAACTTAATAATTATTCTTAGTTATATCAATTAGAGCATAGTTTTTATCAATAATTTCAATATTTTTTTTATATCTAATTATTTTATTAATATTTTGTTTGTCAATTAATATATAAAAATTTTTATAATATTCATTCTTAATAAAATTTTTAAAATTTTCTTCTTTATAAATTGTATTGTAATTCTTTCTCTCTAGGTCCAAAAATTTTTCGTACAAATTTACTTGGTCGAATAAAGAGTAACTAGATAATACATAAAATTGTCTTTTTGATTGAGATAAGTACATTATTGCTGGATTTTTTCTATATGCCTCTATTTTTTGTTTGAGGTTAAGACTCACATTGTACTCAAATGCTCCAATGTCGGTAAATATTAAAGAATTTTCAGGGACTAATTGTTCAATATTTTTACTTAAAGATAAATATGTAATACCACCATCGAGTGGGTATTTCATAATAAAATTAATCTTTGATGGGATTTTTTTTGAAAAAGATAGGGGATAAACGACTGCAAACAATAATATTAAAACTTTTAATGTATTTGAGAAATGCGAAATATTTAAAGATGTAAATAAAAATAAAAAAAATAAAAAATAAATTCCTAATTTAATATGATAACTTTGGAAAAAATAATAAGTTATTATAAAAATTAAAAAAATTATTAAAATCAAAAAATTATTATTTATTTCTAAATTTAAAAAATTACTTTTTTCGTATCTCTGAGTAGAATATATTAAAAATAAAATTAACCAGAATAAAAAAGGACCACCTGATTGTGTGCAAAAAAATAATATTATAGAAAAAACTGATAATAATAGAAGTTTAATATTTTTAAATGTCAATAATATTAATAAAAATATTAATAATAATTGAACTGATTTGTGTAAAGCATAAAGTCCTAGTGAGATAGATCCAAAAGAAAATGAGGGCATTGACAGCTTAACTTGATTTAAACTCGAGGAAAAATGTTCTTGATGCAATAATAGCATTAAAAAGACACTAAATAAAAAAATAGTAAAATATATAATTACTATTTTTTTTTCTTTGGACATGACCCCTCTTAAAAATAAAATTGGTAAAGCCATTAACAATAATACCTGCTTAGTTAGATAACATAAAATAATTGTGATTATTGCTAAAAAAATTTCAAATATAATTTTTTCTTTTTTAAAATCTTCAAATAAAAAAAATGAAAGTAAAAAAATCAATGGTAAAGTTAAAATTGTTGGCAAACTTTCATCTAAATAAAAGTTAGTTCTTAGTGAGAAGTAAATTAAAATAGTAAGAATAAGTATCTGATAATTAGCAAAATTAATTTTTATATTTTTTCTAAAAATATCTACTATAAAAAATAAAGATAATATCCAAATAGAAATAGAAAAATGTAAAATAGGTCTAAAAAGCTCAAAATTTCTAAATGGGTAAGCTAAAAGAGCACCCATCTGTTGACTCAGACTTTTATCAAATCCATAAAGTGTTTGATCTTGCAATTGAAAAAAAATCAGATCATTATGAATTTTGGAAATATAATAATAAGTATCACCAAAAGCCATAGTATTGTTTTGACTATCTGGATCATGAAGTGTCGTAGAATTTAAAATAGCCAGAAAACAGGCTAAAATAAACAATATAAGAGTATCAAAAAAATTATTATAATATTTTATTAAGTACTTTAAATTAATTAACAATAAAAAAATTAAAATTAGTAAAAAAATTAATAATTTTAAATTAAAGTTCCAAAAAATTATATTAAGTAAACAGAAAAAAAATAATCCTGATGGGTATATCAATACTGGATTTAAGTTTTCTCTTAAAATTCTAAGACAGCTAATACCTAAACAAACAATGTTGATATAAATTAAAAACCCAGTAAATAAATGAAATAAGACCACATTTATGTCAAAAGAAAATAATTGATTCATTTTATAATCTAAACATTATTAGTATATATATCACACAAATGAAAAGAACATTTTTAATTACTGGTGGTTCAGGTTTTATTGGAACCAATATGATTGATTACATATCAAAAAAAGGCCATGTGATTGTTATTGATAAATCCAAGCCAATCAATCTTAAATTTAAAAAATCAAAAAAAATAAAATTTTTTATGTTTGATATAAGAAATGCAAAAAAAATTGCTCAGATATTAAATAAATACCATCCAAATTATTTAATCAATTTTGCGGCAGAGACACATGTAGATAAATCCATAGATAATCCAAGAAAATTTATAGAGAGTAACGTAAATGGTGTTTTTTCAATTTTAAATTCAATTAAAAAATACAACAAGAAAAATCGAAAAAAAGTTAAATTTATTCAAATATCAACAGATGAAGTGTATGGAGATATAATTAATAAAAAGCCGTCTGTGGAAGATGATATTTTATCACCAAGTTCACCTTATTCTGCTAGCAAAGCTTCTGCAGATTTAATAATAAATTCTTTTATAAAAACTTACAATTTTCCTGCAATTATTTTAAGATTGTGTAATAATTATGGATTTTATCAAAATCCAGAAAAGTTGATTCCAAGGATTATTTTAAAAATATTGAATAATAAAGATATTCCTATTTATGGTGATGGAAAAAATCAAAGGGAATGGATTTTTGCGAAAGACGCCTGTAAAAATATTTATACTGCAATATTCAAATGTAAAAATGGACAAATATATAATATTGGGACAAATAAAATTAAAACTAACCTAGAAATTACTTACTTAATTTTAAAGATATTTAAAGAGAAATTTGGTTTTATTAAAAGTAATAGTAAAATTAAATTTGTTAAAGATAGACCGGGTCATGATATGAAATATTTGTTGAATTCAAGTAAAATTAAAAAAATATTTAAATTACAGAACTCAAGTCTTGAAAAAAATTTAACAATAACATGCAAGTGGTACATTGAAAATCAGGAGTGGTTAGGAACACTAAATAATAATTATGAAAAAAGAATAGGCCTAGATATATGAAAAATTTTGGAATTATAATGGCAGGTGGCAAGGGTACACGTTTAAATCCCATCACTCAAAATATTAATAAACATTTATTACCTGTTTATGATAAACCAATGATATTTTATTCTTTATCAGTTCTGATTTATGCAAATATTAAAAATATTTTAATTATTTGTAACGAGGGAGAAATTGATAAATTTAAAAAATTGTTAACACCTATTGAGAAAAAAAATAAAATCTCAATAAGATATCGAATTCAAAAAAATGTTGGTAGAGGTGTTATTGAAGGTTTAAAATTAAGTAAACCATTTGTTAAAAAAGTACAAAAAATTATTTTAATGTTGGGCGATAATTTTTTTTATGGTCATGAATTTCCAAAAAATTTAGAAAAAATAATTAAGAAAAGATCCAATAAATCCTATATTTTTTTATCCGAGGTTAATAACCCTCAAGATTATGGAATTGCTTATTTAAAAAAAAATAAAATAGATAATATTATTGAAAAACCCAAAAATTTTAAAAGTAATTTAGCAATAACAGGACTATACGTTTATAATAAAAATATATTTAATTTACTTAAAAAAATTAAACCCTCAAAAAGAAATGAGTTGGAAATATCCTCTTTGAACAAATTATTATTAAAAAAAAATCACCTTAATTATGTAAGAATTGGGAAAGGAACATCATGGTTTGATCTTGGAGGCTATGAAAATATATTTCAATGCTCAGAATTAATAAGGTTGATAGAAAAAAGACAGGGCATTAAAATATCAAATATCGATAAATAGCAATAACCTTTACTAATATGATCTATAAGTATTTGTACAGAATAATCCAAACATTTATTAAATTAATAATAGGTACAAAAAAAAATTTTAATAAAGATTTAAGCTTGCTTATCCAAAATATAAACTTTGATGAAATTTACGATATTGGTGGATCAGATGGTGAATTACTAGAGGACTTGAATATAAAAAATAAAAGATATTTTTGCATAGATATAGACAGTCATAATATAAGTGTTGGCAAAAAAAAATATAAAAATAATAAAAATATTTTTTTTGTTAACAAGCATATTGATCTTATTAAGTTGAAAAATAATAAAAGAAAAAGATTATTTATTTTTAAAGGAGTGTTTCATCATTTGACTGATTTAGAAATTAAAAATTTCTTAACAAAAATAAAAAATGCCTCTGTTATATCAATAGATCCATTCTATCATAAAAATCAAAAAAAAATTTCAATATTATTAAAAAAACTAGATAAAGGAAATTATATAAGAGACTTTTGGGGATATCATAGAATACTTAGTGGTTTTTCTTATAAAAAAAAAATTGATTATTATCTTAAATTTTATTCACAT
>MDTG01146802.1_pt1 | contig 22162 bp, 24 predicted proteins | sample 811421 | NCBI WGS metagenome assembly MDTG01 (sample SAMN05326645, study PRJNA326480) | marine metagenome | isolation source: seawater | place: Pacific Ocean: South East | collected 2011
AAATCAATATGATACTATTTATCACGAACATTTAAGATATTATAGTTTATCAAGCTTAAACTATTTATTTAAAAAACACGATATGGAGATTATTAAGGCAAAAAAAATAAAAACTCATGGAGGTTCTATAAGAGTATATGCTGCTAAAAAAAATAGTTTTAAAATTGATGAAGAGTTTAAAGAATTAATAAATATAGAAGAAAAAGAACTGTATGATGAAGGATTATTCAATTTCAAAAATAGAGTTATTAAATCAAAGCTTGATCTTTATTCATTACTTATAAAAATAAAATCTAATAATTCAAAAATATATGGCATTTCAGCACCTTCAAGAGCCACTACATTAATTAATTATTTAGGTATAAATGCTGATATTGTTGAATGTATTTTAGAAATTGATGGTTCACAAAAAATAAATCATTATTTACCTGGGACAAATATTCCAATTTATAATGAAAAAAAATTATATGAGGATAACCCTGATTTTGCTTTAATACTATCCTGGCATATAGGAAAAGAAATTATGAATAATTTAAGAAAAAATGGCTTTAAAGGTAAGTTTATAATGCCATTACCCAAACCTAGAATTATTGAATAAGGATCATATTAAAGCGTAGAAAAACCATTTAAGGTATTGTTTGGACCACTTTAGAATTTTAAAATTACTTTTTCTATCTTCTCGTTCTATCCAAACTGCAGGTAATTCAACAATTTTATAATTTTTTTTACTTCCCTTAACTAACAATTCTAAACTGTATGCAAAACCAACTTTCGATTTAATTGATATTTCATCAAGCATCTTTTTTGAAAACATTCTAAATCCATTAGTTGGATCTTTAACTTTAATTTTTGAAAAATTATATAATGAAAAAGAAATAATTTTGACAATAAAATATTTAATTAGAGGACAATTTTCCATTTTACCCCCACTCATAAATCTACTAGGACAAATAATATCATTACCTTCTAGAAACAAATTGTGCATTTTATCTAGTATAACTGCATTATAATAATCATCAGCAGGATAAATAATTAATGAAGAAGCACTAGATTTATTAATGCCAGCTTTTACAGCTTCACAAGGACCGTCAAAGGGATTTTTTACAAGTATAATTCTTTCTGAATTATTATAATTACTATTTTCAATTTTTTTTATGGTAATATCTTTATATGAATCATAGCATATATATATTTTTAATATTTTTTTTGAATTTAAGAATAAGTAATCAAGAAGTGAAATTATGTTTTTTTCATTAAAAACTGGAATAATTAAGTCATATTTTTCATTTTTAATCACTTTTAATTATTATTTTATAAAATTCCAAATATCAATAATTGGTTTTTTTATCATAATTTTTTTATAAATTTTATGAGGAGTTGCTAAAATCAATATATCGCTTCCTTTTATAGTTTTATTTAAAGATATTATTTCTTTATCATTTTTAACATAAGGATCGGTTGTTAAAACTTTTTTTGCATTGATCAAAAGTATTTTTTTTAATTTATAACTTAATGATGATCTTATATCATCGTTTTCAGCTTTAAATGCCATACCTAATATGCCTACAGTCTTTTTTGATAAGTTATATTTTCTTTTTAATTTATCAACAATGTAAATTACTATTCCTTCATTTGTTGACATTGCATCTAATCCTAAAGTAAAATCATTTTTTGCAAAAGAATATAATTGCATTGTATCTTTAAAGAGGCATGGACCAGCAGTAAATCCAGGAGAAGGAATATTTCCTCTTTGATATTTAAATGTCATTGCGTTAGCTATTTTTTCATAGTTGAGATCAATATTATCAGCTATTTTATAAAACTGATTTGCAATTGAAAATTGTACGTATCGATACGAATTTAGAAATAATTTAGTTAATTCTGCTTCCATCGGCTTTAATGAAATTATTTTATTTGAGAATATACTTAAAAATTTTTTTGCTTCTTTTTCAGATTCATTATTAACAGATCCTAAAATATGAGGATATTTTTTAAATTCATCCAGCGCAGAACCTTGGACAAATCTTTCTGGATAAAAAGTAATTTTAATTTTTTTATTATTATTTTTAAAAAAATTATTCAAAAAATCTGTTGTTCCAGGATATACAGTTGATCGTATTAATATATGATGATCATTTTTTAAAAATTTATTTAATTTTTCAAAAAACAATAAAAAATCTTTATGCTTAGGATTAAAAAATTCATCGATTGGGGTACCTAAGCAAACTACTATAATTTTGTTAAGTTTAATCTTTTCTAACTTATTAGAAAAAGAAAATAATTTTTTTTTAATTATATTTTTTAAAATTTTATTTGAATTATTTTCAATGTGTGGCATTTTTCCTTTTTTAATTAATTTTATCGAATCTAAATTGGTATCATGGATGTGCACCTTTATATTTGCTGCACCACAAATTAAAGCAAAAGCTAAACCAACATGACCTGCGCCACCAATTATTGTTATTTCTTTAAACATTTTGATTATTATTAAATAATTATATATCCATATATTATTATTTAATGAAGCAAAATTATAAAAATATAGGCTTGAAGTTACTAGCTTTTTTGATTTTATTAATTATTTTGGGTTTACCAATTAATACTCAGTTAAGTTTTTTAATATTCTTATTTTTTTCACCAGTAATCATATTTAGTAAAATTAGAATTAAAATAAGTATATTTAAGATATTGTTTTTATTATTTTTGTATTCTTTAATAAATTTTTTGATACCTACAATAAAAATTAATGAAGGTCATAATATTGTAATTTTAAATAATTATAGTGAAAATTTTTATAAAGAAAATTTACCTTTAAACGTATATAATTATTTTGAAGATAAATTTAATTTTTATAAAAATAATAGTACATGCGATGAAAATAGCGATAGATGTTGGAAAAAATTTAACCCACTTGAAAAATTACATCATTCTATTTCAGTAAATAATATATATGCCACATCTTCAGATTGGTCATTTAATCAAAAAAAATATTCTAGAATAGCCAAAGATATAAATTTTGAAAATATAAAGTCTTTAAGAGTTGGCCAAATAAATAATTTATACTTTAATTTTTTTTGGTTAAAAAAATATGATTTAGTTAGAGAAAATATGCCATTTTTTGTGATGTATGAAATTCCAAAGATTTTAATTTCAAGCTCACTATGTTGGAAAGGAAATGTTTTCTGGGAAGATAACAATGGTTCTTTTATACATTACTCTCATAAGAAGATCTTATGCAGAAAAATATCTAATGATGATGTTGGTAAAAAAATTTATGGAGTCAGCTTTGGATCAAGTACCTCTATAAATGAATTAAAATGGCTATATGGAGAAGAGTTTATAAATAAAAATGATAATTTTAATAACTTCTTAGAAAATAATTCATTAGTTTTAAAACTTAAAAAAAATAATGAAATATTAATTTATAATTTTTTAGATGTTTTTAATAAAATCATCTTTATTTTTATCTTTTACCTCTTTTTATTTCATTCAAATAAATTACTTTATTTATTATCATTTATTTATTCTACTTTGTTTGTTTTTTTATTGCATTACATAGATAAAGATCTTTTGAATGGATTTGATATTTATGCTGGTGGTAATGATGGCTTACTTTACATGAGTTATGCTAATTTAATGTTTGAACATTTGAAAAACTTAAATTTTTATGAATACTTTAGAGGAGTTGAAAATATTTTTTATTTTCCTTCTTCAATAAGGTATTTTTTACCTATAAATAAGATTTTATTTGGAGAAACTATATATGGATATGTATTTTTTCTTTATTTATTTACTATCATTTTATTTTTTATACTAAGTGAATTGCTTAATATTACTTGGTCTATTGCAATTACAGCTTTGATTTTTCTTACTAGAATATTTGAAGGATACGCGCTTTCTACATTTACTTTACTTAAACATGTCAATGTAGGAGATGCAGAACCTTTAGCAATTTTCTTTATATTACTTAGTTTATTGATATTTATTAAATCCTTAAATAAAAAAGAAGAAAAACATAATTATTTTAATTTATTCTTTTTTGGTTTTTTTATTTTTTTATCTATTTCATTAAGACCTAATTATTTACCTACAGGTTTTTTATTACTTTTATCATTTATTATATATGGTTTTTTTTATAATTATAATTTCAAAACTATTCTTTTTCCAATTATTGGTTTTTCTTTTTTAGTTTTATTGCCAATACATAATATATATTATGGAGACTCTTTTACTTTGCTAAGCTCAGGATCTCATCATAATACCCATGCCCCTTTTTCTGCTTACATCTATTTATTTATTGATTTATTTAAACTTAATTTTGATCAATCGGCTAATATTGATATTGTTTTAAATCAGCTTAATAGATGGATTCAGCCACAAGAAATACATTATATAATTACTTTTTTATTGCTTTTTATTACTTTTTTTCTTCACAAGCAGTTCATAATAAGAACAATTATTTTGCTTGCTCTATCTCAACATATTGTTTTGTTAATTTATGAACCAACAAATAGATATGCTTATTTAGCCTGGATACTGACCTTGATTGTTTCCTTATTTTTTATAAAAAATAATTATAAACGTATTTTTTTGTTTAAAAAATATTAATTTTTAATTTTTTGTCTAACTCTACTTGATACGACTCAACCAATCTATTGGTTTCATTTGCCATAGCAACAACTGCTATTAATTCTTTAAGCATATTATCCGTCATTCCTTTTTTTTTGGCAGCTTTAATGTGTGATCTTATGCAATATTCACAGCTATTTGTCATTGAAACCGAAACATAAATAAGTTCCTTAGTGAGTGTATCTAAAGATCCTTTTTTCATAACTTGTTTTAATGAATTCCATGTTCTTTCTAGCGTTTCAGGATCATTAGCAATTGTTTTCCAAAAATTTGGAATTTCATCAATTTTTCTAACTTTTTTAATTTCTTCAAAAATTTTTTTAACTTTACCTTTAGCATTTTTGTCTGATATAGTTTTAAGTATTACCATTAACTCTCCCTGATTTAATATTGAAATGTATAAAAAAAAGAATGAGTTCTATTTCTTTTTTTGACGCTTTTTATTTCTTCTATACTTAGAGCCTCTTTTTCTTCGCCCTCTATGCTTTTTTGGATATCCCATATAAATATGCGAAGATATATACAAAATAATAGTTTTATGTCAAAGCTAATAATTCCAGTCTTTAGCCTCTTCATATAAAAAATCTCTAAAGACTTCCAATCTCCGATCATTCTTAAATTCTTCTGTATAAACAAAATATGTTTGATACGAAGGACCTTCTAAATTAGGCAAAACTCTAACTAAATGTGGCTTATCAGCTACCATATAATCTGGTAAAGATGCTAGTCCTGCACCATTTTCTACAGCTAATGAAATTCCATATATGCTATTAACCCTGAATTTTGGTAATCTTTTACCTTTATCTTTACCTATTTTTAAAATCCAATCAATATTTGATATTGGTGAAGGCAAACCAGAACCAAAACATATTAAGCTATGTTTATCTAAATCACTAATATTTCTTGGTATTCCATTTTCTTGAAGATAGTCTGATGAGCCATAAATATGGTTATTGAAATTAACAAATTTTTTAAAAATTAAATTTGCCTGTGTTGGTTTTTTTACTCTAACTGCAATATCTGCTGATCTACTTGTTAAATCTACCTCTTCATCACTAATAAAAAGTGATATATCCATTTGGGGATATTTATTTATAAATTTATTTATTCTAGGAGTTAGCCATGTTGAACCAAAACCTACAGTTGTATTAACAGTAAGTTTGCCTGAGGGTTTTATTTTTTTGTCTATCAATTTTTTTTCAAAATCTGATATAGAATCACTTATTTTGTTAACTGCATTTAATAAATTTTCTCCTTGTTCAGTTAGAATTACTCCTTTTTGATGTCTAATAAATAGTAAAGTATTAAGATCTGATTCTAAATCTTGAATTTGTCTGCTTAAAGATGATTGGCTTATATTCAATTTTATACTAGCTTTAGAAATGCTCTTGCATAAAGCAACTTCATTAAATGATTTTAGTTTATCCCAGTCCATTTATTTTAGTGATTCAATTTTGGATTTATAATCAGATATATTGGAGTCAAAAATATATGAACCAGCAACTAAAATATCAGCACCTCTATCTCTAGATAATTTTGATGTTATTTTGTTAATTCCTCCATCAACTTCAATCTTAAATTTTAGATCATATTTTTTTCTTATTTCATATAATTTTGATATCTTGTTTAATTGATTTTTTAAAAATTTCTGACCCGAAAAACCTGGAATCACTGTCATTACAATCACTGAGTCAACTAAGTGTATATATTTTTGTATATCAGCAATTTTTATTTTAGGATGAATTGCTATACCTGATTTTACACCATATTTTTTAATTTCTTTTATAGTGTTTTTTGGATTTGAAACGGTCTCAGGATGAAAACATATAATATCAGAACCAGCATCAGCAAAATCTTTTAAATACTTATTTGCATTGTTTATCATTAGATGAACATCTAAGACTTTGTTAGTAATTTTTTTAAGACTTCTTACAATATTTGGTCCAAAAGTAATATTTGAAACATATTGACCATCCATAATATCTATATGTATATAATCAGCACCAGCTTTATCAACTTTTTGAACCTGCTTTTTTATCATTAAAAGATCTGCAGAAAGTATTGAAGGAGCAATTTTTATCATTTTTTTTTAATATAATAATATTTATAATATAATATAATATAATACTAACGGAGTATAATGAAATCTGAATATAAAAAACCTTGGGGATCGTTTAAGATAATTGATAATGGTAAAAATTTCCTAGTAAAAAAAATTTTGGTCAAACCCAGTGGAAGACTTTCATTACAAAGCCATAAGCATAGATCAGAGCATTGGACTATTGTTCAAGGAATTGCTGAAGTAAGAATTGATAACAAAACATTAGAATTAGAGTCAAATGAGAGTATACATATTCCAAAAAATTCTAAACATTCCATAGCAAATAATTATACAAAAGATTTAATAATAATTGAAGTTTGGTATGGTGACAATTTAAGTGAAGATGACATAGAAAGATATGAAGATATTTATGGTAGAGTATAAGTTATGAAAATTGAAGTACCTATTTCAATTGGAGAACTGTTCGATAAATTTTCAATTCTTGAAATTAAAAAAAATAAAATACAGGATGAAAAAAAACTTGAGTTAATAAATGAAGAAATATCATTATTATCTAAATCAATAATTGATGTAATTAAAAATCATAAAGAACATGAATCTTCAATAACTTCACTAATGAAACAGTTAAAAAAAATTAATGAAGAATTATGGGATATTGAAAATGCAAAGAGAGAGTGCGAAAAAAAACAATCTTTTGACTCAAATTTTATTAAATTAGCTAGATTAGTTTATTTGAAGAATGATGAAAGAGCTGAATTAAAAAAACAAATTAATATGAAATGTGGATCAAAAATTATTGAAGTAAAATCATATAATGATTACTAAATTAACTAATTCTTTTTATTCCCGCATTAACTAAATTTATTAGTGCTTCTTTAAAAATAGTATTATCAAATACGCCTAAGCTATCCACTGCTATATTAGCAAAATGCTTTGCACGGTCAATTGTATCGTTTATGCAATTATATTTTTGAATTATTTTTATAGCTATTTCAAAATCATTTTTTTCTTGATTTAGATTTTCAATAGTTTTTTTCCAAAATTTTTTTTCTTCATTATTAGATCTTAAATAAGCCAATATTATTGGCAATGTCACTTTTCCTTCTTTAAAATCATCTCCTTTATTCTTTCCTAATTCAAGTGATGAAGACGAATAATCAATGGCATCATCAATCAGTTGATAGGACATTCCAAAATTTGTGCCAAAAGATTTTAGAGCTTCAATTTTTTCATTATTTACATTTGCGCTCATAGCTCCTACTTGACATGCTGCACTAAATAATGAAGCTGTCTTACCATTTATAACTTCAAAATATATATCTTCGTTTATTGTAGGATCTTTATCATTACTCAATTCTAGTATTTCTCCTTCTGAAATAATAACACTTGTATCAGCTAAAATTTTTAAAATTGATTCATTCCCATATTTTGCCATTAATTGAAAAGCTCTACTAAATAAAAAATCTCCAACCAAAACACTTGTTTTGTTTCCCCATATTTCGTTAGCTGTTTTAGATCCTCTTCTTTTCTTGCTATCATCAACAACATCATCATGCAGAAGAGTAGCAGCATGAATAAATTCAACTGCAGCTGCTAAACCTATATAATCATTATTTTTGTTATTTTCTAGTTTGCATATCTTGTAACAGGAAGAAGTAAGAAGAGGTCTTAATCTTTTTCCACCAGATAATATTAGATGAGAAGCTATTTCTTTTATAAGAGGAATATTGCTATCTAACTTATCTAAAATCAGTGCATTTATTGATTGTAAATCATCATCACAAATAATACTTAAATTTGATAAGAAAAATTCAAAATTTCTATGTTTATTTTTTAGTTGTATTAATTGACCCATGTTGTTAACTGTTGGAATATTTTATCTTTATAATAATGATTGATAGATATAAGTTTTTTTAAAAATTTAAACCCAAAAATGTTTTTTTTCATTAATTATTGTTCTTTTAGTACTAAAAACTTCCACGTTAGTGGAACTTTTGATAAACAGTAATTATGTTTAATTTTTTATTCAATAATTCTGTAATTATTCCAACAATTAGGTTGTCAGGAGTTATTGGCCAATCAGGGATTTTTAAATCTGGATTAACAATAAGCTCCCTAAACAAGCTAATAGACAAACTTTTTTCAAATAAAAAAAGTCCTGCGGTAGCACTAATTATAAATTCACCAGGAGGTTCTCCAACTCAATCATCACTGATAGCAGATAAAATAATTTCAAGAGCTAAAGAAAAAAATAAAAAGGTAATAGCATTTGTTGAAGATGTTGCAGCTTCTGGTGGTTATTGGCTAGCTTGTTCAGCTGATGAAATTTTTATTGATCAAAATTCTGTAATAGGTTCCATAGGTGTTATATCCCCAGGATTTGGATTTGTTGATCTCATTAAAAAGATTGGTGTAGATAGAAGAGTTTATACTTCAGGAAAAAGTAAAAGTTTTTTAGATCCTTTTAAGCCTGAGAAAAAAGAAGACATCAGAAGATTAAAAGTTATCCAAGAGCAAATTCATGAAAATTTTATTTCTTATGTAAAAAAACGAAGAGGCTCTAAAATTAAACATGCAAAGGAAAGCGAAATATTTAGTGGTCTTTTTTGGGTAGGACAAAAAGCAATTGATTATGGATTAGTAGATGGAATGGGTTCAATTTATCAAATTTTAAGAAAAAAATACGGGGATAATGTTAAAATTAAGTTTATTGATCAGAAAAAAACTTTTATTCAAAAAAAATTAACTTCTCAAAATAACTTTTCATTAATTGATACAAACTTACTTATAGAACAAATTGAAGAAAAAGCTTTGTGGTCAAGGTATGGATTATAATGAAAATTGTTATATTAATATTGATTATTTCATTTATTTTTTTATTTTTACGTTTTTTTTCAAATCTTAAAAAAAATAAAGAAATGGACAATAACAAAAAAAATATAGTAGATCTTGAAAAAGATCCAAATACCAATGAATATAAACCTAAAAAATAATTGGCAAGTACATGGTTGCTAACACTATGGAAGAACTAGTTTCTCTTTGTAAAAGAAGAGGCTTTATATTTCAATCTAATGATATTTATGGAGGCGTTAAAGGATTATATGATTATGGTCCGATGGGAGTAGAATTAAAAAATAATTTAAAACAAGCATGGTGGAAATCCATGATTTATGAGCGAGATGATGTAGAGGGTTTAGATGCTTCTATATTAAGCTCCCCTAAAGTTTTAAAACAATCGGGTCATGAAGATACTTTCACTGATCCTCTTGTAGATTGTCGATCATGCAAATCAAGATGGAAAGGTGATCAAATTAACAATAGTGAGTGTCCAAACTGCAAATCAAAAGATTTAACTGACTCAAGACCATTTAATTTAATGTTTAAGACTGCGATCGGTCCTGTTGATGATGGAAGTTCTTTTGCTTATTTACGGCCAGAAACATGTCAGCAAATTTTTACTAATTTCAAAAATATTTTGGATTCAACTAGTAGAACAATTCCTTTTGGAATAGCTCAAATTGGTAAAGCTTTTAGAAATGAAATTACACCTAGAAATTTTATTTTTAGAGTAAGAGAGTTTGAACAAATGGAATTAGAATTTTTTGTTGAGCCAGGAACTGATAATGAGTGGCATAAATATTGGATAAAAAAAAGATTAGATTGGTGGATCGATCAAGGAATTAGTAAAGAAAATTTAAAGCAATTGAATGTAAAAAAAGAAGAATTGTCACATTATTCTAAGGCCACAATAGATCTTATGTACAACTTTCCTCACGGTGAAGAGGAATTAGAAGGTATTGCTAACAGAACTGATTTTGATCTTGGTTCCCATACAAAAAATCAAAAAGACTTTAATATTACTTCTAAAGTTATTCTAAATGAATCTTCAACAACAAAATTAGGAGTTCAAAAACTTGGAGAAAATAAACATTATATTCCTTACGTTATTGAACCATCTGCAGGTGTTGATAGAGGTGTTTTAGCTTTATTGAATGAAGCTTATACTGAGGAAAAAATTGATAATGATAATAAAAGAATTTTGTTAGCATTAAAACCTCATCTTTCACCAATTAAAGCTGCTATTATACCTCTTAAAAAAAATAATGATAAAATAGTTAATTTATCAAAAGAAATAAAATCTAATCTTCAAAAAGTTGGTTTAGGAAGAGTAATGTTAGAAAATTCAGGTAATATTGGTAAAAACTATAGACGTCATGATGAAGTAGGGACTCCAATATGCGTTACTGTCGACTTTGAAACTTTAGATGACAAAACTGTTACAGTTAGAGATAGAGATACTATGGAACAAAAAAGAATAGGTATTGACGAATTAGTAGATTATTACAAGAATTACTTTAATTAAAATTTCAATTAAAAAAAACTTATATGATAAAAGTTAATGATATTTTTGCGTGTAAATCTCTTTTTTTTATTATGGCTTTTTCTATTGGTCTTTGGACAATAAGAATACCGACAATTAGAGATCAAATCCAAACTGATTACTTAGGTGTTGGATATGTTATGGCTACTTTCGCAATTGGTTCAATTATTATGATGTTGTGTGCAAATTATATTATTAAGAAAAGTTCTACTAAAAAATTGATTATTTATGTAGTGTTATTTTCATGGCTTTTATGGTTACCAGCTCCTTTTATTACAGATCTAAGAATATTTATGTGTTTATCATTTTTATTTGGTCTATGCTTTGGTCTTTTTGAAATTTGTATAAATTTACAAGCTTCAAAAATTGAGAGTCGGGAAAATAAATCAATGATGTCAGGTTTCCACGCTTTTTGGAGTTTAGGTGTTTTAATAGGTTCATTTATAACTAGTTTATTTCTAGAATGGAAAATATCTATTTTAACTAATATCTTAGTTTATATAATAGTTTTGCTACCTATAAATCTTTGGTTTTCTTTTAAATTATTAGAGGATGCTAAGACTGAACCTGGCGATAAAAAAAATATTTTTTTTATATGGCCAATCTTAATTTTTTTGCTAGCTCTTATAGCTATGGCTAACGCCTTAACAGAAGGTAGTGTTGATTCGTGGGGGGCCTTGTATATGAATGATTATATAAAAGTTCAAGGCTTTCAAATAGGTATTGCTACAATTAGTTATAATATCTTTATGGTTATTGGAAGATTTTATGGAGATTGGTTTAGAGATAAATTGGGAGTATTTAAGTTTTTAACAATATTATTTTCACTAACAGTTTTGAGTCTAATTATATTAATTTTTTTTTAATTCAATGATTTCATCAATTTTAGGTTTTGCAATATTAGGAATAGGCGGATCGTCAATTGTTCCAATTGCTTATAGTTTAGCGGGAAAAATAAAAGGTATTGATAGTGGAATTGGAATAACAATTATATCTGTAGCAGTTTATGGTTCATTTATTGGTGCGCCCGCAGCTTTAGGTTTGGTAGCAAATAATTACGGGGTAAATAATGTTTTTACCCCTACATTAATAATTTTCATTTTATTATTATTTCCACTTATAATTTTTAGAAAAGAATTCAAACTATAAAAATTTAAGAGTTGTAGAATTATTAATTTTTATTTCTTCTTTATTTTCGCTTTTTTTATTAATCAGTTCTATTTTTAACATACAAATTATATTCTTGTTCACTTTAGAAATTACTTTTCCAATATTAATATTTTCTAGAATAATTTCTTCTCCAATTTTTACTTCACCAATAATAATTTCAAGATTATAAATCTTTTTTTTTAAAAGAGATCTATACTTCATTCTTGCAGTAATTTCTTGACCAACATAGCATCCTTTATCCCAGTCAATTGCATTTAAATTTTGGAAATTATTTTCTAATAATAAAGATTTGTTTTCCTCTAAATTATCAGGAGAGAATGGCACTAAATTAATAGTTAAAATTTCTTTGTATTTAATAAAAGATTCTTCAATAATATTATCTATTTTTATTTTATCTTTTGTATTTATAAGTATTTTCTTACCAATATTATTATTTCTTGGATCTTTAAAAGACACAAATTCACTATCTATTTTATAATCTTGCTTACCGAAGAATATAATAGAAGAAATATTTTTATTTTCATTAAAATTTAATTTAGATCGCAGTTTATATAGTTGTAATTTTGATAAAAAAGATGAAAAATATTTTTCATGTATCTCAATTAAAAAATTATTTGATTGTTTAATAACAAAAAAATCTGCTAAAAATTTACCTTGAGGCGATAGTAAACATGCATATATTGGATTATCTTTTTGACATTTATAGATATCATTTGTTATGAGACTTTGAAGAAATTCAGCGCCATCTTCTCCTTCTATTTCTAAAAATCTTGAGAAAGGATTGTAAATAAAGAATTCACTATTCATAAAGTTAATTATATATATTCTATTTATTATAAAATTATATATTAACAACTTGTGAAAATACTAGTTATATCATCAAACTTAATAGGGGATACGGTTCTTTCAACTTGTGTAATTGAGCATTTTTACAAAAATTACCCAAATTCTAGATTTACATTTGTAGTTGGGCCAACAGCATCACAAATATTTGAAAATTTTCCAAGATTAGAAAATATAATAAAGATTAATAAAAAAAAATTTAATCTACATTGGCTAGAAATCTATCTTAAAAATAGGCATATACAATGGGATATAATTATAGATCTTCGCTCATCACTTTTATCGTTTTTTTTTAACACAAAAAAAAGATATATTTTTAAGAAATCAAAAAATCTTCATCAAATTGAACAATTAAAGAAATCTTTTAAAATCAATGCGGAATTTTTAAATGTTTATACAAATCAGTTTGAGGAAAAAAAAGCTAGTGAAAAAATTAAAAAAGATATTAAACACATAGTAATTTTTCCCGGTGGAAATTGGATTCCAAAAATTTGGCCAATAGAAAATTATAATATATTGCTAAAAACATTATGTGAGAAATATTTAAATATAAAATTTATTATAGTTGGGTCAAATATTGAAAAAAAAATTTATTTAGAAAAAATTAAAAATGGAATTTCTGATAATAAATTTATTGATATAATGGGAGAGACTTTAACATTGACTTCTGCATATATGAAAAAAAGTAATTTATTTATAGGAAATGATTCTGGATTAATGCATTTATCTGTTGCTTCTAAATTGCCTACCATAGCTTTATTTGGACCAACAGATGATAAAAGATATGGTCATAAAAATGAAAATTGCTATGTAATAAGAACAAAAAAAACATTTGATGATTTTAAAAAAATTAAAATTAATAAAGAAATTTCTTATATGGAAAGTATAGATACTTGTGATATTTTAAACGTTATTTCAAAAAATGACTTATTATGACTATTAAAAGTATTGAAATTATTCAACCAGATGATTGGCATATACATTTAAGAGAAAAAGAAACTTTAAAGGCAGTATCAAAATATTCTTTTAGAATAAACAATAGATGTATAGTAATGCCTAATCTTGATGAGCCAATTATATCATCAAAATTATCTCTAAAATATAAAGAAGAAATAGAGGCATCGTTTTCTAAAAGATCATTTACACCGCTAATACCTTGTTATCTAAGTGAAAATTTAGATTTGAAAGATTTTGAATATGCCTTAGATAAAAATATTTTTTTTGGAGCGAAGTTATATCCTTTTAATGCAACTACTAATTCGACCTTTGGAGTAAAATCTATTGAAAAGATATTTCCAGCTTTAGAAATTTTAACAAAAAAAGAAAAACCTCTTTTGATTCATTGTGAAAAAAATGGAAAAGAAATAGATATTTTTGACAGAGAAAAATATTTTGTAGATGATGAGTTGCAATCTATTAGAAAAACATTTCAAGACTTAAAAATAGTATTTGAGCATATTTCTTCTAAATATGGAGCTGATTTTGTTGCTGATAATAAAAATATTGGAGGAACAATTACTCCTCAACATATGTTGATCACTAAAAAAGATGTTTTTTTAGATGATGAAATTAATCCTCATAATTATTGTATGCCTGTAGCGAAAGATGAAAAAGATTTAATGGCTCTTAGAAAATACGCATGTTCAGGCAATAAAAAATTTTTTTTAGGAACAGATTCAGCTCCTCATCCTGAAAGTAATAAAATTGAAACGAAAAATATAAAACCTGGTATTTTTTCTGCACCATGTTCTATTGAACTTTACGCAGAGATATTTGATCAAGAAAATTCAATAGGTAATTTAGAAAGCTTTTCTTCTATTAATGGACCCAATTTTTATAATTTACCAGTAAATACAAAGAAAATTAAAATTATAAAAGAAAAATGGAGACTAGAAGAATACACATTACATGATGATATAAGAATAAAAAATTTTTATGGAGGAGAGGAATTAAACTGGAAAGTAATTTAATTTAAATATATTATAATTATCTTTTTTATGAATATTGGAACAATTATTTATACTTGGTTTTTTGGAAAAAAAGTAGGAGTAGATGAATTTAAGAATATTTATTATTGTAACTCAAAAAATTTTGAAGACTTAAATTCTAAAAGGTGGGTGTTATTCTCAGGTGAAATAGAGGCCTCAAAAATTCCTGCTCATTGGCATGCTTGGCTCCATAAGACTATTGATATACCGCCTATTAACTATAAAAAAAAACATGTTTGGCAAAAAAATCATGAACAAAATTTAACTGGTACAAATCAAGCTCATAATCCTATATTTAATAAATTATCAAAAGAAAAACTAAAATCAAATAAAGATTATGAAACTTGGAATCCTTAAATCTATATTTATCTTAATTATTTTTTTTACACCAAATTTTACTTTAGCTGATTTAATTGAAGCAAGATCTGCTAAAATTAAGATTCTTGATAAAATTACATCTGAAGTTTTAGATGTTGAAATCGAAATTAACAAATCCTATAGTTATGGAAATTTGAAAATTTTAATATATGCTTGTTATAAAAGCCCTCCAGAAGATATTCCTGAAAATTATGTTTTATTACGTGTATTTGATAATATAAAGAAAAATAGTAAAAAAGTATTTCAAGGATGGATGATTTCTTCAAGTCCTTCTTCAGCACCTTTTGAACATCCAATTTACGATATTTGGTTAAAAGAATGTAAAATTAATTAATCAAATTTTAACATATAATTTATGTCATAGTTTCCTGATGCAAATTCATCAGAATTTATAATTTTTTGATGTAACTGTATATTTGTATCTATTCCAATTATTACATATTCTTCTAATGCTCTTTTCATTTTTTGAATACAATCTTCTCTTGTGTCACTATATGTAATTAGTTTTGCTATCATGCTATCATAATGAGGTGGTATAGAATAACCTTGGTATACCGCTGAGTCTACCCTTACTCCTAAGCCTCCAGGCTGGTGATATTGTTTTATGGTTCCAGGAGATGGTATAAATGTTTCAGAATTTTCAGCATTAATTCTACATTCAATAGAATGACCCTTCATAGATATATTATTTTGACTAATTCTTAATTTATTACCTAAAGCAACTAATATTTGTTCTTTAACCAAATCTTGTTGAGTTACCATTTCAGTTACAGGATGTTCTACTTGTAATCTTGTATTCATTTCTAAAAAATAAAAATTATTATTTTCGTATAAAAATTCAAGAGTTCCTAGGCCTTCATATCCTATTGATTTTATAACTTTAGAACATAATTCATTTATTTTTTTTCTTTCATTTGCATTTAAATTTGGACTTGGACTTTCTTCAATTAATTTTTGATGCTTTCTTTGTATAGAACAATTTCTCTCTCCTAGTGACACAACATTGCCATGAGAGTCAGCTATAATCTGTATTTCTATGTGTCTTGGAGAAGTTAAATATTTTTCAATATATAAGGAGTCATCATTAAATGATTTTTTTGATTCAATTTTAGCGGATTTAATAGATTTTTCTAAATCTTCAATATCATGAACTACTCTCATGCCTTTTCCACCACCTCCATTTGCAGCTTTAATAATAACTGGCAGACCAATATCCTTTATAAATTTTTTAACTTCACTAATATTTTCAATACTATCTATTCCCGGAACATTTTGAACACCATTTTCAGACATTACTCTTTTTGCTTCAATTTTATTTCCCATCATTGCAATATGCGTAGACTTTGGTCCAATAAATTTAATTTTGTTTTCTTCGATTATTTCAACAAATCTTTTGTTTTCACTTAAAAAACCATAGCCAGGATGAATTGCATCAACATCAGTTAAGGTTGCTGCAGTTATTATCGCAGGTATATTTAAATAACTTGATTGAGCAGATGAAGGGCCAACACAAATACTTTCATCTGCCATTCTAACATGCATTGCGGATTCATCTGCTTCAGAATAAATTGCTACAGATTTAATACCAAGCTCTCTACAAGCTCTTAGAATTCTAAGGGCAACTTCACCTCTATTAGCTATTAATATTTTTTTAAACATTATTCAAAAATAATGATTTCATCTCCGTATTCAACAGGCTGACTATTTAAAACTACTATTTCTTTAATTATACCTGATTTAGGAGCTTTAACTTCATTAAAGGTTTTCATAGCTTCAATAAGTATCAAAATATCACCTTGTTTAACATGTTGACCTACTTTGATAAATGGAGGAGATTCAGGATCTGGCGAAAGATAAGCGACACCTACCATTGGAGATTTAACTATATTTTCTGGTTTTATTTTTCGAGTTTCTAAGTTCTTTTCTAAATTTAAATCTTTATCAGATGTTTCTTTTGTAGTTTTCTGTGAGTCGACTTTTACTTTAGATGAAATCTCTATTTCATAGTTTCCTTTTTTTATTTTAATAGTTTGAATATCTTTAAACTTTAATTCTTTTTTTAAAAAATTAATATTATCTAAATCTTTTTTATCAATTTTTGTCATTTAACCTTCATTTAATAAATTATTAAGGGCCTCAATAGCTAGAGTATAACTTATAGCACCAAAGCCACAGATAATACCATCAACACCTTCAGATGTTATACTTTTTTTTCTATATTCCTCTCTATTATAGATGTTAGATAAGTGAATTTCAATTTTTGGTTTTGAAATTGCTCTTAAAGCATCTAATAAAGCGACAGAAGTATGTGTATAAGCTGCTGGATTGATTATCAAACCATCATAGTTTTTTTCTACGGATTGAATTAAGTTTATTATTTCTCCTTCGTTATTGCTTTGGGAAAAAAATAAATCCATTTTTAACTCCTCACATTTTATTTTTGAAATTTCTTCAATTTTTTTTAATGATATATTTCCATATATATCTGTCTCTCTATTTCCGAGTAAATTTAAATTAGGGCCATTCAAAATAATTATTTTTTTCATATTGATTTTTTTTCAAAATGTTTACTAAGCGCAAGACCTTGATTCTGATAGTTTGATTTTATAGTAGATCCATATACCACCTTTGATATTTTGTTAAGTCTTTCATATTTTATTCTTGCAATTACTTGTCCGTCTCTAAGAATAAAGGGTACTTCATTTGTTTTAACTTCAAGTACCGCATAAGAGCCATGAGGATCTCCAAAACCAGGATCAAAAAAACCTGCATAATGAACTCTAAAATCACCTATTCCAGTATCATAGGGTATCATTTCTCCTGCCATATTATTTGGAATTTTAATTTTTTCTTTTGATTTTAAAATATAAAACTCACCGGGCTGAATCATAATAGAATTTCCATAAGATTTTTTACAATCCCAGTATTGATTAATTTTGTGAAAATTTATTTTACTAAAATTTATGATCGGAGTATTTTTTTTTGCAACATATGTTGAAAAATTATCATTTTCTTTTAAATCAACAGAAATTTTTAATCCATTATCAATTTCTGCTTTTTTAATTTCTTTAAGATTATTAAAAATTATAGGATTATTTGAATGTATATCCCTGAGTGCTGCGTCACTTATAAAATCATGATTTATAGATATCAATCTCATTTGATTAAGTGAATCATTTTTTGTTAATTCTATGTCAAAAGATCTGGAAGTTATTTCTAAAAATATTTCCCCTGAATAATTTTTAGGTATTTTTTCATATTCATCACTAAAATCTAAGACTGTTCTACAAAAAATATCTAATCTACCAGTGCTGCTTTTGGGGTTACATTTGCCAAAAAGATCATTATTTAAGTCTAATCTTTCATTTAATCTTACTAAATAAGTTTTATTTTTTAAAAATACATGAGTATTCTCTAAATTTATTTTATTTAATGCCAATTTTTCAATATCATCTCTTACTTTAGATTCAGGTGTCAGAAAACTAGCTTTAATCTCATAACATTCTGAACTTAAGGTTAAATCTATACTTGAAGGCTGAATTTGATTAGGCTTATGATTATTAATCAAAACTACTTTATCTTCTATTAGTTTTATATAATCTTCATATATAAGAGCACCTTTATTCATCAATAATTTTTTTCAATTTATTCTTTGAATTAGAAATTAACTTTATATTTTTAGAGTTTATAATAATTTCATTCAATAACTTTTTTGCTTTTTTATATAATTGTTCATTAATAAATAATTGAGCATTAATATAGTTTACCCACTCATCATTTTTTATATAAATTCCTAATTTTCTAAATTTTTTTAATAAAATATCGTCTTTTTCAAATATAAAAATTAAATCTGAATATTCTGAAAAATATTGCGAATTAAAAAGGTAAGTTTTTTCTTCAAAACTTTCAAACTCAATCTCAAAAATTCTTTTTTTGATATAATAATTATCTGGATATTTTTTTAAAACTTTTTTGTAAAATTGACTTGCTTCTTTAGTATATCCGTGCGCAAATAGTAAATCAGCTTTAGTTTCAACAAGGAAAATATTAGCAGGATATTTGTTAATTAAATCGTTTATAATGATTAATGATTCTTTAAGTTTTCCTTTTCTAGATAAGATTATAGAATTAGCGTAATCATAAAAATCATCTTTTAGATATTCTGTTATTTCTATTGATTCAATTTCTGTATAACCAAATATTTTTGCTTTAACAAATTTAAAATTAACATCATTTTCTTTGTTAAATTCAAAATTGTTCTTTTTAGAATAATTTTCTAAAATTTGATATCTTTCTTTGTAAACAGGATGAGAGGAAAATTTAAAACTTTCTTTAACTATTCCTTTTTTAATTGATTGTTCTTCTAAAAATTCTAAAAATTCTTTTAGTGGAGTTGAAGAAAGATTTAGTTTATTTAATGTTTCTGATGCGTATACGTCTGCTTCTCTTTCTTGTTCTCTACTAAAAGCAGAATAGTAATTCTGAATACCTACATTATTAAATATTAATGGTTCAATAATAGCATTTTTAGTTAATATAGATGAGGCAATTACAGAAAGTGTTCCAAAGCTATTTAAGGATTTTAAATTTTTAATAGATTCAATTTTTTTAGATATATGAAAATTATTTAAATGACCTATTTCATGAGCTAAAACCCCAATTAATGCTTCGTAAGAATAGATATATTTAATAAGCCCTGTAGATACAAACATAGTTCTGTTTCTATCTATAAAAGCATTTGGATTATTATCTAAAATAATCCTAAAAGTAATCTCATTGTTATACTGATTTGCAGATTTAATCGTGCTTATGTATTCATGTATAAGTTTTTCTATCTGATAGTCATTTATAGTTGCAGCTTCAATTTCAGATAAAAAAAAAAATAGATAAAAAAGATAATTGTTTTCTTCATAATATCTATTTTGACCACCAACCTGATTTTTCTTGTATTTCATTAGAATCTTTATCATTTAAAATTTCATTTTTAATTTCTTCTTTATCATTTGTTTTTAATGATTTTTTTCTAATTATTTTTTTCTTTTTAACTATTTTAGTTTTAATTATTTTAGTTTTTTTATTTATTTTTTTTGTAGATCTTTTTTTAGTCTTAATATCATTTTTATAATCTTTATCTTTGAGATTAGTAGTTCGATTTTCATTAATTATTTCTACAGATGGTTCATGAAATGAAAATGAATTATCAAAAGAAAAAATAATTTTAGATTTATATTGATTCTCAAGATCATTTATTTCATCTTTTTTTTGATTAATTATCTTTTCTGCTAAATCTGAATTACATTTAACCTCTATTCTATTTCCTTTAGAAATTATAATTTTTTCTTTGATAACTTTAATTATTTGCTCAATTATTGAATGAGAATTCAGTATTATTCCTGAACCTTCACAATAATTGCATTTTTCATATGCTCTTTCAATTAAACTAGATCTAAGTCTTTGCCTGGAAAGTTCAAGCAAACCAAACATACTTATTCTTCCAACCTGAACTCTAGCCCTATCTTGATTAAAAGCATTTTTTAAAACTTTTTCCACTTTAAAATTATTTCTGTAGTCATCCATATCAATAAAATCAATAACAGCTAATCCACCAAGATCTCTAAGTCTTAATTGTCTTGCAATTTCTACTGCTGCTTCTAAATTAGTTTTTAAAGCTGTACTTTCAATATTTCTTTCAGAAGTATTTCTTCCAGAATTAACATCTATTGCAACCAAAGCCTCTGTTGTATTTATAACTATTGAACCACCAGATTCTAAATTAACTTTTAAACTGAAAAGATCATTAATTTGGTTTTCTATCTTATTTTCATTAAATAAAGTCTTATCTTTCTCCTTAAATAATTTTATTTTTTTTATATTTTGGGGAACTAAATCTTTAGTAAATTTTTTTGCTAATTGATAACCTTTTTTTCCATCTATCTGAACTTCATCTACTTCAGTAGTAAATAAGTCTCTAATAGTTCTTTTAATAACATTACCTTCTTCAAATATAAGTTTAGGAGCATCAGATTTTAGAGTTATTTCCCTTATCTTATTCCATTGAGTAATTAAAAAATCTAAATCTTTAGCAATTTCTTTTTTTGATTTTTCAATACCTGCTGTTCTAATAATAACTGACATTTTTTGAGGTATATTCAGACTACTTACAATCTTTTTTAAATTATTCCTATGTTCTATCTCAGATATTTTTCTTGATATGCCATTTTTGTTTAGACTGTTTGGCATTAAAACGCAGTATCTGCCTGCGAAAGAGAGGTATGTAGTTAATGCAGCACCTTTTAATCCTCTTTCCTCTTTATTTATTTGGACAAGTATAACTTGCCTTGGTTTTACGACATCTTGAATCTTATATTTTCTTAAAAAATTTAAAAATTCAAATTTTTTATTCTTTTTTAAAACAGTTTTGTTTTCTTCAATGTTTTCTTTTGATTCAATTGTGTCAATTTCCTCATCTACAATTAATTTATTAGAAAGATCTTTGAAAATTTTTTGATCTTCCGCAGGGATTTTAAAATAATCAGGGTGTATTTCAGTTAAAGGTAAAAAACCATGCCTATTTACTCCAAAATCAACAAAGGCAGCCTGTAAAGAAGGCTCAACCCTTGTAATCTTAGCTAGATAAACATCTCCTTTAACGGCATTTTTTCTCTCAAGCTCGATTTCATAATCATCTAGTTTTCCATTTTTAGTGACTGC
>MDTG01421599.1_pt1 | contig 22152 bp, 13 predicted proteins | sample 811421 | NCBI WGS metagenome assembly MDTG01 (sample SAMN05326645, study PRJNA326480) | marine metagenome | isolation source: seawater | place: Pacific Ocean: South East | collected 2011
ATTTAAATATGTTAAATAACTATAGGCACTCGCTATTGCTTCTTCTGGATTTGTTCCACTATATAATTCATCAAATACACATAAATGCATTTTGTCTAGATTATCTTCTATAATTGACAATATATCTTTACATCTTCTTGCTTCTGCTTGAAACAAGCTATCTCTACTTGATGTATCAGGAACATTTATATAACAATGTATAAAGTCGTATATTTTTACTTTTGCATCATCAAAAAATCCACAACCTATTTGCTGACATAATATTATATTGAAAATTGTTGCTTTTAATAGGGTTGTTTTACCAGCTGCATTTGGCCCGGTTAAAACTAGATTGTTGTCTAAACTGTATGAATTTTTTACAATAGTATTGCTTAAATCTCTTACTAATTCACCATAATATGAATTCTTGAATTGTGTTTTTGTATCATCTTTAATGAAAGAGCAAAAGTTAATGTTATTGTATTTTATTTGTTTTTGGATAGTTAGTATGTTTTTTATATATCCATTACAACCAAATGAAAAATATAGAGAATTTATTACATTGTCATCATTATGTAATTTATAAAAACATTTCATTAAATGACCTAGTTCAAATACCTTCTTAAAGTTGAATTCATATTTTTTTATTTTATTTAGATTGTATAAATAATTTGTTAAAATAGTTTTGTTATGTTCTAATGTAGCATTAAAATTTTCATATGTTATATATGATTTCGTGTAATTTAATAAATTATTAAAGCTATTTATAGAGTTATTTATGTATTCTTTAACTGTGAATAATATTTCATGTATGTATTTTATATTTGTATAAAATTTTTGGCAACTGTATATGTTTTGATATATTTGAAATAAATAAAAACCTAAACTGGCCATTAAATATATTTTTGTTGAAATTGATGCTTCTGAAAAATCAAAAAATATTTGTCCTATTATATGTTGACTAAATAAAGTTCTTAAATGATTTATATAACTTTCTAATGTTACTTCATAACCTTGTAATTTAATAATGAAAAAAGGCAGTATTAAAAATATTATTGGTAATAGCAAATTTAATAATGGAGATATTAAATTATATATTGATAATGCTTGCATACAGAATTCATTATTGTTATACTTATCAAAATATGGCAAATCAATATATTGGTATTTTTCTGTAAAACCATTATCATAAAATATTTCTTCGCATTTATTGTATGTATTTTCTTCTGTATCTATTTCATCTTTAAAACTTACATTATTTTTATAATTTCTCAATAAATTTTGTGTATCTACTAAGAATTTTTTATCGCTTGTATAATAATTTGACCATCTATTACATATCATTTTTTCAAAAACATTTTCTGGATTTAATACACTATAGTATAAATTTTCTTCTGTATTTTCTGATATATCTCTTTTAAATTCTTTCAATTCTAAATCATTTAAAATAGTATCATTTAATTCTTTTTTTTCTTCTATTAATTCTATTGGTAATTTAAAATTATCTATGTAATCGGTTTTATTTTTTACATTATTATCCATAGAATATAGGAAACAATTTATAATGTCCATTAATATAATTTACATTATAAATATGTTCTTATAACGAAATATATTAAAAAAGTAATTATAATATTATTATATTTAGTTTATGATAAAATATAATTATACTATTGACTTTATTAATAAATTATTTTTAGACATTAGTAATACTGAATTGAATAATGATGTTAATAATTATTTAAATTCTATATTAGAGGATATAAAAAAACCTGTATATAACATTTCGCCTAATTTTAATACACCTTCTAATACATATAAATCTAATAAAAATAGAAATTTTAAAAACTATAAAAATTACAGATCTAATCGCAATAATCGTAGTAATGGTGAATCATCTTTTGATAATTTTTTTTCAAATAGAAGTAGGACTTCATCTTACAATAATTTAACAACAGATTTGTCTAATACTACCATTAGTACTAATACCAATACGAATACCAATACCAATAATACAAAAAATGATAGTGATATGAAATTAAGAACTATTAATAGAGTTAAAGATATTAATGATAAATCTGATTTGGATTTAACGACTATAAACATAAGAAAAATTTTGAATAAAATTACAAATACTAATTATAGCAAACTAAAAAATGAATTTTTATGTACTTACAATTCTCTTTATATTGATAAAAATAATAATAATTTAGATGAGATAGATTTATTCATATTTAATTCATTGGTTTATAACAACAAATTATTTAGTGAACTATATAGTGAATTGTTATATAATTTAATTAATATTAATGAAAACTTTACTGAGCTACTAAATAATAATTTGGAAACATTTATTGAAATTCATAAAACAATTAAGTCTCCTTCTAGTTTAAATTATGATGAAATTAGTTTAACTAATAAACATAATGATAAATATAAAACTTTTTGTCAATTTTACATTAATTGCTTTAAAAAAAATTTACTACCAATAGATCTTGTATTTAAATCTAGTCAAAATATTCAAAATGAAATTCTAGTTAATATGAAACTTGATGATAAAAAAAGGTATTGTGAAGAATTAACTGAATATTTATCTATTATTGTTCCAAATATATTTAAGGAAATTTCTAATGATGATACGTATATTAAATTATATAAAAACTTATATGAAAATATAGAATTAGTTGCTAATTTAAATTTAAATTCCTATCCAAGTATAAGCAATAAAATTATTTTTAAACATAAAGATTTGCTCGAAAAATATAATTTAAAAATATAATTTAAAATCATATCATTAATATAATTATTTATATATATATGGTTTTATCAACTATAGATAATAATATTAACTATTTTGAAACTGGTTCTATTGATAAAAATGATCTTGATTATGAAAGTTATGTTTATAGAGGTTCTATTTATGGAAATGATATTAAATTTGTTTTAGGCAAGCCTTGCTTTGAATATGTTGATAATAATATTGTATATTTCAACATGTATTTAGCTAATAGAGATAAAATAGTTACAAAAATGGGTATTTATGAAACAGAAAATACCATGTATAGAAATATACTTGATGAAGATGGTATAGTTATTATTGAAAAATTAAATGAACCATTGATTTTTCCATTTTCTAAACCTCTTATTATGAATAATTATAAATTAGAAGACAATATTTTACAAGAAGATTCTGACGAACAAGATTCATCTGATGAAGAAGATACTTCTGACGAAGAAGACTCTGACCAAGAAGAAGAGGAAAAAGAACCTTATTCAGATGATGAATTAGAAGAAGTTTCTAAATTAAATCTTGCTATTAATGAACAAACAAAAGAAGAAGCAGAATTAGAAATTGCTAATTATAAAGAACAAGATACTGATAAATGGATTAACAAATTCCTTAAGAGTTCTAAATATTCTATCACAGATAATGAAGGTGGTGGTGATTGTTTCTTTGCTGTATTAAGAGATGCTTTAAAATCTACTGGTTTAGAGAAATATAGTAATCTATCTGTTAAATCCATAAGAGAAAGATTATCTGATGAAGTTGATCAAAAACAATATGATACTTATAAAGAATTTTATGGATATTATTCGGGAGGTTTAAAGAAATCACAGGAAGATTTATCCAAATATAAAAAACAACACAAAACTATTAAAACTATGATAGGTGGAACTAGTAATAGTTCAGAAAAATCTGAATTATTAGATAATGCTAGAAGTAATTTAAAAGATATATCACAATCCAGTGATAAACAAAAAGAATTTAATGAATTAGTAGAAGAATTTGATTTTATGAAAGATGTAAAAACTATTGATGATCTTAAAAATGTTATTAAAAGATCTGATTATTGGGCTGATTCATGGGCTATTTCTACATTAGAAAGATTATACAATGTTAAATTTATTATATTTGCTAAAAATAATTATGATAATGGAGAATTAGAAAATGTATTACAATGTGGAGAAGGTGATCCAAAACTTCTTGAAAAAATGATATTTGAACCTGAATTTTATATTATAGCAGACTATCTGGTTGATATACATTATAAGTTAATTACTTATGATAAAAATATTGATAAAGCCGCATTCAAATTTAAGGAAATTCCTTATAGAATTAAGCAATTAATTCTTGAAAAATGTATGGAAAAAAATGCTGGATTATTTGTATTAATACCTGAATTTAAAGATTTCGCTGATGCTAACAATTTATCTATTAAACCTGTTGAATCCAAATATGATACATTAGTAGATAAAACTAAATCCAAATTATATGATGATTCTATTGTTATACAAATCTACAACAAATCTGTTGATAAAAAAGTAGGTGAAGGTAGTGGAGAAACAATAGAAAAAGAACTTAAAACTTTACCTACTGTATTGGAGCTTAATAAAGAAAAACATTGGAGAAGAAAATTAGACAACTCTTGGGGTAAATTCAGTGAAGATGATAATGCTAATAAACTTGATATTAATGGTAAAGAATGGTCTAGTGTTCAGCAATTTATGTATGCCTCTAGATTCTCTAATATTCCTGAGATTTACAACTTATTTGTTAAAAACTCAAATCATAACGCATCCAAATCAGTTGAAGATGCTAAAAATTTCCACGATTCTATATTGAAAGATAAAAGTTTAAAAGGAAAACTTATTTCAGAAGAAGAATTCAAAACTCAGGAATCTAATCTTTTACTTATTGCCCTTAAAAGTAAATTCTCTATTAGTGAATTCAAAAAAATTCTATTATTAACAGGTGATTCCAAAATAAATGTTTTTAAACCTGGTAGAGGTGGTGGTGCAACTGAAGCTAAAGAATTAATGTCTATTAGACAACTTTTAGCAAAATAATTCTTTGTTCATTTAATATTTTATTTATTTTAAAATATTAAATTCTAATTATAATATTATTTTAAAAACATATATATAATGACGAAAACTTGTAAACGTAGTTATAAAAATAATTTAACACAAAAAAATATTATTAATAAGAAATATCGTGGTGGTATTTTTGGAATAATGAGTAAAGATAAGGAAAATAAAGAAACTAATGAATATAAAAACTTAGTTGAACATCATATAAATACTTATGCTTCTGATAACCAATTTTTTGTAGATTTTATTAAAAATAGCACTAATAATATTAATAAAGATACTGAATGTAAAGCAAGATTTGATGACTGGAATATTTATAACGAATTAGCTGAGATCTTTTTAAACAAAGAATATGATATATTAGATATTTATCCATTAAATGAATTAAGATATAAATTAACTTCAGCTGAAAAACGTAGTATTATACCAGAAAATTTATATAAAAATGCTTCTGAGTATGAATTGTATTATGATTATAAAAACAAATATTTTGAATTTCATGATGATGATGAAAGTTCACCAATTAAATTTAATATTGATGATATTACAAAATCAGCTACTGGTGGAAAACTAAATAAAACAATTAAACAAAAACCTATTAATGCTTTAACCAGAAAAAGAAAATTAAATAATAATGATACACAAAGTGGGGGAGGAGAAACAGACACTTGGGTTGAGCGTTTTGATGATGGAGTTCAAAGATTAGTAAATAAAAATCCTGATGAAGAAGCTCACACTAGAAGAGCACGAACAGCAGATGCTCGGTTACAAAGAGTGCCTGTATCAACTGATATAGTGGAACAAAATATAAGACCTTCCACAGCAAAAGCAGACGCGCGGCGGGCGGAGAGGCTGGCGGAAATTAGAGCGGATAAGCCACATCATCAAACTTTGGGTAATCAGCCAGTGTCGGGTGTCGCCACGGACTGGGGGAAGGCGGAAGAGGGCGAGCGTGTGCGGGGTAGAACACCGTCAGCATTTATAGGACCAATATCAACAGCAACCCCTCATCGTCCCCATTCAGCACCTGCTCGCAATCGTGTTCAAGAAAAATTAAAAAAGGATATAATAGATCTTAACGAACAATTAAACAAATATAAAGCAAATGAAGGAAAACAAAGTCAAACTATAGAAAATCTAACCGTTAAATTACATATTCAGATAAGTCAAGTGCAAGAAAAAAATGATGAAATAGAAGCAAAAACTTTAGAAATATCTCATCTTAAAAATGAATTGCAAGCTTCACAAGCTACCCAAACTCAATTAGATAATAAAATAACTGATATTAATAGAAAAATTAGAGAATTAGAAATAGAAATAAATAATACTAGAAGAGAAAAAGATCAAATATTATCAGAAAATGCAAATTTATATGAAAGGATAAAAAAACTTGAATATGATATATCAAGAAAAGATAAGGAATTAAAAAGTATAACTTCCGAATTAAAAAGTATAACTTCCGAATTAGAAAGTATTAAAATAAGTTCAAAAGAAACAGAAACAGAAGAAATAAAAAGATTAAATACAGAAATCCAAACAGCTGAAAGTAAATTAAGAGAAAATAAAGCTTCTAGTGAAAATGAAGCAGGAATCAAACAAAATGAATTAAGAGAAACAAAAACAAATTTAGAAGCTAAGAAAAGAGAATTAAGAGAAGCAGAAAGTCAAATTGATATTGCAAAAAAAAATTTGGCAAATGCTAAAAAAGCGACTGAAACAAATATTAAAATTTTTTCAGAAAGTATTAAAAATTTAGAAGATGATTTGAATGAATATAAAGATATCCTAAAAGAAAAAACTTCCACAATAGAAAAAATTAAAGAAGAAGCAAAAGCCGTAGAAGATAGATTAAATGACGAATTGAAACAAGCAAATATAAAATTAGAGGAAGCAAACAAAAAAAAACAGCACGATGAAAAAGAGATTAAAGATTTAAATGATCAAGTTTCTATATTAACAAGGCGAGCACTTACTTATAGTAATGAAAAAAAAGCTGCTGAAAAAAGAGCTGAACGCGCTGAAGAAAAATTAGCAGAAGCATTAGAAGAAAATAAAAGAATACAAGAAGAAGCAGAAAAAGTAAATACTCAATTAAATACAGAATTAACTAATGCTAAATTAGACGCAGAAGATGCGGCAAGAGCAGCAGCAGCAGCAGCAGCACAAACACAGAGTGAATTAAATGAGGCCAATTCAAGAGCACAAGCTGCACTAGATGAAGCAGAAGAAGCAAGAGGAGAAGCAGCAGCAGCAAGAGCAGCAGCAGAAGCAGCAAGAGGAGAAGCAGCAGCAGCAGCAGAAACGCAAACATCCACAGAAGAAAATGCTAATCAAAGAGTAGCTGATGCTGAAGCAACAGCAAGAGCTGCTGAAGCAAGAGCAACAGATGCTGAAGCAAGAGCAACAGATGCTGAAGCAAGAGCAACAGCTGCTGAAGCAGCAAGAGGAGAAGCAATAGCTGCTGAAGAAAGAGCAAGAGTAGAAACAGAAGAAGCAAGAGGAGAAACAGAAGCTGCAAGAGGAGAAGCAGCTAATGCAAACGCAATAGCAGAAGCAGCACAAGCTGATGCAGAAAGAGCAAGAGGAGAAGCAGCAGCAGCAAGAGCAGCAGCAGAAGCAGCAAGAGGAGAAGCAGCAGCAGCAGCAAGAGCAGCAGCAGAAACGCAAACATCCACAGAAGTAAATGCTAATCAAAGAGTAGCTGATGCTGAAGCAACAGCAAGAGCTGCAGAAGAAAGAGCAACAGATGCTGAAGCAAGAGCAAACGCAGCAGAAGCAACAGCAAGAGCTGCTGAAGAAAGAGCAAGAGGAGAAACAGAGGCAGCAAGAGGAGAAACAGCTGAAGCAAACGCAATAGCAGAAGCAGCACAAGCTAATGCCGCAACACAAGCAGCAGAAGCAGCAAGAGCAAGAGCAGAAGCAGAAGCAGCAAGAGCAGCAGCAGAAGCAGCAAGAGGAGAAGCAGCAGCAGCAGCAGAAAATGCTAATCAAAGAGTAGCTGATGCTGAAGCAAGAGCAAGAAATGCATACGCAAGAGTAACAACAGCTGAAGAAGCAGAAGCATTAGCAAATGAAAAACTAGATGCAGCAGAAAAAGACATTGATTCGGCAAGAGCAGAAATAGCAGCTATAACAGAACAATTAAATACTGCCAATTCAAGAGCAGATGCAGCAGAAGCAGCAACACAAGCAGCAAAAGATACAGCAGAAGCAGCACAAGCTGAAGCAAGACAAAAACTTGAAGAACTAGAAAATAAAGCTAAAACAAATGAAGATTCATTAAAAACAGAATTAAGTGCGGCAGAAGCAGAAACAAAAGAGGCGAAAACAAATGTAACAATATTACAAGGTGAATTAGAAAAAGCAGAAGAAGAAATCGCTGATGCAAAAGCAAGCGCATACGCAGCAAGAATAGCAGCAAAAGCCATAGGAAAAGCGATAGGAAAATCTGAGGCAGAAGCAGCAGCAGCAGAAAAAGAAAAAGCAACAAAATTAAGATTAAAAGAAGTGGAATCAGCACTAGCAGAAGCAAAAAATAGAGAACAACAAGCATCTAGTGCTGTAGAATTACAAAAACAACTTATAAGTAAAAAAGATCAATTAATAAATAGAGTTAAAATAGTAGCAGATAAATTAGCTGAAGAAAATAATACATTTCAAATAGTAGCAGCTAAATTAGCTGAAGATTTAAAACAAATGAAAACAGATTTAAAAGAGTTAAATGAAAAGTTACAAGATACTGAAAAAAGATTAGAAAGCACTCGTGCTACAGGTATAAAGTTAATAGAAAGCGGTCAAAAAAGATTTCAAGAATTAAGAGAAGAAAATGCTGGAAGAAAATTTGTAAGTCTATTGAGAAAAAAAAAAGTTGTTGCAGCAAAAGAAGCAATAGCGGAAGCACAACAAAAAGCAGATATTGCCAGAGAAGAAATAAAAGAAGCAAAAGCTAATGTGGAAAGTAATGTTAAAAAATTAGAAGATAATAAACAAAAATTAAATGAAACTGAAAAAAATTTAAATGAAGCTAATGCAAAATATCATATTTTGCATGAAGAACTAAAAAAAGCTGAATTAGAAACAGAAAAGGCAATGGCTGCCGTAACAACAGCAAATAGTGAAAATAAATCTGAAAAAGAAAAAATTGAACAGGAAGCAAAAGCAAGAGAACTATCATTAAAAGCTGAATTAAAAACTGCTGATGAAGAAAAAGAAAAAGCAGAGCAAGAATTAAATAATTTAAGAACATCTGAAAAAACATTGAAAACTGAATTAACAAATATAGAAGGTATTTTAAAAAGTGCTACAAGTCGTGCGGAAGAAGCAGAAGCAGCAAGAGCAGAGGCTGAAGCAGCAAGAGCAGAAGCAGACGCAAAAGCCGCTGAACTAGAAGATGCATTAAGAGATGCAGAACAAGAAAAAGATAAAGCAGAGGCAAAAGCAGCAGCAAGACAATCGGATAAAGAAGATGCTGATAACAAAATAGCTGAGGCAAATGCAAGAGAACTATCATTAAAAAAAAAATTAAAAGATGCAGAAGCAGAGACAATTAGAAGAGAAGCAGCAGCAAGAATAGCAGCAACGGCAACAGAAAGATTAATTAAAGAAGCAGCATTAGCAAAAGCAAAAGAAGAAACAAAAGAAAGAGAAGATGAATTAGAAAGGACAAGAGCAGAAAAATTAAAAGCAGAACAAGAAAGAGAAGCAGCACAAAATGCAGAAGCAAGAGCACAAACAGAAGCAAAAGCTAGTGCAGAACGTATAAAAAAACTTTTAGAAGAAGCAAATGCAGCAAGCGTATCAAATGCAGCAAGCGCAGTAAATGCAGGAAACTCAGCAACCGTTCCAGGAATATCAGTAGCAGGACAAACAGAAATAATAGATGAACTTCCAGACTTAATATTACCTTCAGAGAAACTAAAAAATGAAGCTTTAAGAAAGATATTAATGAATAATAAACATAAAATTAAGAAACTACTTGAAAAGATTAATAAGAAATATACGAACTTTGAAAAAAAACATAATAATATTAAGTATAAACTAAAATCATTTATTGAATTTTTATGTCATTCTACAAGTGAAATTTATAAAGCTTTTGTAGAACTTCAAATTGACGAGGAAGTTATAAAAACATTTTTTAATATTTATATTAAAGAATTTATCAAGGAAATGGAAGTTATTAATATTATAAATAATTTAGAAATATGCATAGAAACAGCAAAATTATTAAAAGATGTATTAAAAAATAAAATAAAACAATATTCCAGTGAAGATGAGGGTGAAGGATCAAAAGAAGATAAGAAAACATTTTTTGAAATCAGAAAGATAAGTATAAAAGATTTTATTAAAAATACATTTAATACTATTAATATTCAAAATTTAATAACTAATATAATTGGAAAAAGCACAGCTAATATGAAAAAAGATATAACAAAGATATTAATGGACAGATTTGATGAAGAAGTTATGAATAGAACTATTGATGAAACTAATGAAATTAGTGATCAGTTATTGGAAGCATTTAGAAAAGTATTTGGTTCAGATTTCGTATTAAAACATAAAGTACCACTTGATAAAGTTGATAAATTAATAGATGATTTTAATGGTCTTAATTGGAAAAAATTAACAAGAGATATAGGTGCGATTATTAGAGTAGTAGAGGATATAAACCCACAAAATGTTATATTTAACTTTCAAGGATTTGAAGGGTTGACCAAAGATGATGAAATGGTTAAACTTAAAAACTCTGAAATAATAAAACTTTCAGATAATATAAAAGATTTAGATTTAAATCAAGATCCAAGAAGATTAACTAATGATATACGCACATTAAAACAAGAATTAGCGAATTTTGAAACATATAAAGCAAGAGCAGAAGCAGATATAAACGAATTAACTAGAACAAAAAACGAAGCAATAACAGCAAAAGAAAAAGCAGAAACCGAACTAGCAGAAGAAAAGGAAAAATTAGAAGAGGCAGAACAAAAACTGCGAGAATCAGCTCAGTAAATAAAACAAAAAAATGATTAATTCTAATAAATATTTTAGTATGTTTGTAATAAAATATTTATATATATTAACTTGATAAAGTATTATGTCAATATTAAATCTAACAAAAGATTCAAAATCTCTTATATATTATTATGGTGATTTAATAAAGAACTCAAAGGGCAAATTTATTTTCTCTCAAAACCGAAATGCAAATCCGAAATTTTCGAAATTTTTATCCGAAATATTTAAAACTTTAGATAATATTTATAATATAGTTAATACGGATTTAGATAGCATTCAGGATTTCCGTCAAATATATACTACAAATTCGAGAGAAAGAAAGAGTTTATTGGATATGATTTATGATAAGCATATTCTCTCAACCCGATATGTAGATAACAATATAAAATCTTATATAAAAACTAAGAATTCTAGATTATTATCATATAAAATCCCATATAAATCATCAAATGTAAATATAAATTTTTTCATTTATTCAGGTTTCTCTCAAAAATCGGTAGCGAAATATGACAATTTTGTAAAGCATATGATGGCTTTAATATATTTGATTGATGAGTCTTCTCTCGGAAATAGTTGTTCAAAAGACGGTATAAATATACAATTATTTTTGACGCCATTTAAGAGAGAAATAAAACGAGAGAAAATATTGGGTGCTAAGAATGTTAATGGTGGTTTTTGTTATGGTTGTATTGAGAGAGGGGATATAGTTGTATATAGAGAGGAGGAGTTATTCAAGGTTTTCTCTCATGAATTGATACATAATTTTGGTATAGATAAGAATTTGATAGAATTTGGGGAAAATGTTAATAATAAAAGTTATAATGAATTTAAATTATACAAGAATTTTCTCTCGATTTTTAACTTAAGTCGAGAGATAAATAATGGCGATTTTGATTTAAGTATAAATGAAAGTTTGGTTGAATTTTGGGGTGTATTCTTTAATAATGTAATATATTCTTATAATTTTGCAAACTTTCTCTCGAAATCGAAATCAAAACTCGAAAAATTTCGCGAAATTTTCGAAAAGATAAATAACTTCGAATTAGTTCACGCCTTTCTCCAATCAACTAAAATATTGTCACATAATAAATTGGATTATAAATCTATCATTTCACATGATAAAACTAATAATTATCGAGAGAACAGCCATTTATTTAGTTATAATATTATCAAATTAATGTTGTTATTTAATTATAAATCTTTCATAGAATCATCTATTTCTCTCAATTCTCGTGGTAAAATATATTTTAGTGATTCTCTCAGAAATTTCAACAAATTCTTTAAGTATATTGAGAATGTAGCAAAATCTGATGCTTTTATATCTAATTTTGAGTTTATTGAAGATTTATATCAATTATTGCTTTCAAATAATAAAAAAGGCGTAAAAAATTTAGCAAATAATCTTAAAATGAGTTCGCTTGAATTCTTTATATGAAATTTTTTTATTTTTATAATATAAATGGCAACAAAAAAAAATAGTATTAAAAAAAAATATGGAAAAAAAAATACTAGAAAAAAATTAACTAGAAAAAAAAAATTAAGTGGAAGTATAAAGTCTAATAAATCATTTAATGCTATGGATGAAGATATTAAAAAGATTAAAAAACTTTTAGCTGAAGCAAATGAGAGAAGAATTAATAAACAAAAATTATTTAATAGTGTTACTAGTAATAAATTTCGTTCACCAACCATGCTAAAAAAAACTAGTTCATGGAAAAATTCTAAAAAAAGAAATATTAAAAAGTCTGTTGGAGACTTATATTCAGAACTTACTAATAAATCATTAGAAATACCTATTTCAAAAGTAGTAAAATCTGTTAAGTCATTTAAAAATAAAAAAAAACTTTAAAAATAATCTTTTATAAAGATAAATAAATATTAGAATTTTTTTATATTTATTTATTATATATGGCGAAAGCTAATAAAACAAAAAAAATTAAAAGAAGAGCAGGTTCTAGAACAACAGAAAAAAATTTGGCTGCTTTAAAATTACAGAAAGCTGCTAAGAAAAAAGCTAGTTTAAAAAAAAAACTTAAAGCTTTAGAAAAAATAGATAAAGCTAAAATTAAATTAAAAAGAAAAATAGATGTGTGTCCTATATGTTTAGAAAAAATGGATAAAAAAGATAGAATTGAAACTCATTGTGGTCACTTTTTTCATCAAAATTGTATTCAGGGTTGGTGTGTTCGAAAAGCAAAAGAAAAAAAACCTTGCGAATGTCCTGTATGTAAAAAAAAATTACCTGAAATAGAACATCGTGCGAAAAAGAAATTAGATAAATTAAAAAAAGTAAGAAAATCTAATAGACATAGACGAAGAATGTTAGAAGATCCTAGCTACGCTTCCATTGTTGAATTGGATAGAAGATTGGAAGAAAGTAGAATGAGAAGACAGGCTCGTTGGAATTCACGTTTTCCTGATGGTTTCAATATTAGTCCTCCATTATCTTCTCGATTATCTGAATCTCAAAGATAAAGACAATAAATATTTATTTAAAAATTATAAATATTTATTAAAAATTAGAAAGCAAATTTATTTTCACTAGTAAAAAAAATTCCATGTGAACTAGCATTAATATAATCTTTATTACCATCTTTTTTTTCTTTAATATCATTTAATGCTTTTTTTAAGAATACATATCTACAGAAAGATGGTCTATCATTTGCAATATAAACCCGTATTTTATTTCCATCATCAGATTTATTATTTTTTCTCTCAAATTTTTCAATATCATTAAGATCATACTTTTGATCTTTAATGTAATATTTAGGATTATTTTCTTTTTCATATTTATAACCACCATATTTTAAAACTGCGTTTAATTCTTGTATAAAATCACCTAATGCTTTTCTATTATATGTTTGAATAAAATCCTTTAAAAATTCTATATTATTTAAAAATACTGTATCCCATTCAAAAACTTTTTCTTTCATCTTAAGTTTTTTTTGTATTGCTTTTTCTTCTTCTTGATCAGAGTCTTCTTCTTCTTGATCAGAGTCTTCTTCTTCTTCTTGAACAGAGTCTTCTTCTTCTTCATCAGAGTCTTCTTCTTCTTGATCAGAATCTTCTTCTTCTTGAACAGAGTCTTCTTCTTCTTGATCAGAGTCTTCTTCTTGATCAGAGTCTTCCCCTTCTTCTTCTTCTTGTAATATTTTTTTTGCTATATAAATTGCTAAATGACGAATTACTACTTGTAATGTTTTATCATAAACCTTCGCGGCTGATAAATGAGATTTATAATCATTATTATGAATATTAATTTTAATTGTTTTATCTTTAATATCAATATCCTGTAACTTATTATTAGGATTTGGTAGTTTCATATTAGTAGTTAATTTATAAATATTCGGGAGGGTTCCTGTCAATTTTACATTATAATGATATTTTTTATTTTTATTTGTAAATTGAATATTCATATATCCTTTTTCAGTATTAAAATGTGTTTTATTAACACCTTTTGTCATAGCACCAGCACTAGCTCCATCTATTATTGATGAACCAGCTCCCAGCACATTATACCATAATTTTGCGTTAGTAGAAGAAACAGCACCATTATTTATAATACATATTTTTTTAGTATTATCTCTCATAACTAATTCATTATTATCAATTTTTACTATAATTTCATTAGCTTCATCACTATCATTTCCCCATTTATTTTTATAATTTTTATTTTCTTTAAAAAACTTAAACAATCCATCATCAATTTCTATTGTTCCACTTGCTACTTTGTTAAGTAATTCTTCTTGTTTTTTTGTCAAATGATTGTTATCATCATCATTACTAATTTTCATACCTAAACCTATTTTAGAAAAAATTGAAAGAATTTTATTTTCAGCAATATTGCGAGCTCTCGGACCAGGTTTAAAAATTTTATGCATGTGTCCTGCGTCAGCCCGTCCCTGCATAATCATATCTTTAAGATCTCGAATTCTTTTTGGAATTGGTTCTCTCTCTCCAAATAATGTTATAAATTCTTCTTCCAAATCTTGTTTTAGGGTTTTGGAAAGGTCTCCAATTGTATCTTGTATGTCTGTCCTGGTTTCCTTAGCACTTTCATTCGTTTCAAACTTTAATTTAGTTGCTTTTTCCCTCAGCTTACTTTTTATTTCTTTAATTTTTTGTTTTAAATTAGTTAAATCATTTTCATAATCTATTAAATCTTTATTTATTTCTTCAAATTCTTTTTTTATATCTAGTTTTTTGAATTTTTCATTTTGGGACGATCTCATAGAGTTTAATATGTTACTGTAATTTTTTATTAAGTTTTCATAATTTTTATTATAAACTTTTATTTTATCAATAATATTTTTCAATAAATTTAATTGTTTATTGTAATTTATATCATATCGACTTTTTTTTAGGTCATCTTTCTCTCTTTTTATTTCGATTTCAAAATTTTCATATTCCGTAATATTAGTTAATAAAGTTATTAAATCATTAGAAGCTTGAATAAATTTATTCTTAATATTTTCTTTAATATTTTCATAAGCTATATACCATGAATCTTTGCTTGTTGTTTTATTCGTATCAAAATTAACTTTAACATAATCCGATAACATATTTTTTTCAAGTTTATACTCTGATTTAAATTTATCTGTTAATGGAACATCAAGTTTACTAAGAAGCCAAGATATTTCTTTGAGATTAAAATATTGATCAGGTAGTAAATAATGTGCATATTTATGTTTATTAGCTTTATTAGTTCCTTTAAATATTAAACGACTAGCTTCATATTGTTTAACTAAATTCTTTAATATGCTTAAATATGTTTGATACCAATCTGAGTTTTTATCACCATATATGTCTGTTGATGATTCCATTAGTTTTTTATAATTATACCCTAAAAGTTTAAGAATCCATATGACCTGACTAGTACCAGAACTTTTTCTAGAAAAACCAGGTGTCGGTTCATCTAAATTAAATGTATAACTTCTATAAGCTATTTTTTTAATTACATCAGTATTTTCTTTCATAAATAGATGTTCTATAAATGTTTCAATTTTCTCTCCCATCCCACCAATAAGTTTTTTATTTTTTCTTGTGAATTTTCTCTTTGGTTTTTTTATAGTTTTTTTTTTTCTAAAAGTTCTTGATTTTTTACGAATTTTTTTTGATTTTCGTTTTTTTATACCACCAGAAGCAACTGAAATAGTTGAAGGTAAATGAGCAATAGGCTTGACAATTGGTAATGCTGATGATAATGATGATAGTGAATATAAAGGAGATTTTTCTTTTAAATCTGTTTCATTTATTTCCGAACTAATTTCTTCAGTATTTTCTACATCATTTTTTTTAGAGTTCAAGTATTCTTCTAAATATTTTTCACATGCTATATAGATTATATAGTATTCAATATATTTATATTTAATATCATCTGGTATGTTTTTATTAAAATCCATTTTTTTAAAATCATTATTGTTTAAAAAACCGACTAAATATAAAATAAATAAACTATTATTCATAATTAAATTATTTAATTCATCATCTATGTCAACTTTTGTTTGATTTATTATTCCACCACCTTTTAATGGACTTAAAGCTTTACGTTGATATGCTAATAATTCACTTGGAGTTATAAATTTTCGATACTTATTTTTTATCAATTGATAAATTTGATAAATCTTCTCAATTATATAATGTTTTTCATATAATCTAGAAGCAAATTTAAAATCATGTATAGGATCATGTCCTAATAAATTCATCATCAAAAATGAAAAATCTTCATCTGGTAATTCTATTATATCTGGCTCATCTGCCATAATCTTATATTATAAAAATATTAAATAAAATAGAACTATTCGCGGGAATTTCTTTAAGCCTAAAAATAATATATATAAAAATGAACTTAAAGCCAAACCACGAAAAATGACGATTTTCAGTTTGTGAGCATTTATGGTAATAAAAAAATAACCGAAAAAAAGTGGTTTCAAAAACTTTTTTAAAATTTTAAAAATTTTTTCGGGTTTTGGACATTTTAAAATGTCCATTTTGCATATTTGAAACGCCTTTGTCAAATTCAAAATTGGCAAAATTGGGTATTTTCACTTTGTTACCATAAAGCGTCATATTTTTGATTTTTTGAAAAAAAAATGAAAAAAAATTTTCGAAAAAATGGCAAAAAAAGGATTTAGAAACTTTTTTTGATAGTATATATATACGAAAAATGACGAACAAAAATGTGGTAAAAAGTGGTAATTTTTGGGTTTGTAAATGTTGTGACTATAAAGCATCACGAATGGAACATATGACAAGACACCTTTCAACCCTAAAACACAAAATATGTGAAAATACGAAGTTTGACGAAGAAAATACGAACGAAAAAGTGGAAAAAGTGGCAAAAATAGAAGAAGACAAATTATTTGTTTGTGAATGTGGAAAACAGTACAGACACCAGTCAAGTTTATGGAATCATAAAAAAAAATGTACTTATGAAGAAGAAGAGGAAGAAGAATGTGAAGAAATAAAAAATAGTAATTCAAACGGAATTTCTGAAGAATTAGTGGTTAAATTAAACGAAATTGTGGTAAATTCAGTTCAAACAGTAATAAAAGAATTAGCCCCGCAAATAGGAACACAAATAGGAACACAAAATAATACAAATACGATAAATAATAATCAGCGATTTAACATCAATGTATTTTTGAATGAGAAGTGTAAAGATGCTATGAATATGAGTGATTTTATAAAGTCAATAGAAGTTTCTTTACAGCAATTAGATTTAACAAAAACGAAGGGATTAGAGCAAGGGATAACAAATGTAATAATGGAAAATATGAGCAATTTAAGTGTGTATGAAAGACCGATACATTGTACAGATATGAAAAGAGAAACAATATATATAAAAGATGATGATAAATGGGAGAAGGATGGTGATAAAACAAAGATAAAATATGCGATAAAGAAGACATCTGGTAAAAATTATGATGCATTAGTGAAATGGACTAAGGAGAACCCAGATTTTATGGATTCAGATGATAAACAGAGGTATTATGCTTTGGCTTTATCGAAATTGGGTAAGCCTTTGAATGGAATAGATGATAAAGTAATAAAGAAGATATGTAATCAAACGTATATAAAGGATGATTTAAATGACGAATTATAGAAATATAATTTTTATTATTATAATGTATATGATAATAAAAATAAATAAAGAAAAATAATTATATATATATATAATATGAATGATACGATAAGTAATAACAATTTTGGTAGTAACAGTATAATAAGAGAAAAGTCAGTAGTAGATAAGTTATTATGTTGTGATATTCCAGTAAGAAAAAGTAAAAGAAAGATAAATGACGAAGATTTTAGTGTTCCAGATATAAATGAATATTCCAGTATAGTTGATATAAATTATAATATGCAACAATTAAAGAGAATTTGTAGAAGTTATACAATAAAGTTAAATGGGAATAAGGATATATTAAAGAAGAGGATATACAACTATATGTATCATTCTTATTATTGTTTAATAATACAAAAAATATGGAGAAGAGTTTTAGTGAAGAATTATATAGATTTGCATGGTCCAGGGTTTAAGAAAAAAGATGATTGTTCAAATGATTGCGATTTTATTTCATTGGACAATATAAAGGAAATACCGTATAATCAGTTTTTTAGTTATAAAGATGATGAGGATTATATATATGGTTTTGATATAGGTTCTTTGTATAATTTGTATGTAAAGAATTTTGAGAATAAATCGAAGATAGAGAATCCATTTACGAGGAAAGTGATTGATACAAGTAATCTTTATAATATGTTAAGATTTATAAGATATAGTAGAATATTGGGTATAGATGTAAATGTAAATTATGATGAATTAAATGAATTATCAGAATCAAAAAAATTCGAGATGAAAGTATTAAGTTTATTTCAGGCGATGGATAGTTTAGGGAATTATACAAATATGAATTGGTTTATGAGTTTAAATAAATATGAGTTAGTAAGATTTGTGAAAGAACTAGCAGATATATGGCATTATAGGGCGAATTTAACGCAGGAGACGAAGAGGGAGATATGTCCTCCAAATGGTACGCCATTTAGAGCATCTCATATAAGTTTACATTTAATACAAAATTATAGTTTTTCACTAATAAGGAGAAATATTTTAGCGATTTTAAATGAGTTAATAAATAAGGGAGTAAATAGGGATGCTAGGGCTTTAGGTAGTATGTATGTATTAAGTTGTTTAACATTGGTGAATGCTTCAGCGGCGGAGTGTATGCCTTGGTTGTTTGAATCGGTGAATTATGTATAGTTCGTTAAAATTAGAAATTAAAAAATATATAATATAATTTTTAATTTCTTTTAGCATAAATGGGGTTCAAAAAAATAATTTTGAAAATAAAAATATATATTAAATAAAAGAACTTAAAAAAATAACGATATAGTAAATTATAAAATATGCCCTCGAAATCAGCTGCGAAAAAGAGCGAACCCAAAGCGACCAAATCCGCTGCCGCGCCAGCGCCCGCGAAGAAAGAAACCAAATCAAAAGCGAAAAAAGAAGAAGTCAAGAAAGTAGCGGAACCTGAAGTCCAGAATGTAGAAGTAAAGGCGGATTCAACCGAAACATCAATCACTGACAATTTTGCGGAATTCATTACCAAATTCCAGGGTATGATGTCTCAGTTTAGTTCATTAAAAGCGGAACTTAAAGTTCTTGAAAGAAAAACAATGAAACAGCTTAAAGTAGTTCAGAAACTCAACAACAAAAAACGCAAAAAAGGCACTCGTGCGCCAAGCGGTTTTGTCAAACCATCATTAATTAGTGATGAACTTGCTGCCTTCCTTGACAAGCCAAAAGGCACAGAAATGGCGCGCACAGATGTAACTCGTGAAATCAACAAATACATTCGTGCTCACAGCCTCCAGGATAAAGAAAATGGTCGCAAGATTAACCCCGACAAATCACTCCAGAAACTTCTTAAAGTTGAGCCCGATGTTAATCTTACATACTTCAATTTGCAACGCTACATGGGTGTACACTTTCCTAAACAAACCAAAGCCCCAGTAGCTGCATCTGCGTCTGCCTAAATTAATAAAATAAAAAAAAACAAAAAAATATTTCAATTTTAATTTTATTTTTAAAATTGAAATAAACATATATTATTATTACTATTATAACAAAATGGCGCCAAACACACCTGAATATAATAGAAATTATCGTGAAGAAAATAAAGAAGAAATTAGATTGAAAGATGCTATAAGATATCAAAAAAATAGAGAAAAAAAAATACAAGCCTCAAGAGATAGAATTAATGCTAATCCCGAAGCAAGACAGGAATATGAAAGAGAATATAATAAAACTGATGCGGGTAAAATAAGAAGAAGAAAAGCTTCTTGGAAAAGCAGAGGATTAATATTTGATTCTAAAGAAGAATTTGAAGAAATATATGAAAGATACATCAATACTTGGTTTTGTGACCTATGTAATTGTCCATTGCATGAAGGTAATGTTGGATCTGGAAAGCGTGTTATGGACCACGATCATGTCACAGGAAAATTCCGAAATGTTTTGTGTAATCATTGTAATATTAAACAGAGATAATAGAAAATAAATTGATAAAAAATATCAAAATAATTTTTTTAAATAGAATGAAAAAAAAATATCCAATTGATAATTGCGATATTTGCTTTAAAGAAAATGAAAAAATATTAGGTGATTGTTGTGGAATAAAAATGTGTATTGAATGTGATAGTAGATTAGGTGGATTATGTTCAATTTGTGAAAAAGAAGAATTAAATTATTGTTATGAATGTGAGGAATGTGGCGAATATACACCTCGTATGAATACTCATATATGTGAATGTTGTGAAAAAATATACTGTGATGAGTGTTTATCTATAAACGATGCTCCTATTTTTGTATGTTTAAAAGACAAATGTGAAGAAAATTTTTATAAAGAAATAGATGAATATTTTGCAGTAACAAAAATACAAGATATATGGAGAAATTATTTCTTTAAAAAATATATTCTAGATTAATCTAATAGAAACCATACTAGGAGTAAAAATAAAATAAAAAATTAAATAAAAAAAGTTAATTAAAAAAAAATTGATTTAAAGATAAATTAGTTATTAATATTAATATACAGCGATAATGACGAGTATCGTATCTGGAACAGAGTTCAATGTTGAGGAGGATTATGTTTATACTAAGGCGAAGGTGAATGCGCGTGGTGGAACGCAAGTAGGTATTCTTAACTCGAAGACAAACAAGTCTCTATATGTAAGCACACCACTTATGCTTACCTGGGGAATTAATACTTACACCGATGAAAAGACTGGTGAAATTCAGAATTATGATATGGCACTTCAATTCCCAAATGACGAATACAATAACCCACAGAGTGCGGCTTTCCTGAAGAACATGCAAGATCTTGAAAGCAAGCTTAAGCGTGATGCTATCACAAATTCAAAGGAGTGGCTGAAAAAGAGCAAGCTTTCATCCGATGCTGTTGATGCTCTTTGGAGCCCTATGCTTAAGTATCCAAAGGACAAGGAGACTGGTGAGTTTGATTATTCACGGTCACCAACCCTGAAACTTAAGATTCCCTATTGGGACGGAGAAATCAAGAACCTTGAACTATACAATGATTCAAAGGAACTAGTTTATCCTAGTGATGATGGTAACGCGAAGCTTGAAGATTTTGTGGTAAAAGGCTCAAATGTTGCGACCATTATCCAGTGTGGTGGTATTTGGGTGGCTAATGGCAAGATTGGTGTAACATGGCGTCTTTTCCAGGCTGTTGTAAAACCTCGTGCTACTCTATCTGGTAAGTGCCATATTACTCTATCAAATGAAGATAAACAGAAGCTAAATGCGAGTGGTCCCGGTAGTGATGATGGAGATAGTGATTCAGGTGTGAAACCAAGTGTAACAGAAGTAGATGATAGTGATAGTGATGATGATGTAGTAGAAGAGGTAACGAAGGCAGTAGCTAAGTCAGTTAAAGTAGAAGATGCGCCGAAGAAAAAGCGTGTAGTTAAGAAAAAGACCTCAGATTAAAGTAGAAATATAAAACAAAAAAAGACAAAAAAAAAGCATGTGTGTGTGATTATTTCATGATATTTTTTTTATGAAATAATTAATGTCTGCGAGTTTTTTTGCCTTTTCCTTCTCTACGTTTTCTTGTTTGTTTAACTTTTTTTCTTCTTTCTTGGTATTTCGGTGTTGATTGTCTTAATTTTTTTTGTTGTGCTTTTTCTAAAAGTTTTATTACAATTGGTAAATTATCTCTAATTTTTTCATCTTCATCATTTAATCCTTCATCTCCATTTAAA
>MDTG01431656.1_pt1 | contig 22151 bp, 21 predicted proteins | sample 811421 | NCBI WGS metagenome assembly MDTG01 (sample SAMN05326645, study PRJNA326480) | marine metagenome | isolation source: seawater | place: Pacific Ocean: South East | collected 2011
ACCGACTCGTTGAACAGCAGCGAGCCCGCAACTAGAGAGGCGCTGTCGCCGAGCCTGAATTCGACGTTCCCGGAGAAGAACGTCTCGATGTCGAAGGTGAAGCTTCCCTCCCCGGTGTTGAGGATCGCACCGGGATCGAACTCGAAGGATCCACCACCGGAAAAGGTGATGTCGGATTCGTCGACGTTGAAGAGCCCGCCGATGTTGGTCGCATCGACCCCGACATTGATCTGGTAGGCGAACTCCACCCCGGGTGCGATTCCAAGGAACTCGATCGACTGACCGCCGAAATCACTGCCCGGGAAGGTTCCACCACCACCCGCTCCCCAGTTGTCGTCATCGTCGAAGTCGTAGACCTCATCTCCAGTGTCGTTCACCGGATCGAAGACGACGTCACCGGGAGGCACCTGAGCCTGGACGCTGTCGGTCATCATCCCGCCCCCTGCGGCCAGAACCAACGCCACCAGCCATCGAAGACGGCTGGAACTTCCGGACGACGATTGGTCGAAATGGAGTCGTGACTCTTCCGAAGACTTCACGCTGGCGGTCATGCTGGCTTCCCGGGTGAGGGACGGACGATGGGGGGTGTCGAACGTCCCGAGGGGCTGGAATCGTGGAATGTGATCCGGTCTCGAATCAAGCTTCTAGGGGGTGATATCGACCGAGGAGGGAACCCATCCGCATGATTCTTGATGATTCGCGGAACGATGTTATAGGACTTATATCCTCCCACGAAACCCCCACATCACCCCCATCAGGCGATCCGATGAGACATCACCCTTTTGCATAATTACAAAAGGAAGCCTTTATTATTGGACGTTAATACGCGATGGGCAACGCTGCGGCTGGTACCCGGCGGGGCTGCCCCGGATCAACGGACCGAGGACATCTTCACCGGACGATGCTCGCGAGCGGACAGGATCGCGGCTTCGAGCACCCGCTGGGTCTGATACGCGTCTTCGAAATCGGGCATCGGCACTTCGGGTTCGCCACCCGCGACCATCCTGGCGATGTCCGCGACCTCGCTGACGAAGCCATGCTCGTACCCCAGTCCGTGCGCCGCAGGCCAGTAGGCATCGACGTAGGGATGCACCCCGGCTTCGGTGCACATGATCCGGCTCCAGCCGCGCAGGCCCTGCTCGAGGGTCTGATCCCACCACTGAAGTTCGTTCATGCGTTCGAAGTCGAACTTGATCGATCCCTTCTCGCCGTTGATCTCGATGCTGTTCCGGTTGAGGTTGCCCGTCGCGAGCCGCGTGGCCTCGAAGCTCGCCACCGCCCCCGCCTTGAAGCGGGCGAGAAAAAGAACGGCGTCGTCCACGGTGGAACGCCCGGTTCTCGCCTTCCCACCCCGGGCCTTGGATCCCTTGATCGCGGCACCGGTGTCTCCGACCAGCTCTCGACGGGTGACGAAGGTCTCCTCGACCGCGCCGATCACCTCGGAGACCTCGTCTCCCGTCAGGAATCGAGCCAGGTCAACGATGTGGGCGTTCAGGTCGCCGTGGGCCCCGGATCCCGCCTGCTTCGAATCGAACCGCCAGACCAGGGGCGTGTCCGGATGACCCCAGTCCTGCAGGTAGCTGGCGCGAACATGAAAGATTCGCCCCAGTCGCCCGTCCGCGATCAGCTTGTGAGCGTAGGCGAGGGCGGGCACCCGTCGGTAGTTGAACCAGACGAAGGTCCGCTGCCCCCTGCGTCGAGCCTTGCGAGCGGCGTCGCGCATGGACTTCGCATCCTCGAGCGTGCCCGCCAGCGGTTTTTCGCAGGCGACATGCTTGCCCGCCTCCAGAGCTTCGATCGACATCGGGGCGTGAAGATGGTTGGGCGTGCAGACGTCGATCAGATCCACCTCGGGATCCGCGACCATCTTCTGCCAGTCGGTGTTGCTCTCGCGCCAGCCCCAGTTGTCCGCGAACCGCAGGCATTCGAGCTCGTCCCGACCACTGGCGGCCTGCATCACGATACCCCCCGGAAGTTCGAAGAACTGCGCTGCAGAGGACCAGGCGTTCGCATGAGCCTTGCCCATGAACCCCGTACCGATGATCCCGACGCGAAGCGGACCGGGTGAGGTCCGTGCCTTTGATCGCTTCGACTTGCCTTGCTTCGCGGTATTGGCCATGTGAAACGGGCCTCCTCGTGGCCGTCCGGCCCTTCGGTGGGCACGGCATCGGCTTGGAACGTGATGAAAACGAGCCTTGCAGCGGGGTCGACGACGGAACGATCCGCCCTCGCCGGTATCCTATCGACCGTCCCATCCGTCGCCCCTGGCGTCGATCGCCCATCACGGTGCACCGGGTGGGAATGTGACCTTCAAGTCCCCGTGCGAGGTTCCGACGAAAACCCTCCCTGCAGACACGAAGGTCCGATCCGAGGCCATCCTCGACCCGACGACTCACACTCCTCCAGGACGCGAAGAGACCACCATCATGCTGAAGAGCGAATTCCCAATCACCCGGTCTCCGATGATCGCCACTCTTCTCCTCGTGGTGGCCCTGGGCGCACCGATGGCGGGGCTTGCGACTCCCGCCGGCGCCATCCCCCCCCTTCCGCGCCAGACCGATGCCGGCCCGGCCGTGACTGCCGAAGGGAAGAACCTCGGGCCGTCGAAAGGTCTCGAATCTCCCCGCGCGACCCTCACGACGCTCTTCGAGGCCTTTCCCTCCGACGACGAGGCGAGGATTCCCGCGGCCGTGGCCTGCTTCCCCGAATCGGCCCTGCCCCCCGAGGGCGCGGTGCGAGACCGGACCGTCACCCAGGTCACCAACCTGCTGGAGTGGCTGGGCTGGCGAACTCCGGAGATGCTCGCGAGGGTTCCCGCCATGGTGGCCGGTGACGAACCGGGAACCTTCACCCTGTTCCCGTGGAAGGGGGAAGCCGGCAGTCGCGCCACGCTGCGTTCGACCGCCCTGTCGAAGGCCATCGATGGATCCGAAGCGGTCGAACTTCGTCGGGGGCCCGACGGAGCCTGGAGATTCAATCCCGATTCCCTCTCCGCCGGACTCCTCGACAACGCGCGAACGGCCATGCGGCAGATACGGATCGACGAAGGTGAATCACCCGCTCTGGCCGGAGGCCTGGAGGACTGGATCGTCTCCCTTCAGATGCCCTGGCTCACCAACAAGGTCGCGTTCATCGAGATCTGGCAGTGGTTCGGACTCGGGGCGATCATCCTGCTGGGTCTCTTCGTCGATCTCGCTCTTCGCCTGTTCGGATCGAGATACGTCCGGCATGTCGTGCATCGGATCCACGACCAGACCGACGATCTGACCATTCGTAGGGCGGTGCGAGGAATCGGACTGGTCGGATCGACCGCGATCTGGCTGCTGCTGATCCCGATGCTGGATCTGCCGCTGGTGGCCTTCGGGGTCCTCCAGCCCGCGGCGAAGCTCGCCTTCATCCTCGCCCTGTTCTGGATGGGATGGCGGGGGACGGACCTCCTCGGCGAGATCATGCTTGGCCGAGCCTTGCGATCGGAGACCAAGGCGGACGACGTCCTGGTTCCGATGGTCCGGAAGACCCTCAAGGTCATCCTGGTCTCCTTCGCGCTCCTGAACCTGTCCCCGCTGCTCGGTCTCGATCTCGGGCCGTTGATCGCCGCGATCGGGATCGGATCGTTCGGCTTCGCATTCGCATTCAAGAACTCACTCGAGAACCTCTTCGGAAGCGTGACCGTGATCCTCGACCGACCCTTCCAGGTCGGCGACTGGATCATCGTGGAAGGCATCGAGGGCACGGTGGAGACGGTCGGCATCCGGTCGACCAGGATCCGAACGTTCTACAACTCCGTGGTCTCGCTCCCGAACTCCAACCTCGTCACCTCGAAGGTCGACAACTACGGCCTGCGAAAGTACCGAAGATGGAAATCGACGATCGGGATCCTCTACGGAACACCCGTACCGAGGATCGAGGCCTTCTGCGAGGGGATCCGGGAACTGGTCCGGGAGCATCCGTACACCCGGAAGGACTACTACCAGGTCTGGGTCAACGAATTCGGCCCCAGCTCCATCGACATCCTGATCTACGTCTTCTGGGAGGCGCCGGACTGGCAGACGGAACTGCGCGAACGCCACCGATTCATGATCGACATCATGCGACTCGCGGAAGCGGTGGGAGTCGACTTCGCATTCCCCTCCCAGACCATCTACCTGGAGCGAGGCGGGGAGAAGGCCGCGCCGAAGGATCCTTCGATCGACGACCTGACCGATGGCCGGGAAGCCCTGCGCAAGGGTCGGGAGACCGTCAGGGCGATGACCAGCGATGCCCCGTGGCGAAGCGAGGACATTCCCAAGTACCGCTTCCTCGATGCGGATGAGACGAAGAGGATCGACTCCATCGACGATCAGGCCCATGCGGCCAGGGTGGAATCGACGCTGGAACGTTCCCAGCAGCCCGATCTGCCGTCGGAGATCGGGGAGGACCCGGAGAATCCGGACTACACCGAACAGCGGGATGCCGGCGGCTGATCCCTCCACGGGTATCATCGAGCATTCAAGATCCCCGGCGCCCCTCGCCACTGGAACCAAGAACGTGTCACCTTCTTCGCCCGACGAGTCCTCGGCCTTCCGACTCCGATCGATCGCCGATGGCTTCGGGGTCTTCACGATTCCCGGCACCCAGTACCACCTGCACCTCGCGATCGAGGACGACTTCGCCGGGGTGGTCGGGGAACGGATTCGCGGCCGGATCCACGGCCGCGCCCTGCGAATGCACCATTGCTCGGCGGGGGGGAACTTCATCGAGCCCCTCGAGGGCCGGCCGAGGATCGTCCAGGGCACGGTCCTCGCAGTGGACCCCGGTGCCGGCGAGGTCCTGGTCGACCTCGTGGTGCCCATCCGACTGACGCTCGACGAGGACCAGTCGACCCGGGACTTCACCACCGGTGACATGGTGAACTTCTACATGGAGCCGGGCGCCCGGTTCCTTCAAGGCTGAAACCGCCTGCGTTCCGATTCGGGATCGCCGATGCTGCTGCTGATCGACAACTACGATTCCTTCACCTGGAACCTGGTGCAGCGCTTCGGCGAGATCGATCCCGATCTCGAGATTCGCGTGGTCAGAAACGACGCGATCGATCCCGAAGAAGCTGAGGCGATGAACCTCACGCACCTGGTGGTGTCACCTGGTCCCTGCACCCCTCGGGAAGCCGGGGTCAGTGCCGCGATGATCGATCGATTCCGCGGGCGGATCCCGGTGCTCGGCGTGTGTCTCGGACACCAGACCATCGGCGATCTTCACGGGATGACCGTCCGCCGCCACGATGTCCCCGTCCATGGCAAGACCTCGATGGTCCACCACGATGGCCGAGGCGTGTTTCGCGGAGTCCCGAATCCGTTTCAGGCGACCAGGTACCACTCGCTGGTCGTGGACCGCGACACGATTCCCGAAGGCTGGGAGGTCTCGGCCTGGCTCGAGGATGGAATGATCATGGGTCTGCGCAGCACTCGACCAGGCCCGACCATCGAGGGGGTGCAGTTCCACCCCGAAAGCTTCCTGACCATCGAAGGCCCGAGACTTCTCGCGAACTTCCTGACCGATTCGGCCTAGGCCGCGGTGCCCGCGACCCCGTCGCGAGTGACCAGGAAGAGATCCGGGGTGATCGGATACGGAAGCCTGCGGTAATCCTGGTCGACGCGCTTGCGAAGTCGATCGACGAAGTGGGAGGGATTCGCGGTCATCGCAACGAACATGTCCCGGGCGGGAGCCGCCACCAGGAAGTCGCCGTCGAGTTCCGGAGCGAGACGTTCGTGAAGGCGACCCAGCAGGACCCGGGCGGCGTCGTAACCATCGTGCTCGTTCACGATGGCGGCCCGTCCCCCATCCTTGCTTTCCACCAGCTGGATGCTGAGCTCGGGTGAATACCTCTCGAGATTCGACCTCGAGATCTCGTCGAGGTCGTCCATGCTGAGGCCCCAGCGGACCGCCTGCTCGACGGTCAGCGAGATCGTCACCTGAGGCATGTCGAGCACGAAGACGATCGAGGTCTCGTTCACCCAGGGCACGTGCGCGACCTGCTCGCGATCGAGCTGTTGGAAGATCGAATCCGGTTGGATGCGAGGCATGATCCGGTGGCGGGCGAGTTCCAAGGGAACGACGGTAGAACCGATCTCATCGCCATCGAGGATCTTCTCCAGATAGTCCTCGACGATCTCGGTGGCTCGCTCGGGATCGCCCAACGCCATTCGGTAGACGTTCTCGAGACCCAGGTGCCTCCCGTCGACCACCAGGTCGAAGGGCCCGGTGAGAGCGGCTCCGCGGTCCGGCCAATGACGGATCAGGATGGCCAGCACCTGCTCGCCGAACGCTTCCGGTTCTCTAGGAAGATGTGCCATGCCTCGAACCTCCTTCTTCCTGCTTGCTGGATCCTTGACGAGATGACGTTCCCGTCTTCAATCTGATCGGCTCGATGTCCGAGCTTCTTCCCTGAGGTACGCTCGATAACCGTGTTTGGTTTGCACCCCCTTTCGACTCTCGGACCTTCTGGGCCTTCAAGTCCCTTTTTTCGTCCCATAACACATCGGCAGGCCTCTCTCCGCACGCTCCCGGGATTCCCACATGCCCTCCTCTACCCGTCATGACAACCCCGATTCGACTCTGGAACGGCTGCACGCCTGGTGGGATCGCGGTGCGATGGATGCATCGCGTCCCCTGATGGTGATCGCGGGACCATGCGTGCTAGAAGACGACTCGGTCAACCAGACGATCGCGGAGGGTCTTCGGAAGGCCTGCGAGGACGCCGGCGCGTTTCTCGTGTTCAAGGCGAGCTTCGACAAGGCGAACCGTTCCAGCGTGCACTCCGATCGAGGCCCCGGGCTGGAAGAAGGTCTGCGTCAGCTGGAACGGATTCGCGATGCGTTCGAAGTTCCCATCCTCACCGACATCCACGAGACGAACCAGGCGAAACCCGCAGCGGATGTCGTCGACATCCTGCAGATTCCGGCGTTTCTCTGCCGACAGACCGATCTGCTGGCGGCATGCGGAGCCACCGGCGCCGCAGTGGCGGCGAAGAAGGGGCAGTTCCTCTCCCCGAGCGAGATGCGACTGGTCCTGGAGAAGCTTCGCGAATCAGGATGCAAGCGCATGATGGCCACCGAACGAGGGACCTTCTTCGGCTACCACCGTCTGGTGACCGATCTGATCGGACTCGGCGACCTGATCGAGATCGCCGGCGACTTTTCAGCCCCCACCTGCTTCGATGCGACCCACAGCACCCAGCTTCCCGGAGGCGGCGGCACCACCAGCGGCGGCCGCCCGGAACGAGCCGCGATGCTCGCCAAAGCCGCGGTGGCGACCGGATTGGATGCGATCTTCCTGGAGACCCATCCCAATCCTTCGGAAGCACGAAGCGACAAGGCCACCGTGCTCCCTCTGGAGGAGATTGCGGAACTTCTGGCCACCCTGACCCGGGTCAGAACCGCAGTCGGGTAATGAATAGCCGCTCCCGGCCGCGAACTTGGGCCGAATGCTGACCCCACCCCGCCCCGGGCCGCTATTGTGAACATGAACATGAATCCAAAATGCGATCGCTGCGACCGACCTGCCGAAGTGCACGAAATCGACGTCAAGAAAGGCGTCCAGGTGCATCTCTGTCGTGAACACGCCATCGAGGCGGGATTCCAGCTTCCCGATTCGCCTCCGGTCACCAAGATCCTCTCGGATCTCGCCAGCATGCAGGTCCAGGTCTCCACCGGCGGTGGCCAGCGATCTTCGTCCTGCACGAGTTGCGGAACCACGTTCGGACGGTTTCGCAAGACCGGCCTTCTGGGCTGCCCGCAGTGCTACGAGACCTTCCTGAAGCAGCTCGAGCCCGTGATCGCCCGCTCCCAGAACGGCGCCTGCGCACACGTCGGAAGAAGGCCGGATCGTGATGCGGACCTGGCCGACCATCAGGCCCTGCGCAGATCCATCCTCGACGAGATCGAACGAGCGGTCGCGACCGAGCAGTACGAGCAGGCCGCGAAGTTGAGAGACCGACTCGAATCGATCGCCAGCGGGCAGACCACATGAAACTCGAACGCGGCGGACCCTGGATCGAATCCGGTGGACCGGAAAGCGATGTGGTGGTCTCGAGCCGCGCACGCCTGGCGAGGAACCTCGCAGGATTTCCATTCGTCAGCCAGGCCAGTGGAGATCAATGCCGGGAGATACTCAGGCTGGTCAAGTCGCTGGATCTCGCCGACAGCCCGATGCAGTGGCTTGATGTGGTGGAGTTGGAGCCACCCGAGCGGGAACTCCTCGTCGAACGCCATCTCGTCTCGCGCAACTTCATCGAGGCCGACACCCCCCGGGGGGTCCTCATCGGCGACGGCGAGCGCCTGAGCGTGATGGTGAACGAGGAAGACCACTTGCGGATGCAGGTGCTGCTTCCCGGCTGCGACCTGGGAGAGGCGTGGAGAAAAGCCGCCGAAGTCGATCGGACCCTGGAGAGGAACGTCGATCTTGCCGTCCATCCGAGATGGGGATATCTGACCGCCTGCCCGACGAACGTGGGGACCGCGATACGCTTCTCCGTGATGGTCCACCTCCCCGCCCTGAGGATGACCAACGAGATCGAACGCCTGCGCCGGGCCGCCAATGCCCTCGACCTCGCAGTCCGAGGTTTCTACGGCGAGGGATCCGAAAGCGCCGGCGACTTCTACCAGGTGAGCAATCAGATCACGCTGGGAGTCACCGATGGCGACCTCCTCGGAAGATTCATCGAGACCGTCGTGCCACGAATCGTCGAGTACGAACGCATGGCCAGACGCATGATGCTCGAGCGAAGTCGCATGCAGCTCGAAGACCGCATCCACCGCTCGCTCGGCCTGCTCGAATCGGCCAGGCTGCTGGGGGTCGAGGAGGCGATGAAGCACCTCAGCCGGATCCGCCTCGGAGTCTCCATGGGCCTACTCGAAAGGCCTCGGCTCTCGACCGTGCAACGTCTTTTCCTCGACGTGCAGCCCGGTCACATGCGACTGAATCACCCTGATCTCCAGACCCATAATGGTTCATCGGATCCGGCGAAGGCCAACGACGAGGCGATCCGCACTCACCGCGCCGAGCTCGTCCGCAAGGCTCTTTCGTCCTGAGGAAGGCCCCGGCTCAGCCCGCGTAGAGACGGTCGCAGTCCCCGGCGAAATCGAGATCCCGCTGGGAAAGGCCGCCGGCATCGTGAGTGGAGAGGGTCAGGGTGACCTTGCTGAAGCGAATGAGGATGTCGGGATGGTGCTGGACATCCTCGGCCCGCTTCGCAATCCGGCCCACGAAGTCAATGGCCCCGAGAAAACCTCCGAACGCGAAGGTGCGTTGGATGGCATCCCCGCTTCGTGACCAGTCCGACATCTCCGCCAGGGCGGCCTCCACGACATCGTCCGTCAACCTGGTGACCATTTCATGCTCCTGATTCATGTACGTGCCACTATACATGCAGCGATGAGGCCGCTTGATCCAGCGACAAGCCTCCTTCGGAACGAGGAAGCGACGGATGACCATCGAATCGAGCATCGCCGGAGAGGAGTCGGGGTCTGGAGGGCGACCGGTGACCCGTCTTGCCCCGAGCCCGACCGGCGATCTCCATCTCGGCAATGCGCGGACCTTCCTCTTCAACTGGGCGATGGCCCGGCGACTCGGCTGGAGGATAGGACTTCGTCACGAGGACCTCGATGCGAGTCGCGTGGATCCGGGATCTTGCGCGCGGATCGAGGATTCCCTCGTCTGGCTCGGTCTGGACTGGGACGGACCATCTCGACTCCAGTCCGATGATCTCGATCCCTACCTCGAGGCCATGAACACCCTCGCGTCGGGTGGCCACGTCTTCCGTTCCGATCTCAGCCGTCGAGAGGTCCGCGAAGCGAGCGGGGCTCCGCACGGAGGAGAGCTCGTCTTTCCCGCGACCCTCCGCCCCTCCGACCGAAGAGCCTGGGCGTTCGAGGATTCCTCCGCAGGACATCGATTCGCGATGCCGGGGGGGACCGAACCGGTGCATGACGAGATCCTCGGCCCGGTGACCTTCGACCCAGCTGAGGAGGGGGGCGATCCGGTCGTCTGGACCCGGGACGGACGCCCCGCGTATCAACTCGCGGTCGTGGTGGATGATCTTCTCGATGGGGTCACCGACGTCATCCGTGGAGACGATCTCCTGGGCAGCGCCGCCCGTCAACAGCGCATCCGAAACGCGCTCGGGGTTCCAACTCCGCCCCGTTGGTGGCACCTTCCGCTGCTGCACGACGAGGAGGGACGGCGACTGTCCAAGCGTGACGGCGATCTCGGACTCCATGCCCTTCGGTCGGCGGGGGTGCCGGCCCGCAGAGTGGTCGGACTCTGTGTCCATCTTGCCGGGCTGATCCCACACCCGCGCCCGATCGACGCCGAGGAGGTCGTTCGCTTGCTGGATCCCGCCGACTTGCCGACACTGTCCCGATCGGAAGCAGGAAACCCACGTTGTCTGACCAGGGAGGACCTCGAATGGTTGAAAAGCTGAGAAATCGACGCCGGGCCCTCGGCGTCCCCTCCTTTGTCCTGGCCACGGTCGGAATCCTGTCGCTTGCCGGATGCATGGATCCGAAGCCTCCGTCGGATGGGGATATCGAAAGAGTGAACCTCGGGGATCGCACCTTCGACCTCGAACTCGCAATGGCCCGAGACAGTCGGCAGAAGGGGCTTGGAGAAAGAACCTCGGTCCCGGACGACGGAGGCATGTTCTTCGTGTTCCCGGACGCCCGACTCCGACGGTTCTGGATGTTCGACTGCGTGATCCCGATCGACATCGCATTCGTCGATCCCATCGGTTACGTGACCGCGGTGCACACCATGCCATTCGAGGAGCCTCGGGGCGAGACCGAGTCCCTCCTCGACTACGAAGCGAGGCTTCCGGGATACCCCAGCCGGTATCCCGCCCAGTTCGCGATCGAACTGGCGCCGGGCACCTTCCAGTCGCTCGGGATCTCCGCGGGAGATCGCATCACCATTCCCCCAGAACGGCTCAAGACGCTCGGCAAGGCTGCCGAACCCGATTGAAGTCGTCCGGGTTCCGAGTCCCGTCGACGGAGCACCGCCCGGTGCGATTCGAAGGGGACGAGGAACGAATGCGACGAACGAAAGTCATCCTGATCTCCACGTCGGCGACGGCCCCGAGGATGGAACGCCTCCGGGCGGCGATCCTTGGTGGTTGCGCCTCGGCTCCGCGACCCCGACCGGTTCCGACCGTCGTCACCCCCGAAGAGGTCGATCCCGGACTTGTCCGATCGGCCGCCGCCGTCGTCGTGATGGATGAGGACGGCTGCACACCGCAAGTACGCCGAATCGTCTCCAGGCTCCCGTTCGATGGTTCGGCGACCGTGGTCAGGATCGGAGGCACTTCTCGCAGCGGTGCCCTGGTGCTTCCCGAGGACGCCGACGATCTCGCCGTGCTCGCCTGCCTGCGAACAATCATTCACGGACAATCCGAGACCGATCGACTGCAGGTGGAACTCTCGACCACCGCACGGGTCGCGGAGGGCGTCCGGGAGGAGCTCACCCGCGTGGACGCGGAGATGCAGATGGCCGCCCGGCTGCAGCGGGAATTCATTCCCCGGACACTCCCCGAATTGAACGGCACGCGCCTGGCGGCCTTGTGGCGGCCGGCGGGATACGTCTCGGGCGACATCTACGACGTTGAGCGACTGGACGATGATCATGTCGGGATATTCATCGCGGATGCGGTGGGACACGGGGTGCCTGCCGCACTCCTGGCGATGGTGATCTGCCGCAGCCTTCCCCGGAAGGAGGTGGCGAACGATGGATCCCAACGGATCATCCCCCCCGCAGAGGCCCTGGCCGGCCTGAACCGCTTCATGATTTCGCGACAGGGCCGAACGGCGCGATTCGCGACCGCGGTGTACGCGGTCTGCGACACCCGCAATCGAATCGCTCGCATCGCATCCGCAGGACATCCGTCGGTGCTGCATCTCGCCTCTCCACAGGTGGGCGGGACCATTGGCGAGATCCCTTCCACCGGCGGGTTGCTTGGAATCTTCGACGAGGAGCGATACCAGCAGATCGAGGTCCGGCTCGGTCCGGGCGAGGGCCTCGTCTTCCACTCCGATGGTTTCGAACAGGCATTCCCCCGTGACCCCGAAGACCATGTCGGACGAAGAATTCCCAACGAGCACCACCGATCGGTCATCGAAGACCTGGCTTCCCGGGAGGAACCCGAGGAGATGATCTGCGATGTCCACACCCTGCTGGACGGCCATCGCGGCTCGCTCCATCAGCAGGATGATCTGACGATGATCTGCATGCGGACCGATTCGTCCCGCTGCGACGAGGGACAAAAGGGCCACGGTCGTTCGATTGCCTCATGCCTTGCGGAAGGCGAACCCCGCTCCCAGCGGGTGGCCGGCTGAGAGCGGATTCTCAGATCATCCGTTCGGCCAGGATCCTCTCGACGTGGGCAGAGATCATCTTGGCCATGGCATCCGCCTCCAGATTCACCTGGTCCCTCGGCTTCAGATCCGCCAGCGTGGTCCGGGCGAGCGTCTCTGGAATCAAGGCCACCTCGAAGCCTTCGACCTTTCCCTCGCCGTCCCGAAGAACCCTTGCGATGGTCAGGGAGACACCGTCGATCGCGATCGATCCCCGGTCCACGAGATGGGGGCGGATCTCCTCGGGAGCATCGATTTGGATTCTCCAGTCGCCCCCTTCCTGCACCGCCTTCACCACCCCGGTGCCATCAACGTGCCCTTGAACGAGATGTCCGCCGAGCAGGGTTGCCAGGGTCGCTGATCGCTCGAGATTGACGCGAGAACCGGCCTTCAAAGCACCCAGAGTGGTCATTTCCAAACTTCGATGGATCACATCAAAGGTGAAGACGCCCCCCTGGTGGGATACCGCGGTGAGGCAGCAGCCGGACACACACACGGAGGCTCCGGGCTCGGGGAGATATTCCCAATCCCCCGGATCGATCTCCAGACGACGACCGGTCGATGTGGTTTCGACCCTTCGGACCTCTGCGACGGCTTCGATCAGTCCCGTGAACATGGGTGCAGGGTAGCGGGACCGGACCCCGGGAAAGGCCTGAATCGCCTGGTGAGGCCCCCGGACTCCAAATCATGCCGCGGAGAACCGCCCCGGATCGACCAAGTCGCCGATACACTTCCCAATTCGGGTCGAGTCGCGATCCTTCAAGGAGCCGAACCAGCATGACCGCATCGCCGCTTCGCAGCATCCTCCTGGCAGTGCTTGCCAGCCTGCCCGCGCTGTCAACCGCCGTCACCGCTCAGGAAACGAACGCGAATCGAGATCAGAAGCTCGCCGAGCGTCGCCTCGAACTGGACCGGATGTACGCGTTCGGACCTTCCGCGGCCCGTTCCCTCGGGTATCGGATCTCCTGGCAGACCTCGATCGACACCAAGATCAAGCGAATGGACATCGTCGGGCCCGACATCTACGTGATCGACGATCGCAATGTGATGACCCGTATCGATCAGGCCAACGGCAGTCCGGTGTGGTCGGTGACCGCGGCCGATGCCAACGATTCCGTCTGGGGAGTCACCGAGGGCATGACCCCCTTCAACGGTCTTCCCTGGGGACAGAACGAGGGCGATCGCCTGTACGTCACCACCGACCCGGTGATCTTCGGCATCGACCACGCGACGGGTGCCGTCGTCGAACGGCAGGATCTCGAACAGATCCCCTCGACCGATGTCCTGCGCTGGCAGAACTACCTGGTCTTCGGCACGCGTCACGGCCGGATCATCTGGCACCAGTACGTGGTCGGTCAGGAATGGCGGGCGAACCAGTTGTCCGGACCGCTGGTCGGCACCCCGACCAGGGTGGGCGGCAACCGGATCGCCGCGGCCAGCCTGGGTGGCAGCGTGCTCATGCTCAATGCCAAGACCGCGGGACGGGTCTGGGGAGACCAGACGTTCGCAGCGGTGGAAGCGCCGCTCACCGAAGGCGGAGGCATGGTCTTCGCAGCCAGCGAGGATCAGTATCTCTGGGCCTTCGACGCGGATCGAGGTGACGTCCGCTGGAGATACTTCACCGAATCGAAGCTCGACACCCAGCCCACCTACGTGGTGGTCAGGACCCCGGAAGGAAACGCCGGAAGAGTCCTCCAGTGGGTGGACTCCGAAGGACTGGTCTGCCTCGACGCCGATCCCCAGAACACCGTCGAAGGCCAGGTGCTCTGGACGATCCCCGCCGCCGAAGGACGAGCCATCGGAGTCATCGCGGAGAAGGTCGCCATGTGGGACGAAAACACGAGGATCCTGCGGATGATCGATCCCGTCCAGGGCGTCGTCGTCAGCACCATGGATCTTCCCCAGGTGAGCTCGCTCACCATGGACGGCGACGTGATCTACGCCACCGGCGAAAAGGGCAGGATCGTCCGTCTCGATCCGATCGGCTGAACGAGCACGCATGAATCGGCTTCTTCCAGTACGTCGCGCTCTCCTCTCGGTCAGCGACAAGACCGATCTCGTTCCCTTCGCGCGGGCGCTCTCCGATCTCGGGATCGAGATCGTCTCGACCGGTGGGACCCACAAGGCCCTCGTCGAAGCCGGTCTCCACCCCGTCGCGATCGAGGAGCTCACGGGTTTCCCCGAGATGATGAACGGAAGGGTGAAGACCCTTCATCCGTCCGTTCATGGCGGCATCCTCGCCCGTCGGGATCTCGATTCTCACCTCGCTTCGATGGAGGAGCACGGCATTCGGGGGATCGACCTCGTGTGCGTGAACCTCTATCCCTTCGAGCGGACCATCCGCAACGAAGAGACCACCATGCACGAGGCCGTCGAGCAGATCGACATCGGGGGGCCGTCGATGGTCCGCTCCGCGGCCAAGAACCACGACTTCGTGGTGGTGGTCACCAGTCCCGCACAGTACGACGGCCTGGTGAGTGAACTGAAGGAGAACGACTCCTCGACCTCGATCGAGCTGCGTCGCGAACTCGCGGCCGCGGCCTTTGCGAGGACCGCGGAGTACGACGCCACCATCGCAGCCTGGATCGGAAATCGCTCCGGGGCCCGGTTCCCGAACGTGCTTCGGCTGAACTTCATCGGCCACCGACAGCTGCGTTACGGGGAGAACCCCCATCAACTCGCCGGTGTCTATCGAGATCCCGACTTCCGAGGTCCCAGCGTGGTCGGAGCCGAACTGCTGTCCGGCAAGCCGCTCTCTTACAACAACCTCCTCGATGCCTCCGCAGCACTGGAGTTGATCCAGGATCTCCACGACGCACGACCGGAGCAGGCCGCTTCGGTGGTCGTCAAGCACACCAATCCATGTGGTGCCGGGGTGGCGAAGGATCTCTCCGACGCCTTCCTGCTGGCCCACGAGGGCGATCCCCTTGCCGCCTTCGGGGGCATCCTCGCCCTGAACCGACCGGTCGATGCGAACGCCGCAACCAGGATCGCCGAGACCTCGAAATTCCTCGAGGTCGTCGTCGCCCCGGGCTTCGATGAAGAGGCGGTGGCGGTCCTCTCCGGCAAGTGGGCCAATTGCCGGCTCCTGGCGGTGGGTCCCCTCGACAACCACGGCCTCGACGGCCTCGGCATCCGTTCCATTCCGGGAGGCGTGCTCGCCCAGGAGCGGGACAACCATCCCTTCTCCCCCGAGGACCTGAGGCACGCGGCAGGACCCGCTCCCTCCCAGGATCTTCGACGCGGAGCCGGCCTGGCCTGGACCGTGGTCAAGCACCTGAAGTCCAATGCGGTCTGCATCGCGAGCAGTCACCGACTCCTGGGGGCGGGAGCGGGACAGATGGATCGAGTGGCAGCCTGTCGAATCGCCGTGGAGAAGGCCGGAGACCTTGACCACGAAGCCTCCCGGGGCCCGCTGATCGCGGCAAGTGATGCGTTCTTCCCCTTCGATGACGGGCCGAAGATCCTCATCGAGGCCGGGGTCCGCTGCATCGTGCACCCGGGCGGATCGAAAAGGGACGAAGAGACCTTCAAGCTCTGCAACGAGCGAGGGGTGACGTGCCTGCTCACCGGTGTTCGACACTTCCGGCACTGATCACCGGCCGCCGGCGTGGATTCCACCCCACGAGTGTTAGGATGGATCAGCACCGTCAGTCAGGAAGCCACCGCCTCGAGACCCGCCCATGCCTGCACCAGCGTCCAACATCAGCAGGGATCACCCTGATCTACCCCGCGTGAAGGCGGCCTTTCCCGACGCGGCGTTCCAGGTGTCTGAATTCCGCGGACAGGCGACGCTGATCGTGAACCGGGAGAAAGCCCACGAGGTCCTCCGCTTCCTTCACGATGACGCAGAATGCGGATTCGATTTCCTCACCGACGTGACCGCGGCCGACTACCTCGAGTATCCGACCGAGACTCCGAGGCGTTTCGCGGTGATCTGGGTGATCAAGAGCCTGACCACCGAGCGAAGCCTGCTGGTCAAGACCTGGATCGACCCGACGATGAACACCGAGGGCATCGACGCGGACCCGGGACTCGAGGTCGAAAGCGTCTGCGACATCTGGCCCGGCGCGGAGTGGATGGAACGCGAGGTCTTCGACATGTTCGGAATTCGATTCCGAAATCACCCCGATCTCCGCCGCATCCTTCTCTGGAAGGACTATCCCGCCCACCCGCTGAGGAAGGACTACCCCCTGCGGGGCCGTGGCGAACGCGAGTACTACGCGGTCCTCGATCGAGACGACTGCTGAATCCAAGGGGATTGAAGAATGACAACGACCGCCGTCGTCCTCGGAACCGGAATGGTCGGTTCGGTCATCGCGGCCGACCTGGCTCGAAACCGCGGCTGGAAGGTCATCGCCCATGACGCGAAAGAGGACGCGCTCGAACGCTGTCGGCAGCGATGCGAATCCCACGGCGCGAAGCCTGCTTCGATCAAGACCGGCCAGGCCGATCTTTCCGATCCTGATGTGATCGCCACCCTCATCGAACCCGCCGACATCGTGGTGGGGGCGATGCCGGGCCGCTTCGGACTTGCCACTCTCGAAACGGTGATCAACGGGAAGAAGGACTACTGCGACATCTCCTTCATGCCGGAAGACCCCCTGCAATTCCACGAACTCGCCCGCCGGAAGGGCGTGACCGCGGTGGTCGACATGGGCGTGGCCCCCGGCATGTGCCACCTGCTTTCGGGCGTGGCCTGCAGGACCCTCGACGAGGTTCATCGCATCGAGATCCTGGTCGCCGGCCTGCCGCGCCATCGTCACTGGCCTTTCGAATACAAGGCGGGATTCTCGCCTTCGGACGTGATCGAGGAGTACATCCGCCCATCGCGGGTGGTCGAAAACGGACGCGTGGTGGTCAAGGAGGCGCTCTCCGAACCGGAATTGGTCGATTTCGAGGGTCTCGGCACGCTGGAGGCGTTCAACACCGACGGCCTTCGAAGCCTCATCGAAACGCTCGATGTGCCGAACATGGTCGAGAAGACCATGCGCTATCCCGGTCACATCGAATTGATGAAGGTATTCCGGGAGACCGGGCTCTTCAGCGACGAGACGATCGAACTGAAGGATGGCACCCGGGTTCGGCCGCTGGACGTCACCGAGCACCTGCTCTTCCCGAAATGGACCTTCGAGGACATGGAACCCGATGTCACGGTCATGCGGGTGACCGCGGAGGGCGTCCACGGAAAGGTTCCGACCCGTCTCCGCTGGGACCTGGTCGATCACCTCGATCCGGCCACGGGGTTCACCAGCATGTCACGCACCACCGCCTTCCCCGCCGCAGCGATGGCTCGCATGATCGCCGATGGAACCTTCAAGTCCCGCGGGGTGATCCCCCCGGAACACATCGTGAAGCGAAAGGGCATCGTCGAGATCCTCATGAAGCAACTCGCCGCTCGCGGCGTTCACTACGTTGCGAAGGTCGAGACCATCGACTGAATCGATGTTCACCCTGCCAATCGGGATCAACCCCCCGACACCACTGAAGAAGGGCCGGCGGATTCCGTCGGAACGCATCCATGATTCGATACTGGCTTTTCAACGCCGAACAAGAGACGACAGGGCCCTTCACCATCGAAGAGCTCCGCCGGATGATCGCGGACGAAGTGGTGGAAGCCCGCACCCAGATCTGTCTCGAAGGGACGGAATCCTGGATCACCGCGCAGGAGGTTCCCGATCTGGCCTCGCACCTGGCACTTCCCCCGCCCGCATCTCCCCCAACCTCTCCGTCCACCCCCGGGTCGCCACCCTCCATCCATCCCACCACGAACGTGCTCCCGACCCTCGGTTTCATCGAGGCGTTTCGCAGAAGCCTCAAGGGCTACGGCGACTTCAAGGGAAGAGCCCGGCGAAGCGAGTTCTGGTGGGCGACTGTCGCCGGCCAGCTCATTCTGATCCCGCTCACCATCTTCTTCGTCGTTCTGGTCACCATCGTCGCCCGGGCCTCCGAACCGGCCGCCATCGTCATCGGCGGCGTCGCCTTCCTGGCCCTGATCTTCGCCTGGGGGATTCCCTGGGCAATGGCACTCGCCGTTCGACGGTTGCATGACACCGGCAGGAGCGGCTGGTGGTTGATCGGCCTGAGCATTCTCGGCGGTATTCCATTCGTGGGTCTCATCGCATCGATCTATCTTCTGTGCCTCTACTGCATGGACAGCGACCGTGGAGACAATCGCTTCGGCCCCAGTCCAAAGCTTCCCGCCCCCACGCCGTCCGGTGAATCGATCCCCACCTGAAGACCGACGGGGCCACGGCCGGCCCCAGGAGACGAGGCATGGAAAGCTTCGCCCATCTCGAACTCAAGCGTCTCGCGGTCGCATGGCTGGCGAGGCTCGGCTGCAAGGCCATCGCCACCGAGGGCCGGTGTCCGATCTCCAAGTACCGCATCGACGTCGCCGGCTGGCTCGATCATGCCGAAGGCGATCTCCTCGATGCGGGAGGTCTCGAAGCGGAACGTCCCGGAATCTCAGCCTCACTCTTCACCAACGGTCGCAGGAGATCCAAGGGGCCCCGGAGACCTCGGACCATCGTGGTTGAATGCAAGCGAAGTCGTCCCGACTTCATCCGGGACGATCGTGACGCCGAACGGCTCAAGATCCGACTGGAATCACTCCGCCGGACGCGAGTGAAGTTCGAACGCAACCTGATCCCGGAGAGTGAACCGCACCTCCGGGAATCGGGATCCTCCCTCTTCCCCGACCTGGAGACCTGGGACTTCGAGGGAAGCCGGACCTCCGCCTACCGTCGAGTGCTCCGAACCATCGAGCGGATCGAACGACGACTCCACGGCGAGACCAAGTTCCACACCATGCCCCGGTATCGACTTGCCGATCATTTCTACCTCTTCACCCCCAGCGGCCTTCTGAAGCCGGGGGAGATCCCCGACGGCTGGGGACTCGTCGAATGCGGTCGCAGGGCCTTGAAGGATGGGGCCGGATCGCTCGGCGAACTCGACGCCCTCCCCCTTCGTGAGCGCGTGGCCTGCCCCTCGGTGGACAGCCCGATGGAACGGAGGCATCGAATGCTTCGCAACATCGCCGCCGCCGCAGGCCGAACGGTCATCGCCGATGCGGTGCGACCGGTTCCCCCGGCCGGGGACTCCCGGGCCCCGGGGCCCGGACGCGAAGACCATCAAGTCGCCGATCACGGGTCGGAATCCATTCGAAGCCAGTCGTCGGAGCCGGGGCTCCCCTCCCCTCCCGACCGCGAATCGACGTCGCCAGGCTCCGCCTCCCGTCACCAGCGCTGAAGCCAGAATCATCTCCCGTGCTCTTCCCCACCCACCCCGATACGATGCCTCGGACCAGGCCCCGGTAGCTCAGTTGGATAGAGCAGCGGACTTCTAATCCGCAGGTCGGAAGTTCGAATCTTCCCCGGGGTGTTCCCACCGATGAATCAGGTTCAACGAGTCCGGGGCAGCTCGTCCCACCGCGTTGTGTAGCGAGGGGAACGACATCGCTGGGCCATCATCCATCCCCGCCGCCTGGTGGCTCCCACCGCGGGACGAACCGTGCCCGAACCCATCCTGGCGTTCACCCGATCCATGACCTCCATCAGGCGTTGATCTCGATCGCGGTCACGAGGATCGAAGAGACCGCCCTGGGCGGCGCCGAAGGCGATCTCCGAGAGCACCACGCCGGCCTTCTTGTAGTGGTAGCCATCCTTCCAAAGACGCCTGCCGATGGCGAGCGCCCGCTTGAGAATCTCGGGAGTGGTGTCGGTGTCGGGAACCAGCTCCTCCGATCCACTCCGGTGATACTGGGGGAGATCCTCGCGAAATCCGTTGGTGGACAGGAACACGGTGAGACGTGCGGCACGGGCTCCCTCGATCCGGAGCTTCTCCGCCGCCCGGATCGCATGAGTGGCGATCGCCTCCGACATCTCCGACCACTCGGTGACCATCGACCCGAAGGATCGCGATCGGACCATCGTCTTGCGAGGCATGGCCACCTCCTGCAACTCAAGACACGAATCACCTCGCAGTTCCATTCCCGTCCGCATCGCCACCACGTTGAAGCATCGCCGGAGTTCCGTCGTGGGCATCCGGCTCATGTCCAATGCGGTGTGGACGCCGAGCTCACGCAACCTCGCCGCCCAGCGGCGTCCCACTCCCCAGACGTCCTGCACGTCGACGGAAGCGAGCATCCGCTCGCGCTCCATCCGATCGTCGGGGACACCACAGACCCCGCCGCACCGGGGATCGCGCTTGGCGACGCGGTTGGCGACCTTCGCAAGCGTCTTGGTGGAACCGGTTCCGATCGAGATGGGAATCCCCGTCCATCGACCGACGGCCTCCCGCATCTCCCGGCAGGTGGTCTCGATGTCACGCCCTCGGATCGAGCCCAGGTCGAGGAAGACCTCGTCGATCGAGTAGATCTCGACGTCGGGAACGAAACGCAGGATCGACTGCACCACCCGGTGCGAGATGTCGTGATACAGCGTGTAGTTCGAGGATCGCACCACGATGTCGTGACGACGTATTCGCTCACGACACTTGAAGACCGGTTCACCCATCCCGATGCCCAGATCCTTGGCTTCCTGCGAGCGCGCCACCACGCAGCCGTCGTTGTTGGAGAGCACGATGACCGGACGACCTTCGAGCTTCGGATCGAAGATCCGTTCACAGGAGGCGTAGAAGTTGTTGCAGTCGGCCAGGGCGTAGGTCATGGCTCCTCCTCATGGCCGGTGAATGACCGAGGTGACCACGCCCCAGATGCGAACCTCGGTGTCGGGACCGATCATGATCGGTTCGTAGCCGGGATGTTCCGCGGCGAGCATCATGCCCTGGTCGCCGCAGGCCAGTCGCTTGACCGTGAACTCGCCATCGACCACCGCCACCACGACCATCCCGGTCTCGGGATCGACCGACCGATCGACCACGAGCAGATCGCCGTCGTGGATTCCCGCACCCTGCATCGAGCATCCACCGGCCCGCAGGAAGTACGTCGCCGCCGGGTGGCGGATGAACTCCTCGTTGAGATCGAGTGATCGTTCGACGTAGTCGTCGGCGGGGGACGGGAAACCCGCCTGGACGCGAGAGGAAAGCAGCGGCCGGGCGATCACCCGGGCCCCGGAGGCAGGCCTGGAGAGGTCAAGGGACATGGCCCGATCCTAACATCTCCCTAACGGATTCGCCCCCTCGAAATCGCGATGTGGAAAAATCACCACGGGATGCCGAGCGGTGAGACGACCATCAGTTGATGATCGTTTCCAGCTCCGGCCCGACGATCATCAGGTCCGGCCGGCTCTCCCGGGCCGCCTGAACCCCCGCGGCGGTCACTGCCGACTCCCCGCAGTACAACCGGGTCAATCCCGGATGAGAGACCAGTCGAGCCAGTCCTGCATCGGTGAGCTTCGTTCCGAACATGTTCAGCCACTCCAGGGCGGGGAGGGCGAGGAGAGTCTCTACCGCTCCGTCCCCGAGCTCGGTGTTGTCAATGCGAAGCCTCGTGATCCGATCGAATTCCCCGAGGGATCCGATTCCGGCGTCGGTCAGTGCGGATCGTGCGAAATTCGCCCAGACAAGCACCGGTTGCAGGCCGTCGAGCCGGCTCAGGTCCTCATCGGCGAATGGCGGCTTGACCAGACTCGCATTGACATCGAAGTCGGTGTCGGACTGGGAGATCGGTCCGACGACGATCTGCCTCTCACGAAGCGATCCGACCGCGACCTGGATCGCGGCCGCCGAAGGAGGCGCCCCTTGATCCAGCGTGGTCGGTCCTTCATCCGGCCCGGCGGCCTCCGCAGCCTGCCCCGGATCGGCGTGTCCCGC
>MDTG01121310.1_pt1 | contig 22149 bp, 12 predicted proteins | sample 811421 | NCBI WGS metagenome assembly MDTG01 (sample SAMN05326645, study PRJNA326480) | marine metagenome | isolation source: seawater | place: Pacific Ocean: South East | collected 2011
ACTTTATCTTGGGAGAGTTTCCGCGCCACAGGAGGAAGTATCTCTGGTTATGAAATTTTTAGAAAGTTAGGAATGGTGACTAGTGACTTTAATACGGATGACGCGGATAAACTGGGAAGTGCAAGTCCAACTGTTGTGTCTTTTGATTTTAATGATCAAAAACCAATTGCTACCCTCGATGGCGGAAACCACTCAAGTTTTGTTGATAATTATGCAACGACCAGGCATCCTCCAGTTCCTGGAACAGTTTATTTTTATGAAGTTCGCCCGATTGTTGAAGGGGTGCAGGCATCGTCAATGGAGAAACACTCTGTTGTTCGAATATTTTCCCCTCCGAAAAACTTCGTCTTTGTTCATCGCTGGATTGCCAATAAAACCATGTGTAATTTGATGCATAGTGAATCTAGATCAAATGTAGATCATCGTATGCAAAAACATGATCAGTACCTGGTATGCTCCTATGACGGAGTTGGAAGAACAGTGGATGAAAATTATGACATAGGCCATGATCTTCTCGTCATGCAAGTAGAAGCCGGTTGTCCTTACACTAGGCGAGGATGCACAGGGGATGATTATGAAGACGGGGATTGTATTGGGACCGGGAATCCAGACAATGTTATTACCGCTCAACAAGGTGCGATTTTTTATGATCGTCATAGTCAATACTGTTATAAAAATAATTCAGGAGCCTCTCCAGGTGACTCTTGGGCACTTACAGATGGAACATCTGATTCAATTAAACATAGCGTCTCAAACCAGAAACTCCCTCCTCTTATAGGATATACAAAAGCGAATATAGAGTCTAATCACTGCGATGAAATTGCTAAAAATTTAAATACAAATACACTAGGCGTCGTTACAATAAATGGTACTTCAGTGGATACAAATTCTGCTGGTTCTAATTGGTCCACGGTAAAAGAATATTTTTTTTCGCAGGTGGGATCTCTTCAAAGCTCAAATCTTCCATCAAGGCTTGAACAAATTGCTTACTCTCAGTGGGACACAGATATTTATACTCATGAAGAAATTGAAATCTTGGAGCAAGGATTAAGTTTAAATGCAACAAGTCGATGTAATTCAAGTTTTGCCAGTGGAATTGAGGATGAATTTATCAACGGTGACTCATTTAGCGTAACGGCGCCGTATACTAAAACGGCCACAGAAAACTCTCTTGATGGATTTAATGATCGTGTTAGATCTCTTGAAACGGGTAGTAGTATAACCCAAAATTGTAAAAGTCGCTATGGCGTCCAAGATCATGTGGGAAATTTAAGTGAAATAAGTAAAAGTCAGTTTACTTTCGTGTCATCCACTAACTACAAATTACCTTATCCAGATTTAACATCAGATTTTTACCTTTCTATTGGTATTCCAAATGACGACGATAATATCTCATGGGCCATTGATCAAGAGTCAGACGGCCATGTTTATTTTGATTTGGCGCTGGGACTTCCTCAGTATAATGCAGCTGTAGTAACTGAAAGAACATATGTAGAGATTAATACTTCAGCAGGTATAACGGCGGCCCAGTTACATGATGATATTGTCGCGTTTACGGATCCATTTTATAACCCTACTACTCCTGGACCTGATCCTGCCACGAATGCTCTAATATTATCTGGTGGCAGTTATAAAACAGGGAGAGGTGCAGGTACATGGACCTTGCAATTGTTTAATGATGAGACGGCTTTAACTGATATTACGCAGCCTAAAGACGTGGGCTTCCGCTGCGTGATTCCTCTAAAAGAAGAAAATTATTTTGAAGCGCAGTTTGGTAAGGGGACTAAAAATCATTAATTATTTTTATATTTTATTATTCTTTATATTAATTAATTTTAATTCAGTTATTGCAAATGATACTTGTAATGGATTCGCAACACTGTCCGTAAACGGAGATAATGGTAGCGGGGATGATTGTGAATTTTACTTTGATCTTTATCGCACCCACCGGGCCATAAATAGATATGGTTGCAAAAGTGTAATGGTTCCTAAACTTAGTTCACTAGACAGAAGTAGTGAATGTTCCGGCTTTGTAGACAGGTATCAAAAAGAGAGTAAAAAATTAAGTGAAAAATCATTTTATAATTCGTTGGAAGAAACAATAACAAAAGGAATAAATGGGTCGGTTATTTCTTTAACAGATCATGGGGATAAAGTACCAATTGATAAATGTACCTCACCAAATAAGTGTTTGAGTGACCCATCGAGAATGGAATCTAGAATATCAATGGGCGCTGATCAAATCACGACATCTGAGCTAAGAGAAAAAATATTTAATATTCATGAAAAGCAAACGTCCAAGTATTGCAACTGCACTAATTGTGACTGCAGTTCAGTGCCTCCTATCATCTTTAATTTCGATCATTGCTACAGTGGAGGCATGCTTAACTCTCTGTTTGATTTCGATAATGAAAGAGTATTACAAAACGTTTGTGGCCTTGCCGCGGCAGACGAAGGGGAGTATTCATATACTGATGATGTGAATATAGCGAAGGCATTAAGTGAGCTTGAATATGGGGCCAAGGGACCCTTCTCAAGGTATTATAAGAAGTTTGATCTTGATGGGGATCGATCTTTTAGTTTGTCAGAAGTACAGAACTATATGAATAAAAAAACAAAAAAATCAACGCCATTATTGACCTCTCAAAAATTTTTACTTGATTATTATGACAATATGGAATCGAATTCTAATAGAAATGAATCTTTGTTTACAGAATTGATATCACCAATGTGTAAGGAAAATTTTAACTTTAGCACTGATAAGTTTAAATTATTTAATCTTGAATTGAATCTGGAAAAATCCTTACTGTTCGAAGATTTAAAAGGAGTTTTCTCTTCAAAGAATATATATTTTACGCTCAAGGGTTTAAGCGATAAAAATAAAAAAATTCAAAAGGTCATGGATGATTATCTGAGGGTGGATTTAGATAAAAATCAGATACTAGATAACTTTAAAAAAGAAATGGATCAAAATATTTTTGGTGAGCAAATAAATCTTGATCAAAAAAAATCTAACTTATATGAAGAACTTATTAAAAATGAATTATCTTTTTGTGAAAAACACCTAGAATGCAAAAAGCAATTAAAAAATAAGGATCTTAACACAGTACATGATTTAAACTTCATTAATAATTTAATCAAAAACTGCAATGGTGTCGGGCCTTGTAAAAAGATTATTGAACTTCGTTCTGATATTTCAAAAATTGAAAAGGAAGAAAATAAGTTAAAAAAAATTTTAACCAATAATAAAAACCTTAAAGACAAAAGTAAAAAAGATATAAAAGATAAAATCAAAGACGTTTTTAAAAAGTTTAAAGATAAATTTGTAAAAAAAGAAGATGACAAAAAATATAACCTTGATTGCACCAAAATATTGGATGAGACGGAAAAAGAAATTAATCAAGGGGACTTACCAACTTTTAATTTTTCAATTCATAATATGTTTATTGATTATCATGAAACAAAAAAGCAGAATTTAACAAAAATGCATCAATCGATGGTTAAAACCAGAAAACAAATTAATAAAATTAAGATGTTTATTGCCAAAAAAAGCATTTTAAAAAATCGTGATGAAAGGGCACTAGATAATTATCATGCGCTCGATAATTGTGAAAAAAAACCACTAATAAAATTTTAGGAAGAAGATGAATTTATTTAAAATATTTTTAATAACAATTTTTAGTTCTTATAATTTATGTTTTTCATACGATGGGCCCAAATCTGCCGGAATTGAATATTATGATAAAGGTAACTATGAGATTAGAGGGTTCATCTCTTGTCGTAATGATAAAAAATGCAAATTAACTGTCTATCATCAAACTAGACGTCAATATAGTATAAGGCTTAAAGGGAAGAGTTTTCTAAAGAATATGAAAGAAGGCCACTACATCTCTAAAGTCGCTGTTTATACTCCTTCACTTGGAGATAATTTAGATGCGTATTTACTAGATTACCCACATCCTATTTCCTCATATACGGCGTTAAAAAACTCTGTAACAAAACTATCTAACTAGTTATTTTTATGTAAAATATTCACTCTGGGATAATTAACAGTGCTCTTAGTGTATTACTTTGACCTAGGAGTATTAATGCTAAGGTATCTTGTTGTTTTTACATATATTTTTACTACATCTGTGGTTGCCGGAACTTTTAGTGATCCTATGCTTTATGAAAATGTATCTAGATGGCATGGGTTTAAAGGTAGCACCTTCAGAGTTAAATTATGTAGAATAACCAGTAATGGTGCACTTAAAGATTACAGTGAAAAGAAACTTAGAATTTACTTCAACGAAGATAGTGATTTTGTAAAAAGGGCCTATCGAAAAAAAATAAAAAGATTTATTTCAAGACTTCCTCGCACGACTAATAGAATTATAGTTAAAGCGCATGCTGATGAATGTGGAGATCCAGACTATAATCATGAACTTTCTAAAAGAAGATTTGTTAGCGTTTATCAACTGATGAAAAGAGCAAAGTATCCTCGCGGTGTGAAAAAAATAGAATATGATTTAAAAGGGGAGAGTGAATCAAGCTCTCATAGCAAGCACGATAAATTTGTTGAAATAATTGCTAGGTACACAGATACAAAACAAAAATTTAATAACATAGTTATTATGGATATTTCAGGGTCTCTTCATCCGTCCAATAAGAGAAGAACGGTCTCTGGGGCGAGTTATTATAAGCTAATAAATATAAAATTTTCTCCAGGCACTATTGCCTACGTAGCAAGAGATGCTAGAAGAAAGTGTCAGGGAACATCTTTAAAAAACTATGACGCAATTGGCGAGGATGCATATAATGAAGCATCGATCATAATCTCTAAATATCTACGCGGAAAGGCCAACGGGGCCATATGGACAGATTTTACTGATCCGGAAAACCCAAGAGCAAGAAAGTATCTTAACGCGATGAAATCTGATCGAAAAATTAAGTGGATGATTTACTAAAACCTTTTATCCACCCAATTAATTTTAAATTTAAAAAAAATTGAGGCCAAAAAATAAAACTTAATCCATTCCAAATTGGACGAAACCATTTAGGTGTATACACATCAAATTTTAATTCTATTCTTTCGTCATGTCTGAAAAATTGAAGTCTATAAGGTCTTATTAATCTGTAACTTAGGGCATAACTTCCATATCCATAAACGAGATCTCTATAATTATCATTAATCTCCGCAATAACTCCGTGAGCCGAAAGCATTGGCCCATGGTGAATACTAAGTTCACCTTTTTCAAAAGTACCGCTTGTTTTCCCGGACTCAAAAACAACCCGCCATGGAGGTAGTTGTCCACGGCAAAAGGTCTCTCTTTTTTGAAGAGTATCCCATACTGTTTTAGCATTTTTTCCATAGTTCATTGAAAAACTGAATTGATGAAAAGTGAGGTCTTTGGGAATTGGATTATCAATACTCATCATTCAAACCTACGATACTGCAAGCTTTTTTACTAGTGTTGTCAAAGAAATGGCCATCATGCCAGCGACAATTCCAATTATTAAGTCTTGAAGAATGTGATTGGTGATATAATCAAAATGAAAATAGTGGATGACGATGCTTCCACCGACTAGAAACATTGCAGTTGTTCCTATTACTCCTAAAAATTTCATTAACTTTGGCATTAATTGGATAAACATATTACCAATTTTTGGATTTCCTTTGTTAACGAGGAATAATCCAAAATCATCAATCTTTATGATAATTGCAACAAGGCCATAAATTAATATACTGGCCAATAGCCCTACGACACAAAGACTAATAACGACATCAAGATAGTCTCCTTGCATTGAGGATTTTGCCATTGTGATAATTTCAAATGATAGAACTAGGTCAGTGATGATGGCCCCTTTGATTCTCTCTTTTTCGGTTTTTACCTCTTTATTTTGGTTTTTCTTTTTTCTATTTTTAATTTTCTCAACTACTTTATGGGCGCCCTCATAACAAAGATATATTCCTCCAATGAAAAGAAGATGATTCACAAGAGGGGAGTAAAGATAATCAATCAATAGGATTGATCCTATGGCGAGAACTTTATTTATTAGGCTTCCTAAAAATATCTTTGTGACTATGGGAATTTCTCTATTTGCTTCAACGCCATTAATGACCCCCGCATTAACGGCCAGGTCGTCACTCATTAGTGTGCTGGTTTTTTTTATGGCAACTTTGGTCATCACTGCGACATCGTCCAGTGTTGTCGCAATATCATCAAGTAAAGTGAGAAGAGAGTTCAATTTGTCTCCTTATCTTTGATAAATAATACAATCATTCTATTAATTGTTTTATTTATTATATACCTAGCTGCAATGAAATTATTAATATTTGTTTTTGTTTTAATTTTTACTAATGATAAAGTTTCTGCATTTGATTCAATGCTTGGAAAATATGAGGTTCATTCAATTCCTTGTAGTATCCTATTTACGGCAAATGATGGTGCTCAAATTTCACAGGGCTTTGATCTTGGACAAAAGATTAGCTTCACTAAAAATAGTGGAGGAATAACTTCAAACATTTATAACAATTATTTTGTCGTGGGAAAAAAAGAAAAAAGCTTTACGTATGAGGCATCCTTTGATCGAGGTTTTAATAAAAATACAAGCCTTCAAGTTATTTACAAAAAAAATAATGTTACCTCGATTCAAAAAACAAATAGGTTCAAATTTTATGTTTCTAAAGAATTTTGTCATCCCTATGATTTTTCAGGTCTCAGCTGTGTTGTTGGTCTAATAAATCCTTTAAACTGGATTCCTGAAAAAAAATTCTTTGAAAAAAGAGAGGTTGTCACCACTATCAATTTTGACTCAAGGGAGAAAATCACAATTGAAAGAGTGATTGATTACAATGGATTGAAAAAGACCACTCATTCTTGTCAGCTTCTGAGAGTTAACTAAATCTCTCTTAACTTTCTTTATTGATTTTTAAGATATTTGCCTCTTTAATGGGCCTATGAGGTTATTGTTTTTGATTATTTTCATGGGGTGTAGTGTGATAGGTAAAAAGCCCTCTGGCGATCACTTAAAAAAAATCAGCTTATCGCCTAATTGGGATTCCAAAAGAGAAAAGTTCATTAATAGAAATCAAAAAGATTATGATCAAATGATTAAAGATTTTGATTATTGGAAAATGACTAAAAACCAGTTGTTTGGCGGAGAGGTGAGAGAGCCGTTAAATCCCTTGCCAAAAGTGACCCCAGATCTTGAAAAATTTTTGAGTCTTGAATTTGGATATATATGGCTTGGGCATTCCACAATTCTTTTAAGGCTTCAGGGAAAAACAATTTTACTGGATCCTATTTTTACTAATGCAGGCCCGGTTGCATTTTTTGGTAAAAGGTACGCACCACCGGCCATCTCACTCAAAGAGCTTCCGCCTATTGATTATATTTTTATAAGCCATGATCACTATGACCATTTAGATTATGAAACAATTCTTCACTTTAAAGAAAAAAATGAAACAAAGTTTTTTACACCATTGGGTGTAAGTAGCTATTTAATTGGATGGGGTATAGATCCAAAAAGAGTCATGGAATTTGATTGGTGGGATGAAGTAGACTTGGGTGATATAAAGGCCGTCTGCACTCCCTCACAACATTTTTCTGGACGTTCTGGCATGCAAGTAAATCACACTCTTTGGTCTAGTTGGACCCTAATTGGAAAAGATAAAAGAGTCTTCTTCAGTGGTGATAGCGGTTATGATATTCACTTTAAAGAGATTGGGTCTCGTTTTGGTCCGTTTGATTTAATTTTTATGGAAAATGGACAATACAACGAAATGTGGTACATGAGTCATTTAAGGCCAGAGGAAACAATAAAAGCCTATCATGATATGGGCCGTGCCGGTGCTTTGCAACCGATTCATTGGGGAATGTTTAATCTTGCACCACATGATTGGTTTGAACCTATTGAAAAAACCTATCATGCAGCAAAGAAAAATAACCTAAACCTTTTGGCGCCTGTTTACGGAGAGATAATTGATCCCTCAGTAAAGCATGAACTTAAAAGATGGTGGAAATAGTCACCAATCAGCAAGGATCCAATCCATCTTTCCGTTGTCAGGCCTTTTTGCCCAAACAAATTGCCCTTGGTGAAGGTCTGTCACTAGATTCTCTGAAGCCATTTTCATCACGAGGTGAAGCCTTTTTAGTTTATCCACTCTGTCTTCAACTTCATCTAAATCTAAACCAGTTGTTAATGAAATCTCTCTTGGAGTTTTTCGTAGGCCAAAAAACTCTTGGGTTATTATCTGTGTTTCTGTATCCAATATAAACTCTTTGCCATCCATTTTTGGATTAATCTTTTCTACAATAGAATATCTATAATTTGGGTCATGGCCTAAAATCTTTACAGTGTAATAGCATGGAGAAGAAAACTTCCTTCCAATTTTTGATGGGCAACGAACTTTTTTGGCATTTTGAATAAAGAATCTACTCTGTCTTTGGGAGATATATCCTTTGTCCATAATGTTTCGGTTTACTCTTGTTTTGTTAGATAGTTTTAGAGGGGTATCAATGAACTCACCGGCAGGAGATATTTTTCGTCCCTCGTAAATCATTCTCCTTGGGGAAGGGTCATTAACCAAGACGTCTACACTTCCTGGTAGTCTCAGTACTGCTTCGGTACCATTTTCCATTTTCACCGAAAAAACATGAGTGGCATTTCCCATACCTAAAAAGTCTCCAATGGTTAATGTTTTTTCTGGGGCGTGTGTGCCGTTTGAGCTTATCCTAATGCTGTCACCGCTTCTAAGGCTCATTAAGGATCTCTCATATTCTTGGAGAAGTCGTACTGTTGTTATGTCCCTTTGATATTCACTGATGTAGCTTCCGGGAATTTGCCTTTCCTTTAAAAACTGTAAATCAAGAGATACTTCTTTGGGAGGTGCTCTTGGTAGTTGAGTTTTAACCTTTTGAGGAAGTTTTTGGTATTCTTCCATAATGGAGAAGATTTCTTTTCTTAAATCCTCCATGTCAGAAAAAGGGTCAGGTATATCACCTAGGTCGGGGATACTTCCTATTGAATGACTTTTTGTAGAGTCCTCTGCTGCTTCAAAAATATCAAAAAAGCTATCATCAATCGAGTTTATCTCCTCTAGTGCCGAGTCGTAGGTATTCATTGAGTCTTGATGGGTTCCTGGGTGTATTGCTAATTTTTTTTCACCTCTCAAGTCAGCAATTTGATCATTCAGCTGGTCATATTTATTTCCTAGGTTTCTTTTGCGTATTTGTTGTTCTAGATACGTATAAAATTGCGGGTCGTTTTTATACAATTTCCAAAACTCTTTAGACCTTTGGGTTCTTACGGCACCGTAATTGTTAGAAAATTCACTAAGCGCTAAGTAGAGACAATCTGAGGGAGCACCAACGGTGCAAACTCGTTGTCTTAAAAGAAGGTCTGAAAAGTTTTTTCTTTCGAAATCATTTAAGCTATCAAGTGTTCTGTTAATATTTTTTAAAAGATAGTAGTCATCAATTTTTAAAATCTCTGGAACGAGAACAGCGCCATCTGTTTCGAGAAGAAGATCTTTAATATTTCGATGATATGTATTAATGGCCAGAGATCTAAGTGGTTCAATTTCCTTATAAAGTTCAGAGATTAAGGGGCCATCTACTTTATCAATGCGAGCTCGCTCTAGTATTTCTAAAATGAGCTCTCTTTTATAAGTTTCAGGAACATCGGAACTTGATATTTCCTTTACTCTATCGACGATGTCTCTTTCTTTTTTTCCGTTTAGTGGTGAACTGGCAAGTTTTTTAATTTTTTGAAAATGCTTATTTAATTTTGTGGAGCTGGATAAAATGTCTGCTACATCCCCCGAAACTCCAAGAGTATTTAATGCGAGGGCCGCGTATAAAATAATCTCAGTTTGCTGAAGTCCCTCGTATGAGGAATTTATCTTACTATATTCATCGAGTCCTAAAAGCGACAATGCAAGAGTTATTTGTTGATCTTTTTTGCTTTCAGTCCATTGGTAATATTCAATTCCCATTTCAAGAGGAAATGCGATCGCACTGGCCACAGGATTCATCATTCCGATGACTCCTATGCCAACAGATGCGGCCATGTAGGCTTCCTGTTTATATTTCTTGTTTTTTAAAAAATCTGAACGCATGTGACAAAACATCAGTTTTTGAGAATCGAAAGTTGGAGCATTTTCTATGAAAAAACTTTTTGTAATTTTATCCACAGGGAGCATTGCCTCTGAGTAGGCGCTTGGGTCCTCGCAAGCTACACTTAGATTTTTAATTAAATTGTTACTTATTTGATCATTTATTTTTTGGGATATTTGTTGAGCGAGGGTTATTTCTTGAGGAGTTACATCTTTTGCGGTGTCTTTTTTTATATGAGACTGTCTTTTTAAAAAAATCTGTTTTGCCTGGTTTTGCTTATTAATTTCTCTAATAAATTTTTCAAATGTATTATTCTTAGAAGTATTAACTCCCGGGACAGTAAAATCACTTTGATTTGGGATAGAAGCGCTATTGAGGCTTTCCCCGAGTGACCAAGCTGGCTCTCCACAATTTGGATCATTTTTAATTTCAATCGCTGCAATATCTAAATCTTGTTGTGCCAATGGATAGCCCAATCTTCCATATAGCAGATAATGTAGAGGGTTTTCGTATAAATAATTTAGTTGTCCTTTGAAGCACTTATTAGTAACACCAATATCTTTACCGGAAAGAGGAAGGGATAATTCTGGAAATTTTTGGCGTAAAATGGTGATGCGCTCAGAAATAGGATTAATGAATTCCTTTTTAAATTTTTTTATCGCATTTGATGAGGTAGTGCAGCTTTTTGCTTGGTTATTTTTTTTAAAAATTTTTAAACTGTAATAAGGAGCCTCATGCTTTAAAGGTGAAAAAAAACACCTTCGATGGTGCTCAGTTTTTAATTTCTTAAATGTATTCCCGTAGATCTTGCTTTCTTTATTTAGGTGAGTTAGTTCTTTTATTGCCCGTGCCATTGCCTTATCTCTTTCAATAAAATAATCAATTTCTTTTTCAAATATATTTTTCGTTTCATGGAAATTTATTTTTTCTTCACTACACTTTTGAATTTCTTTGTTTGCTTTAGAAATAATAATTCTTTTTGCGTCAAGTGAAATAGGTACAGTTGCCAGGTGAGCTGTAAGTGCATTTAATTGTTTTTTTATTGAATGATGAAATAAACTGTTTAAAAAAAGATCTTTTTGTAACTCTTTTTCTTTTGGTTCTTTTTGTTTATCAGGGTCACAGCTAGTATCTGGTATTTCCGCTATATAATTGGGGCAGATACTTGAATTCTTTTTATTACGATTTCTTTCAACTATTTGTGGGGGAGGGTATCTTCCTGGGGTTAAACCCATTTGACAGTCTTTTATTGCCTGAGGGTAATAATCAGATCGTATGTTTCTGGTTGCAAGTCCTTTAGGCCATACTTCTTTAGGGAGTATCTTTTGTAATTTTTTAATTTCTTTTGAAGCCATTTTTAGTGCGTGGTGGTTACTTTGGAGGTCAATTGCCTCGGGGATGGATTCTTTGGCGTAAGTTATTAAGTCATCTCTATCTTCGCTGCAAATTGGTCCTTGCCCTTTGGAACACTCTAGTGTTTGTAGATAAAGCTCTGTGGTCTCGTAATAATTTAAAATTTTATTTTTTTCATCCGAGTGAGAATATTTTTGTCGATGTATTGATAGTAGATCTCTCATTAATGGAGATCTCTCGTAAATACTTTTTGCTCCTAAACGCTTTAAAGAATTTTTGTATAAGTCAAAATAACATTCAAGTGTCTGTCCCGCCGGAGATGTATTTGAATTACTATAGCATTCATTATATTTTTGCAGGGAAGGGTGATTTTTATCTAAACCGCAATCTTTTATATCCGCGTTTAAATTCAAGGAAATAAGTATAAAAAAAATCAGTGGTGGAAGTTGTTTCACCGTTAATCTTCGACATTATCAAGACTAAATTATAGAGTTAACAAAAATTGTTTAAGCCATAATTTCTGAGTTGATGAGAGATTTAGGTTTTGTATTAATGGAGATTTCTTTTCTCTTATGGCGAATAGGTGGTATGGGTTTCTATTGACTTCAATTCCCATATTGTAGTGATGAGAATATTTATTATTTACCACTCTACCATCATAATTGTTTAGCTCATTTATTGGTTTGTTGTAGTGATCAACCACCGCATCCAAGTTGATTGCTGATCCGTTATGAAAGTAGGGCGCACTATGGCGAATGCCTCTAAGTCCAGGAACTAAGAATCGATACCGGTGTGCTTCATTGCCTGTAAAATGCTCCAACCCAAAGTCTTGTTTAGTCGCTTTTTTCCCAGGGCCAATTGGAGCAACTAAAATGTTGTGAAAGGTTTGGTTTGTCATGCCTGGCCCATTATGACATCTGAAGCAAAGGCCCTGTTCGTTGAATAAAACAAATCCTTTTTTTTCATTTAAGCTTAGTGCCGTGGTGTCTCCATCGACATATCGATCAAACTTTGTCCTTTTAACTTGAAACTCTACGGTAATAAAATCACTTAATGCCTTTGCGATATGCCCGATATTTAGTTTTTGGCCTTTAATAACTTTATTAAATTCATTTGTATAAGTGGCTTGATCGAATATTTTCTTTTCGATTATTTCCCAAATTTCTTTGTGACCTAGATGTGCATTTTCTTTACCGGCCATTTCTTCAGGGCTTGTTATAGGAAATAATGCCTGTGCGGCGAGAGCTGACTCACCAAGCGCATCTACGATTTCAAAATATTCTGGATAATCCCCGTTTAGTCCCTCAATAGGTGTGATAAAGTGAAGCTCTCGGGGGTGAAAGGTTACGCGTCCATCCCAAAACATTCGAAACATGAATTGCCCTCGGCCTATGAGGGATGGTGTATTTCTTGCGAGTACTTCTCCATTATGTTCAAACCGGTCTGGTCCCTCGCCTGAGGCACCAGTGCCAAGGGATAAAGGTAAGGGCTCGCTACCACCAAAACCTTGTTGGTGACAGCTTTTGCAACTAATCTCATTAGTAAGGGAGAGTTTTTTATCTGCAAATAATCTTTTTCCGATTTCATACAATGGGAAGCTTTCTTTTTCTAATTTTTTTACGGATCGATAGTTGAAGCGTTCAATATAGCTTCGAAGCTTTTGGTCTATTTCGCTTTGTGAAAAAGTTTTTCCGCAAAACAAAACTGAAATTATTACCAAAAAAACTTTCATTTTTAATCTTCAAAAATATTGTTAAAGCATGAAAAAACTAGACGTTCGTTATTTGCTTTGTCATTCATTGGGAAGGCATATACATCAAAATTATTATTATAAGTTTCAATTGCGTTATGAGGAACATGAAGCTCAAAGTTTGTTGTATCATTTTCAATTGTATTAAAGACTTTAAAATTTTCAATATTTCCAGAGTAAGTCATGCGTCTAACTTGTCTTCCTTCGTTAGGCAGGTGAACTCCGTTAGTAATAAACATGGTCCCTGTATTTCCAGTAAGGTTTAAGACCATTCGAATATCATCAAAATCAACTGAGTTGCATTGAATGTAGGTTCTTGCAGAGGCAGTGAAGCTTAATGTCATTAGTAGCATAGTAGTAATTAGCGTTTTCATAAAACTCCCTTCTTAAAAACGCCACCATGATTAACGGATTGGTTTGGTATGTCAAACTTTTTTTAGGTTGTAGATTCTAAGGCCCTGGTACATTGCATTCTCCATTTGTACAAATGCAAGTATCCGGATGACTTTCTCCACAATGGTAGTCATAAAATTTTAAGTCATTTCCTGCACCAGTGGGATTGAAATCAAACTCCAACAAACTGCCCGTATTATCTTGGTAGTTTACGTCTCCACCGTAATTGAAAAGATTTTCAGGGCTGGCCAAGCTGCCAATTCCCATCATACTCGGATTAGAACCACCCCAGATTTCAGCTAGGTTACCTGCACTACCTGCAGTTAAAATATTGTCCGTAAACGTAGGGGGATTGGCTTCGATAAAGTTGACTGTGCCGCTTGCGTTATTAAATATTGCCGCTCCAAAGGCACCACCTCCGCCTCCGCCTCCGCTATGGCCTGTTAGTCCGTCCCAGTGAGTTGCACCACCACCGCCGGCGCGAAATAACAAGGAGGTTCCTGACAAGCCTCCATCAACAAGGCCTCCCCCTCCAGTGCCGCCGCCAAGAGAGCCTGTAGTTCCTTCATTTCCTAGGTCAGCGTGGGAGTAACCTCCATGCCCGCCACTGTTGATGAGAAAGTTTTCTTTAGTGGGCCCAATAATTTCCTCCCACAACATACCTTCTCCTCCTTGGTCAATCAAATCCCAGTAAGCATCGTTTGTTGATAGTGTTGCACCGGCACCGCCGACGCCATCACTTGGAGCGATACATACAAATGCTGTTAAACATTCTTGCTCTCCACCAGCTCCGCCGTTGCCCCCGATTGCCTCGTTTTCAGTAAAGCTGACTTCTTCAAATATATTAAGGGTGCCGTCATTAAAGATCGCTCCACCCATACCTGAAGCACCGCCTCCACCACCGCCATAAAATTCTGTGACGCCGGACTCGAAGCCTTCTCCGTCAGGGCCTTGGGCAGTATTTTCTTTAAATGAAATAGCGTCAATAGTTAGGTCTCCAGCATTTTTGATCGCACCACCAAGTCCATCTAAGGCCTTTCCGTTATAAAGAATTAGGTTGGCCATAACAAGATTCACATTCTCCTTAACGTCTAAGATTCTGCTATTTCTATCTATACTGGGAGTCATTATTTTTGTGTAATTGTTTGTATCACTTCCGTTTCCACAGCCCAATATATGTAAGGCCGCACAACCATCACCGCCAGTACTACAAGTTATATCGAGGTCGCCTAATGTATTGTCGTCATCATCTGTTTCATCTTGGCTTTGGGCCAAAGAGTATGTTTTGGTTGAATTATTTGAATCAAAAATAATTGCAGTAGGGTTAGATTGACTAGTTAGAGTTAGGCAATTGTCGCCGTAACTTGTTTCGCCCGAGGCGTTATTCCATGAATTATTCCAAGTTCTGATCGCATTTCTTAGATTACAACCCATACCATTTACTCCGGTAGAGTCAGAGTTAACCAGAATGTAATTCATTTCATCTTCATAATACTCATTTATAAATTTAATAGGGTAGTAATGAAAATTATTATTTGAGTTCATTGGATCATACTCACCTAAAATTAGAGTAGCAGACTCAGTCTCATGATCTGAAAAATGAATTTCCATTTCAGCTGTTGTTAAATTCTCCCAAGGGTTGAAGCTATTTTGGTCGGGTACATCAAGGCCATTGACGTATTGAATTGATAAGTCACTAAACATTGATCCAGTATCAATTTGAAAGTCGTTAATGATGTCATCAAATTTAGTTCGGCATAGTCCTTTAATTCCAATTTCAATTGTCCGGCCACCTGGTGTTAATTCAGAGTATTCAAAATAGTTTAGTTTATTTTCCGTTGTGTTGACGCCGGAATAATAGGCGCGTCCATGGTCTGATGAGTAGTATGCACTGTCCTCGATGGCCTCTGGCGAATCATCATCATTTATATTCATGTTGTAATTGTTTGTAACGTAGTAAGAACTTTTATAATCGTGAAAATTATTTAATGGATTGAGTGCCTTGCCGTGATTATAAAGTTCCTCTACTTCTGTTGCAGCGAGGTCTGTACTCCAAAAGGTTAAGTTATCTAATAAACCAACAAATTGTCCGTGATTATACGCTACATCTTTTCCAATATAAATCTTATTGAGATTACTAACCGCACCAGCATTCTCCACTATCTCCTGATCTGCCATACAGTTATTACCATCAACGAATAAGTTGAAAATTCCTTTGTCAGGTGTTCCTGATTCTTTTTTCTTTGTGATAGTCACCATATGCCATTCATTATTTGATAATGTTACTGCTGGGGTACACGAAAAATATGTCGAGCCGATGTGGTATGTAGGGTGAAAGTATTTAAAGTAAAGTTCGTTATTAAACATCTTCAAGCTGAATGCTTTTTGTGATTTGTCGTCCGTATTTTCAGCTTGTGACACAATGGTTTGCCAAGTTACGCTACTTGTTTTTATCCAAACATTGATACTCCAACTATTGTCTCCAGTTGAATCATCTATGGCAGGAGAGTTAGACTCAGTGACCAGTGGTTCAGGGGCGACAGGGTTACCTAAAACATCAAAATCGAAATAAATGTAGCTATTTGTTATATACAAAGAATTATCAATGCATTCGCCTTCCAAACAAGTTCCACTGGCACAATCTCTATCATAATTACACATCTGACCAGCTTGGCACTGAAACTTCCCCAAAAGATTTACGCAGGTTCCACCGCAATTAAAATCGGTTTCAACTTCTTCATCAAAAGAATTATTCCAACATACAAATGCCCCAACATCCATACAAGAATTATCTACACATGTTTTACCATTACAGTCATGATCGCTCGAGCATATATCTTCTGATGCCTTACAATTAAAAATTTCGTCTGCATTGTCATCCGCGCAATCTTTTGAAAAACACTCGGCATCACTGTTGCAAGTATCTCCTGTTGTTTTTCCAAAGCAAAAATTATTTAAGCAGATTCCACTTTCACAATCATTGTTACTACTACAGAAAGCAAAATGAGGACTCTTAAGACACTGGTAAACATTGTATGAATAAGTTCCGCTATGATTAGCGACTTCATTACTTTGTGTTAACTGGCAAGTCAGCCCCGCACTGCATTCGGTTTGTATATTATCTGGGTCGCAAGGGCTTTGATAGGTACTCGGGTCGCATGTGCCTAGAGTACAACTTCCACTAAAACAATCAGAATTGTTTGAACACTGCGCACCACCGGGAGACCCAAGACATATATTGGATACATTGTCACAAGTGCCTTCGGCGCAATCTTGGTCACTTTGGCAGTAAGCAAATAATGTAGACTGTTGACACACTAGCTCAAGGCATGAATGGCTAGAGCACTGATCGTTCATTGTACAGGCAACACCAGGGGCAGCACCCAGACTAAGAGGAGTTGTGCCAATATTATCTAAAATATTTACGGAGCTATGCCAATTACTATTGTTACCATCGTTTATAATACCATTGTATTCGTTACTTGATGAATCAAGTACTTCACTTCCCTCACCTGAATTAAATCTGTAATACGCATGAAGCTCGTTGATGTGTAGGTCTAGGTAATTTTCATTTGGTAGTCTTAAGTCAAATGGAGTACCAGAGTTATAGATTGAGTTAACAGCATCCTCATCAAGAGCTGTTTTCCAAATGGCCACATCATCCATCTCTCCATCGAAATATTTTTTGTCACAGCATTCAAGGAGAATATGTCTTACCTCTGCACCGAGATAAATTTTTAATTGATTCGTAATGGCGATTTGATTCGATAAGAGTGACCTTGAACTTACTTTCTCTCCATTGACAAAAAGTTTCTGCACCGGTGCAGAATCTAAATCTTTAATTGTGTAAACAATGTGATACCACCTTGATTGTTCAAGGCTTGCGTCTTTATATTTCAGAGTGTGCTCGATCGCACTATTGACCGGCCATTGGTAATGCCAAGCTCTTATATCACTGTCTGCATCTGAGTGAAGTTCTATGTTAAATTGCCCATCCCAAATATAGTCCGAATTGTCCCTTTGACCTAGAAGGACTTGCCGATTAGTAAGATCATTAGACTTAATCCACATGCTAATTGTGTAGTCAGAACTCAAATCCGTATTAATGTTTGGTTCTTGAGAATAGGCGCCATCGACGTTTGGGGAGTCGGTACCACTAAAGTATACATAATTACTAGTCCCATTAAAAGAAAGAGAATAGTTTGTGCAAACATTTGTCTCTGTATCACATAGCCCTGTTGCGCAATCTTCATTTTCATAACAGGTAAGACCAAATCCACACTGATAACTACCTTCTTCGTTTGCGCATAATCCACCACAGTCCATAGATGTTTCATAACCTTCATCTAGCTTTCTGTTGTTGCAGATTATATCTGGATCACTAATAGTGTATGTACCCATGATACATTCACTTTGATCTCCTTCGGATGTCTCTATCTTTGCAAATATTTCATGAAGGCCTAAGCCAAAGGCTTTACTTAAAGTGATGTCAATTGATTCCTCTAACGCAATGTCTTGATCAATAATATTTTTTTGATTTTTACAATTATCCTCTGAGGTAAATAGGTAAACTGTATCAAGAGGGTTCGTACCAGTGATTGTAAATTTTGGTTTTCGATCAAATGTTACGGATTGATCATTGGATAGGGAGATACCTTCTTGCTCTTCCTCTTCTCCTTGATTGATCGCACTTTCATCAACTTCATCTAAGAACAAGGTGATAACATTAGACAGCCCAAGTTCTTCGTCGGCGATAATAAAGTAACGTCCCTTGTTTGAGTCATTAAGCAATCTATTTATTTTTACGCTTCCGAACTTATTTGTGCATTCTGTATCACTAAAAAATTCGAAATCTTGAAAAAAGGGAATATTTGATCCTACTGGTGCAAAAACTTTTTGAGCAGCACCTTCTTGTGAGACATCAATACATTCGGAGACGATGGAGCTATAGTTTAAATCTGGGGAGTCAACAGAGGATAAATTGACAGACGGATAAGTTACTCTCAAGGACTCATAGTCAACGTCAAGATCACAATGTTGTTCAAATGTTTCATGTGAGTTAATGACTACATCTTTTTTTGCAATCGTATATTTAGAACAAGGCATAACGACCAAGGGGAGTCGTGATGTCGACGAGTTATTTTTTCGGTAGGTTGGATGAGCGAATTTTTCATGAAAACAATTTTCTTTTGAAAAAGTAAGATCTACTTTCTCGGTCGCTGCAAGAAGCTCGCTTGAATTCCATGTGCAATATGCTGTTCTATCTTCCCAATAGAATCCATAAAAACTCCATTTGCCTACGGGGATTTCAATAGGGGATGGGGTTTGATTTGCTTTAAGGTGAGTTGTAAAGTATTCACCATCTTCGGACATGCCATTAAGAATAAGGTCGTTGCTTTGATTAGAAGTTAGGCCTGATACGATTATTTGAGCAGAACTTTGTGCCTTATAGCGAGAGCAGGCGCTAATAAATAGAATTGCTACTAACAATAAAAGTTGTTTTAATTGTGTTATCAAAAGTCTCCCCATTAAGCTTATCGTTAATGGTACGACGGACATTAGGAACTATTTTTTTAAAATTATAAGTATTTATATCTTAAGGAGATCACTAAAATTTAGATAAAAACATTTTATTTGGTTCTGCCTCAAATTCTTGTCAGTTCGGGTATTTAACAGAGCACCCATATGCCTTGGTTTTTTTTATGGAGACTTTTTGGTTATTTGTAATTTCAAGGAGCGCTTTTTCAATATAATTTGTTGCTTTTTTGATATCTTCAGATTCTGTGTTGGGTATCGAATCAATAGCGCCTTCATAAAGTACTTGATTGTTTTTTAGAATAAAAAAATGGGGTGTGGCAACGGCACCAAAAAGCTTTCCAAGCTTGCCATTTGGATCAAGAATTGTATCTGTTGATTGTGCGCCAAGGTTTATTCTTGTTTTTTTTGCCTGGGTTTTTGTTTCATGGCCTTGCTTATCATCTGCTGAAGAGATCACGTTGAACCAAACAATATTTTTTTTATTTACCCATTTTTTTTGAAGCTTTTGCATAAAACCAACTGAATAAAACTTTTTGACAAATGGACAACCTTTATTAAACCACTCAAGAACAATAATTTTGTCTTTTAGTTGTTTTGAAGAATAAGTGTTGAGAACTCCCTCTAAATTTTTTGGGGTGTTGATCTCTCTAGCAAAAGAGTGAAAACTAAAAATCCATAAAAGTAAAAAGTATTTCATCAATAAAGTATAACAATTATTTATTGAGGAGTGTAAACTTCTACAGGTGTAGTCCAACTATTTAAGATTGTATCACTAATTTGAGAGCTTGAATTATCCCCCCAGCAATGAATCTTATTGTCTACATCAAACGCACAGCTATGAGTAAAGCCCGCTTCAATGAGAGTTATGTCAGCTAAGTTTTGAACAGAATCAGGTGGGTCTTCAGAATTCGAGGTCGTTCCTCTACCTAGCTGACCTGCAGTGTTTCGGCCGGCGCATTTTACTGTATGGTCTTCAAGTAAAAAACAACTAAACATTAGTCCAACCGATACTTGATCTACAGTCGCTCCAGATAGTTGTGACTGCCTCGAGCGATAACTTCTTGATGTCCCTAAATCAGCTCCAAATTGTCTCTTTCCATTTCCACCCCAGCAGTGAGCATCTCCTTGATCATCTGTAAAACAACCTGTTTTATTTCCAATATCAAAAGATTCAGCAAAAATGGTTTGATCACTCATATTTGTTAACGCGGAAATTTCATTAAGGGTGGTAATTGTATCAATGGGATTTCTTCCTGTTTGGGACTTTAAATTCCCACCCATGCATCTGATAGTGTCATCATTGTATCTAAAGCAAGAGAAGTATTCGGAGGTTTTGACATCAACGATATTATCATCAATGAGCAGTGTAGGTGTTGCATAAGGCCCACTTCCTCCCATCGAGTGGTTTGCATTATTCCCCCAGCAAATTAAATCAGAATCTTCAGAGACGGCACATGTGTAGTTTGTGGCCGTCGAAATTTTTGTAGCGGTGATCCCTTGGATTTTTACAGCACCTTGATTTTTATCAGCGGGGTTGCTGTCAGCATATAAATTAGGTGCACCTTTTCCCCAGCAATAAATCTCGCCGGAGGTATTAAGGGCGCATGCGTGTTGCTCTCCAGCGCTTAGTTGAATTATATTGGTCAGTGAATTACCTGATGTATCCTTCACGTCCCCTGGGGTATAGGTATCCGTTGTATTTCCGTTTCCAAGTTGCCCATGATTATTTTTTCCAAAGCATTTTGGACTTCCATTAATTGCAAAACACGTAAAGTCATCCCCGATAGCAAGTAGTTGATCATCAATGTCTACGCACAGATTGGTACTAGTTCTACAAAACCCAGAGAGACAATCACTATCTGCAGCACATGCATCACCCTCTTCGGCAAGATGTGAATTTACATAGGTGCCACTTATATCATTAAGAGAAGAACAAGCTGAGTATTCATCGTTTAAATTCTTAACCGCCGCATAAAAACTCACATTACCTTCAGGAGAGTCATTTCTTGAAAATTCATCCGCCTCAATTGTAACAGTGTTTCCGCTTACACTGGATTCGCTACCAAGCTCATCTCCTGAGCAGGTATCATCAGAAAAAAGATATACTGTAGAATTATCAAAGTTACCGCTTACATCAAAAACAGGACTATTCGTTAGTGTTGATTGCTCCACATTTAAATCTATTTTATAGGCAGGGGAAACGTAGTTGTGGTTGTTTTCTAATAACCAGCCTTTTACATCAACGTCTTGAATTGTAAGAACATAGTCATCAGGATCATGGGCAGTTCCTACATCAGCCTCAGTTCTGGTTAACTTAACCTTTTTTGCCATAATAGGAGCTCCAAGTTCACCAGAAGCCACATTTAGATGACTTAGGTCAATCTCAAAAGTGGCGGAAGAGATGCCTCCACCTTCTCGAAAAAGTGAACTTGTGATGGTTTGGTAATTATATATTTCATCTCCAGCATCATTATAAATAATTACGTTTAAATCTCTAAATCGATGACTTACAGAGTTCCCTGCTGTTCGACTCCAAAACTTTAAATAAGTAAGTGGAATTTCATTTTCAAATTCCATTTGCCAGTAAGGCCCTCCCGCGGCAAGGTCCAAGGCCTTATCAGTTCCAGTGTGCGCTATACTGTTTTCATTCCATGGATCACTGCCTGCGGGAATATTATCTAGAGCATGAGAAGCTTGGTGTACTCCATGTTGAGTGGACAGTGAGGGAGTAATTGTTAAGTCTCCATTTTGATACTCAGTTTTTAAATTTGTCTCAGATAAAGAGGTGTAGCTACTTAGGCTCGGTATACATGGAGAACTTATACGATGTTTTGTGAACTTGTAGTATAAATCTTGATCTCCTTCAGGGATACCAGTGATGGTTTCTATGTAAGAGGATTCACTTCCTGGAATTGAAAAAGAACCCACACTTGTTTGACAAGTAGGGTCAACAAAAACTTCTAGGTCATAGGCTGTTGCGTCTGCTGCGTTTATTTCAATGACGGCAGAGTCTCC
>MDTG01202993.1_pt1 | contig 22144 bp, 25 predicted proteins | sample 811421 | NCBI WGS metagenome assembly MDTG01 (sample SAMN05326645, study PRJNA326480) | marine metagenome | isolation source: seawater | place: Pacific Ocean: South East | collected 2011
ATTGGGTGTATGCAGGTGAATCTGCGCCACCATCCGGAGGCGTTCGCCAATCTGTCGCAGGCGTTTGATCCTGCCTATAATGTGGGGTATGCAGCCAAGTTTTTGCGCAGCAATTTTGACGAAAGCGGCTCGTGGATAACGGCAGCGAAATATTATCACTCGCGCACCCCGTCGCTGGGCAATAAATATCTGGGCCTGGTGGAACAGGCGTGGAACTCGATCACGGGTAAGGTGAAAACTGCACGGCTCAACACGGGCATTCCACACACCGCGCAACGTTCCAGTCAGGCCAAGCGCTATGTGGTGACGGGTGAGGGCGCAAAAGCCTTTGCAGCGCTGGAGTCGCGCCAGTCAAGTGCAGGCAAAGTGCAGGCATATAATCGCAACACCTCATCTGCGCAGGCGCGCAATCAGCGCCGTGAGAGCATGAAGGTGATTGAGGTGAAAACCGTGAAGCGAAACCCTGAAGTGATGGTGGTGCGGCCTACGGCATCGCGGGTGAGCACGTCTGATCTGCTGATTAAAGGCGCAGACCGTGCGAGCAAACAAGTGAGTCTGGGCAGCAGCAATGCAAGCAACGCCACCAGCCGTAGCCCTAAAACCGCGTTCGTATTTAGCGATTGAGTTTTTTCCTAAGCGGCCTATGTATGAAACAAGAGAAGTAATGTAAGAGGCGCAGAAAGTAATGGCTGATATTAAACCGTTTGAAGTGATTTCTACCAATTCGTTGGAAGTGGTGTGCGAAGGCAGCGGAGGTGCGCTGGGGCATCCGAAAGTCTATTTGCATATCGATAAAGCAGAAGGCGAAGTGATGTGCGGCTATTGCAGCCGTGTGTATCGTTATAAGCCCGCGACAAAACGTCAGGCATCGTAATGGGAAATATTCTGCTCATTATCGTCATGCTTGCCACTCTGATTGTGCTGGTAGTCGGCATTGTCAGCATGGCGCGCGGTGGCGATGCTAACCGTAAATATGGCAACAAGCTGATGACGATGCGTGTTGCATTGCAAGCCGCAGCACTGGCGTTGTTGGGCGTGCTGTTTTTGTTGTCGGACAAAGCATAAAAAAGCAAAACACAGGAGTGATCGCATGGGGTTGAAGATATTGGTACCGGTGAAACGCGTGGTGGACTACAACGTGAAAATCCGGGTGAAATCCGACCAGTCGGGCGTAGAATTGGCCAATGTCAAAATGAGTATGAACCCGTTTGACGAAATTGCGGTGGAAGAGGCGATTCGCCTGAAAGAGGCAGGCACGGCCGATGAGGTGATTGCGGTGTCGATTGGCTCGGACAAGGTGGAAGAAACCCTGCGCACCGCCTTAGCGGTCGGCGCAGACCGCGCGATTCGCATTCAGACCGATCAGGACATTCAGCCTTTGGCGGCAGCAAAATTGTTGCAGAAGATGGTGGAGAAAGAATCGCCCGATATGGTGATTCTGGGTAAACAGGCGATTGACGATGACGCCAACCAGACCGGCCAGATGCTGGCCACTTTGCTGGGCTGGGGGCAGGGCACGTTTGCATCGGAAGTGAAGATTGACGGTGACAATGTGCAAGTGACCCGTGAGGTGGATGGCGGGCTGATGACCGTTGGTCTGACGCTGCCATGCATTGTGACGACTGATTTGCGACTGAATGAGCCGCGCTATGCCAAGCTCCCTGACATTATGAAAGCCCGTTCCAAACCGATGGAGACACTGGCGGCTGATGAATTGGGCGTGGATATTGCGCCGCGCGTGAGCGTGCAAAAGGTAGAAGAGCCGCCGCAACGCTCGGGTGGTATAAAGGTGCCTGATGTCGACACGCTGATCGACAAATTGAAGAACGAAGCCAAGGTGCTTTAAGCCCTCGATGATCTAACTTAAGAAAAGAGATGATGCCGTATGACCATTCTCGTAATTGCCGAACATGACAATGCCACGTTGAACCCTGCTACGCATGCGACTGTGAGCGCTGCATTGGCGATAGGGGGCGATGTGCATGTGCTGGTGGCAGGCAAAGGCGCGCAAGCCGTGGCCGATAAAGCCGCAAGCCTGCATGGGGTGAGCAAAGTGTTGCACGCAGATGATGAGGCGTATGCCTACCCGCTGGCAGAAAATCTGGCCGCATTGGTGGTCGCGCAGGCCGAGGCGTATGATGCGATTGTGGCACCTGCGACAACTACGGGTAAAGATTTCATGCCGCGTGTGGCGGCGAAACTGGATGTGCAGCAAATATCAGACATTATCGCGGTGGAAAGCGCCGACACATTTAAGCGCCCGATCTATGCGGGTAATGCGATTGAAACCGTGCAAAGCCAGCAAGCCAAACAAGTGATTACCGTGCGTGCCACGGCTTTTGACAAAGTGGCAGAAGATGGTAGCGGCGAAGTGGTGAGTATTGACGCTGCAGGCGATGCTGGCCTGTCGCGCTTTGTCGAGTTGCAGGCGTCCAAGTCGGATCGCCCTGATCTGCCGGCCGCCAGTGTGGTGGTGTCGGGCGGACGCGGATTTGGCTCAGGCGAAAAATTCCACGAGCTGCTTGATCCGCTGGCTGACAAATTGGGCGCCGCTATTGGTGCTAGCCGCGCAGCGGTGGATGCGGGCTATGTGCCTAACGACTATCAGGTGGGGCAAACCGGTAAGGTTGTCGCGCCCGAGCTGTATATTGCTGTGGGCATCTCAGGCGCGATTCAGCATTTGGCCGGCATGAAAGATTCCAAGGTGATCGTGGCGATCAACAAGGATGAAAACGCGCCTATCTTCGACATTGCCGATTATGGGCTAGTCGGCGATTTATTCGAGGCAGTGCCTGAGCTAACGCAAAAGCTTTAGAAAATACCCAGCACCTTATCGCGGAAATGACTTTCCAACGCACTTAACTGGCGTTCGGACATTATATCATGGCTCGCTTCCATAACGGGTTGGCGATCAAAATAATGATAATAAGAGGGCGGTGAGTCTTCAAAAACCATTTGCTTAGGAAAACGCTCCAGAGCCTTGTCCAGAATAGGCGCACCGTGCTGGCGACGAAGATAATTTCCATCACCTACGGCATCACGTAAATAGGCCTCAACCTTCAGGCTCGCTACGCTATCAGATAGCTTATATTTTCCATCCAGTTTTACCCTGATCTCAATCTTTTCTGGATCAATTTCCGTGCCGTTGAATTCGCTAAGTTCTTTAGCCACTTCTACGCATTTATTGCGTACCTCTTTGTCTGCATTCAGCTTGGCCTGAATTTGGGATGCTGTTTCGTTCAGTCGTTCTTCGGTGATTTCTTTCGTCATAATCCTAGCCCTTTCACATATAAACCGCTGGCATTATGTCGTATTTTCTTTTTCGGTGTATGACAGTTTTGTGAAATGACGGGAGTGTCGCGCTATGTCTTTATGTACAATTTACTTGGATCGGGCAGGGCTGCGCGTTACAAAGACTGCATGGTTACAGATACACTTAAAATAACACTGGTTCAGGATAATTACACCGTAGGCGCGATGCGCGCGAACGCGGATAATATTATCAAACATATCAAGGAAGCGGACGCGCGCGGTGTGGATCTGGTGGTGTTTCCCGAAATGGCTGTCACGGGCTATCCGTGTGAAGATATCGTGTTCAAAGATCAGTTTTGTGAGCGCGCTATGACCGCGCTGTACCGCATTGCCCGCGAAACCGAAGACGCGCAATGTTCTGCATTGGTGGGTGGTTTGTGGAAAGAAGAGGGCGGTGTGTATAATGCCACTGTGATGATCGAGAAAGGTGCGATTACGCATATCCGCCGCAAGCGCAGCCTGCCAAATTATGGTGTGTTTGACGAAAAGCGTATTTTCACCAAAGGCGATGTGCCAGCCCCTATGCGCTGGCGCGGCATGCGGCTTGGCGTGCTGATTTGTGAAGAGACATGGGATCCGCGCTGGGCACCGCATTTGGCACGGCAGGGCGCTGAGTTGATTATTTCGCAGAATGGCTCGCCGTATGAAACAGGCAAGGCCAGTCTGCGTCGCGATGTGGTCAGCCGTGCAGTGGAGTCGTCAGGCCTGCCGGTGATTTATGTGAATCTGGTAGGAGGGCAAGACGAGCTGGTGTTTGATGGCCGCTCTTACATTGTGGATCACACCAATAAGGATGTCGCGCGGCTGGATGCGTTTAATGCGCAAGTCGCCGACACCACATGGGAAAAGCGCGATGGGCGCTGGTATTGTGTGGATGGCCCGTATGTGGAAAGTCAGGGTGATCTGGAAACCATGTATCAGGCGATGGTGCTTGGCCTGCGCGATTATGTGAAGAAGAATGGCTTCCCCGGTGTGGTGCTTGGCCTGTCGGGAGGCATCGACTCTGGCCTGACCGCTGCCGTAGCGGCCGATGCGCTCGGCGCAGACAAAGTGCATGGGGTGTTTATGCCTTCGCGCTATACCTCGCAGGAAAGTCTGGAAGACGCCAAACAGCTGGCAGAGAATTTAGGCATTCGTTTCTCCACCATTCCAATTGCCGAAGGTATGGAGGCGATGGAACATATGCTGGCCGAGCAGTTTGCTGACACCACGCCCGATCTGACCGAAGAGAATATTCAGGCGCGTTTGCGTGGTGTGCTGCTGATGGCGCTGAGTAACAAGTTTGGCGATATGGTGCTGTCGACGGGTAACAAAAGTGAGTTGTCGGTAGGGTATTCGACGCTCTACGGCGATATGTGCGGCGGGTATTCGGTGTTATGCGATATCTATAAAATGAGCGTGTTTAAACTGTCGCGCTGGCGCAACCGTTATGAGGGCGAGTTGCCCTTGCTGCAAGGGCCTGTGAGCGCGGTGATTCCTGAGCGTATGATTACCAAACCACCGACCGCAGAATTGCGCCATGACCAGAAAGACGAAGACTCCTTGCCGCCGTATGAGCTGCTGGACAGGTTGTTGATCGAGTTGATCGAAAAACGCAAAGCCACGGAAGATCTGATCGAAGAAGGCTACGATGCGGAGACTGTACAGAAAGTAGCGATGCTGGTGTTTAATGCCGAATATAAGCGCCGTCAATCCGCACCGGGAGTGAAGGTGAGCAATATGTCGTTTGGTCGCGACCGCCGCTATCCTATCACTAATCACTGGGTGTTGCAGGGCGACTAAGCGCTTCTGCGACCCTACACGTTTTCACTTAATCGTCATATTTTACGCCATAGCACTGTGGTATGGTGAGGTATGATAAAAACCTGGCTACAGAATCTTGCTTCACGCGTTGGCTCTATGCGCTTCGACCCGCTGCGCTATTTCGGCGTGACGCTGGAGAAGATGACGCATCCGAGCGGCTTGGAGGTGGCATTTAATCACGGCGATGGTGGATTGATATTGCCCGAAGGCCACACGCTGGAGCAGCAGGATGGTTTGTGGCATGTGGTTAGCCCAGAGGGAGAGGCTATCCCGCTGACCGAGTTTGAAGGGTTGCGGACAAAACAAATATTAAACGTAAAAACACGCCCCGAAGGCGAGCCGTTAATTGGTAGTCGTCAGGGTAAAAGCGTGCCATTAGGTGGTGGCGTTAACATGCAGTCACAGCACCAATTGGCGGAGCGCCGTGCAACACAACAGGGGGAAGCAGATATGACACAACCAGCCGAAGGCGCAACGCCTGAAGAATCCACCGTGGAAGCAGAAGCAGGCGCCGAGGTGCAAGCAAGCGAAGCGACGCCTGAGACACCTGCCGCAGAGCCAACAGCAGAACCACAAGCAGCACCAAAAGCAGAACCTACGGCCGAACCAATTCGTTCGCCGGAAGCACCTACCGTTAAAGTGGAAACACCACCGCAAAGTGGCGAGCTGGTGCCCGTAGAAGCGGGTAGCGAAGTAGTGCCGTTGGAACAAGAAGCAAAAGCCGGTTCGAAAATGGGCGAGCGTTTGTGCAAACTGGTGCTGAATGATGCTGGTCAGGTGCATTGGGGCAAAGTGAGCGCTATCGGCGCCGGTGCGGTGCTGGTAGGATCAGCTGCTGCAGCGCTGCTTGACCGTGGCTCGCAAGATGTGGGGGCTGCCCGCTAGTTCAGTAAAGCAGCTGCCGCACTCACCTTCTTCTCAATTATACGCCGCGCAATATCCCCTTGTAGCGCGCGGGTAAATCCACTAAAACAGCGTTCCAAGTTAGAGGAACGCTATGACTGATTCATCTGTATTTGTTCGTTTTGCCCCATCGCCAACCGGCTATGTGCATGTGGGTAATATGCGCACCGCCATCACAAACTGGCTGTATGCCAAAGCTAATGGCGGGCGGTTTTTGCTGCGCGTGGACGATACTGACGCCGAGCGTTCGAAAGCCGAATATGAAGTGGCGCTGAAATCCGACCTGCAATGGCTGGGGCTGGAATGGGACGAAACCGCTAAACAATCTGACCGGTTTGAAAAATACGAGGCCGCCAAGCAAAAGCTGATTGCCGATGGCCGTTTGTATGCGTGTTATGAAACGCCTGAAGAGCTGGAAATTAAGCGCAAGATGCTGGTAAGCCGTGGCTTGCCGCCGATTTATGACCGCAGTGCGCTGGAGCTGAGCGACGAGCAAAAAGCGGCGTATGAAGCCGAGGGACGCAAACCCCATTGGCGTTTCAAGCTGAACCATGCACCGATTATCTGGCAGGATATGGTGCGCGGTGAGGTGCGTTTTGAAGGCGATAAGCTGGCCGATCCGGTTTTGTTCCGTGAAGATGGTGTGGTGCTGTTTACCATGTCGACCTCGGTGGATGATGGCGAGATGGGTATTACGCATATTATCCGTGGCGAAGACCATGTGAGCAATACCGCGATTCAGGTGCAGCTGATGGAAGCGTTGGGTTACACCCCGCCTGTGTTTGGCCACACCGCTTTGCTGCAAATGAAAGAAGGCAAGCTGAGTAAGCGTATCGGTGGCGGCTCGATCCGTGATTTGCGCGAGGCTGGTATCTTCCCGATGGTGATCAACTCGTATTTGGCGAAGATTGGTACATCGGATGCGATTGAGCTTTATGAATCGATGGACGCGCTGATTGAGAGTTTTGATATCAGCAAGTTTGGCCGCGCGATGGCGAATTATGATCAGGCCGAGTTGGAGCGCCTGAATGAGAAATTATTGCACCAACTGCCCTTTAGCGAAGTGAGCGCGCAGCTTGAAGCGCTCGGCATGGGCGATGTGTCGGAAGCATTTTGGGAACGCATCAAGGCGAATATTTCGACATTGCCGCAGGTGCGTGACTGGTGGGAATTGTTGCAACGCCCCATCGAACCAGTGATTGAAGATGCAGAGTTCACCAATACCGCCGCAGAGTTGTTGCCTGAGGGCGAGCTGGACGAAGAAAGCTGGAAACGCTTTGTGGATGCGGTGAAGGCCAAGACCGACCGTAAGGGCAAGCAGCTGTTTATGCCGTTGCGGCTGGCATTGACCGGGCGCAGTGACGGGCCCGAACTGCCAACCCTGTTTGCACTGCTCGGGCGCGAGCGCGCGGAAGCACGCCTGCGTGGTAAGGCGGCTTAAAGCAAGGCACAACAGCCGCCTGATATGACAGTTTCGTGATGTTTTTCTGCGCTGTATAGTCGGTTGCGTTGTGGCGCGCTATAGTGCGCGCCTGATTAGCTGGAGGGGAATATGGCATCAGATAGTAGCTCTACTAAAACCAGACAGATGATAGACGAAGCGCACGGTGAAGCCTTCCGCACCGCGCTGGAAGAAATTGCGTATTCGCAAAAACGTCAGGCGAATAGTGACTTTGGCAGCTATATCAATTTACTGCAAACGTTGGAGGAGCGCATTTTGACGCATGCGCAGGCGAATAGAGCAGCTGGCGGTGAAGGGGCTACAGGCTATCCGGTAAAAGCAGATACGCTTATGAGTGACAAAATGGCAATGGATTATGTGACACTCACACACCGTTTAAGTGAGTCATATGCAAAGGCAGGGCGATTTTTTCCCAAAGAATTAGAGGCGATCAAAACGATCGATGGGTTCATAACGACACATTTTCAGCCACACCTGATGGGGGTGCTGGTGAATAAGATAGAGCAGCTGGGGCAGGGTAAGCCTTTGTTTGAGCTCGATAAGGCGGAAGAGCGCGCCCAGATGTTATAGATTTTAATCAAAAATTAGTTAAAATTCTACTTAAAGGCTTTTGATATTTAAGCTTTTTTTAAATTATAGTCGGTATGTTGGGTTATAGAGATAATAACCAATAATGGAAACCGCACTATGATAAACGAACAATCCTATAACCGTTTTTGTGAAGCGATAAGAATGTTGCGACGTAGCCAAAAGAACCGTGTTGGCTGCGAATTGCATGCGCTGGTCTCGTGGGGAGACCGTGTGATGCAGCGTATTGAATATGCACGTGCGATGGGGCACAGCAATCACTTTCATTTAGATTCGGATATGGCAATGGCCTATGTGAGTATTGCCCGCAAAATGAATATGCAATTGCATTCCGGCCAGCGTTTTTGGGAGCTGGAGCTGGAGGCAATCGATGCGATTGAGCAGTTTGCGCATAGCCACTTCTCAGGCGAGATGGTGGATGCGTTGCGTGATTTGCAGAGTCGTATTCAAACCGGTCAGTTGCTTATGGCCGCTGACACAGGCGTGCGCCCGATGGCGTAACCATAGCCAGGAATAGGCGTTTGCCCGGTGGCGTAAACTTCCATGCATTTGCACTAGTGAGTGGGTGTGCGAAAAGAGTGACAAATGCACAAGCGGCTGCTAGATAATGGCGCATGAGCCAGCTACAGTTGCATAATACGCTAAAGGGCGAACGCCAAACCTTTACCCCGATAGACGCTGATAATGTGCGCATGTATGTGTGTGGGCCTACCGTCTATGCCCGCCCGCACATTGGTAATGCACGCAGTGTGGTGGTGTATGATGTGCTGTTTCGCTTGCTGCGCCATATGTACGGCGAAGAGCATGTGACCTATGGTCGCAACATCACCGATGTGGACGATAAAATTAATGCGGCGGCTATCGAGCGCGGCATTACCATTCAGGATCTCACCAATGAAGTGACCAACCAGTTCCACGAGGATATGGGTACGTTGGGCTGCCTGCGTCCAAGTATAGAGCCCAAGGCGACCGAGCATATCGGTGAGATTATCGAAATGATTGAACGGTTGATTGCGCAAGGCCACGCCTATGCGGCCGAGGGGCATGTGTTATTTGCTGTCGATAGCTATGAAAAATACGGCGAGCTGTCGCGTCGCACGCGCGACCAGATGGTGGCAGGTGCACGGGTGGAAGTGGCGCCTTACAAAAAAGACCCGGCCGATTTTGTGCTGTGGAAACCCGCCGATGATGAAGACGATGCATCGAGCAAATTTGATAGCCCGTGGGGTGTGGGGCGTCCTGGCTGGCATATTGAATGTTCGGCCATGAGCACGCGCCATCTCGGCAACACATTCGACATTCATGGTGGCGGGGCTGATTTGAAATTCCCGCATCACGAAAATGAAATCGCGCAAAGCTGCTGCGCCAACCCCGACAGTCAGTTCGCCCGTGTGTGGGTGCATAACGGATTTTTGACCGTTAACGGTGAGAAGATGAGTAAGTCGCTGGGTAATTTTGTGACTGTGCGCGATCTGCTGGATAAAGGCGTCAAAGGCGAAGTGATTCGCTATGCGTTGTTGACCAGTAAGTATAATGAGCCGCTGGATTGGACAGAGAAATTGCTGGCCGATGCGCAAAAGCGCCTTGATAGTCTGTACCGCAAATTGCAGGATGCGCCGCCAGATGATGGCCATGATGATGAAGTAATCGAACCGCTCTGCAACGACCTGAATACGCCGTTGGCGCTGGCCGCATTGAATGATGCGCCTGCCGGACGGTTGCGCGCTATGGCCGCCGTGTTGGGGTTGCTGCAACAAAACCCTGAAGAATGGTTCAAAGGGGGCAGCGCTGGCAACGATGATGCGGAGATTGATGCACAGATTGCTGCACGTGCCGAGGCCAAGAAAAACCGCGACTTCGCGCAGGCCGATGCCATTCGCGATGCATTGAAAGCGCAAGGCATTGTGCTGGAAGACCGCCCTGACGGCAGCACTGACTGGCGTCGTGAATAGGTGAGGGGCGCATGCCATTACCAGAAACCGGATGGATAGAATTTCTTGGTGTGGCGTTGTTGGCAGTGCTGTTATTTACGGTCGCTACGGGCATTTTTTATTCGCTTATTAGCCTCTACTGGTCGCGTATTGACCGTGTGATTCATCGTCCGGCACTGGCGGTGCAATTGGGTATGTTGACAGTGCTGGCGGCACATAGCGCGGTGGTGTGGCTGTATGCGCTGACCTATTGGAGCATGGCAGAATGGTTGGAGCTCGGTAATCTGGCAGGCATGCACGAGTCGGGCGAATTGCTGGGCTATGTGTATTTTTCGGTCACGACCTATTCGTCGCTTGGTTTTGGCGATGTGTTTCCGCTGGGCCCGATGCGTCTGCTAACGGGCGTGGAGGCGATTCATGGGCTGATTATGATCGCATGGTCGGCGACTTATACCTATATTGCTACGGAGAAATATATCTCACATCGCAAAAAAGCGTGGGGCAGTGAAATGGCGCTAAAAGAAAGGCTGAAAGATGATTGATTCGGTACGGTTTGCAGGGCTGGGTGTGCGGATTATCGCAGTCTTGATCGACTCGCTGATCGTGCTGCCATTTTATGCGCTGTTTTATTGGGCGTTGCCTGGGCAATGGACGGCTGATGTAGCGTTAGTGCTGCTGCTATGCGCGGCCTATACGCTGTTTTTTACGAGCTCCTGGCAGGCAACACCCGGGATGCGGGCGATGGGGGTCAAAGCCGTGGGGCAGGATTTGCTGCCGCTTAGCCATTTTCATGCCTTTATGTGGTGTATGCTGAGTCTGGTGGGCATGGCGATTGTGTTTATACCAATTATTGTGCTGGCCGTACGGTTCGATTTATACGCTATTCAGCAATTGGTAGGAGAAATGGCTTTGTATGGCGCCACCGGGGCACGCATGCAGCAGCTGGAAAATCTGCTGGGTATGAGTTTCGACGCATTTCGTTCATGGGTGATGATAAGCTGGTGTGTGAGTATGGTGCTGATGTTGGCGTGGGCGCTGAGCATTGTGTTCTCGCGCCAAAAAAGCGGCCCCCATAACTGGGCGGCCAAGGTGCGTTTTATTGTCACCACGCCTGCACAAACCGCTACGCCTGAGGCAGGTGGGGGCAACTAAAGCGTTGCCAGCGCTGCCTTTGCAGGTTACACCCAATCTATGAGTACAAATCGGGTATATCTTTATGATTCAACGCTGCGCGACGGCAGTCAGGCGCGCGGAATCGATTTTACGGTAGCGGATAAGCAGGCCATTGCACGCGAGCTGGATGCGCTGGGCATTGATTACATTGAGGGCGGCTGGCCGGGTGCGAACCCGAATGATGACGGGTTTTTTGCCGACGCCCCACGCCTGAAAAAAGCACAGCTGACCGCGTTTGGCATGACACGGCGTGCAGGCCGTTCGGCCGCCAATGACCCCGGCCTGATGGATGTGCTGAATGCGAACACCAAAAGCGTGTGTCTCGTGGGTAAGGCGTGGGACAAGCAGGTGAAGACCGCGCTGAATATTTCGCTCGATGAAAATTTACGCATGATCGAAGAGAGTTTGGCGCTGGCTAAAGACAAAGATCGCGAAGTGCTGTTCGATGCCGAGCATTTCTTTGATGGGTATAAAGCCAATGCGGAATATGCGTTGAAGGTGGTGCGCGCCGCTTACGAAGCGGGAGCGCGTTGGGTGGTGCTGTGCGACACTAATGGCGGCAGCCTGCCGCACGAAATTTACGATATTGTGAGTGCGGTGGGCGAGGTAGTGCCGGGTGAGCATATCGGTATTCATTGCCATAACGACACGGAACAGGCGGTGGCGAATTCGCTGTCCGCGGTGCGTGCTGGCGCCCGCCAGATACAAGGCACGCTCAACGGCATTGGTGAGCGCTGTGGCAATGCGAATCTGGTAGCGATTATTCCGACGCTGGTGCTCAAGATGGGCATGAAGACAGGAATCAGCGAGAAAAAGCTGGCGCAGTTGACGAAAGCTTCCCGCTTTCTGGATGAACGCTTAAGCCGTGATTCCAACCCGCACGCGGCCTATGTAGGCTCGGCGGCGTTTGCGCATAAGGGCGGGTTGCATGTGTCGGCGATGGCGAAAGATTCGACCTCCTACGAACATATTGATCCCACCAAAGTAGGTAATGCGCGTAGCATTTTGGTGTCGGACAAGGCGGGCAAATCCAACATTGTGACGCGGCTTAAAGAGCTGGGCATGAAGAAGGAAGCGGAAGATCCGCGTCTGAACGAGATTGTCAAAACGGTGAAAGAGCGCGAAAAAATCGGCTATGCCTATGAGGATGCCGATGCCAGCTTTGAGCTGCTGGTCAAACGTACGCTTGGGACGGTGCCGGAATTTTTTGCGCTGGAGAGCTTTCGGGTGCTGAACGAGCGACGCTATAATGCCAAGGGTAAGCTGGTGAATATGTCGGAAGCGACGATCAAACTCACCATCAAAGATGATGACGAAATGATCATGACGGTCGCCGAAGGTAACGGTCCGATTAACGCGCTTGATGGTGCCTTGCGCAAAGCGTTGCTGAAAGATTATCCGAAGTTAAAGAACATGCATCTGAGTGACTATAAGGTGCGCATTCTGACCCCGCAGGAAGCCACCGCTGCACTCACGCGTGTGATGATTGAAAGCCGCGATCACAAAGGCCATGTCTGGACCACGATTGGGGTGTCGCACAATGTGATCGATGCGTCGTTCAACGCGCTGCACGATTCTATCACTTATATGCTGTTAAAACGCTAAATCCATTAAAAGCGCTGTATGACAGTCTCCGCCTCTTCCATAACGGCTCTGCGCCAGCGGCTTCCGTTTGTGGGTATGTCTTGTATGGGCGCCATAGGGCTAGCTTCTGCGATCGGCGATTCTGTTGCTGCACCCGTGTAGTGTCCTCTGGCGCGCTTAGGCTTGGCAGGGTCCCCTTTTTCGGCTTTGGCGCGTTCTATGTCATCGGGTCTTTCGCGCTGGATCTGTTCGAACAGACGCTCAAATTCTTCGCGTGCACGTCTCGTTTGCTCTTTCAAAAAGTCAAAAATTTCAGCCATCTTTGTTCCCCTTGCTGAACGTATCTATGGCAGGGAATATAATAAAAAAAACCTTAATACACGTGACAATATGATGACAAATGCCTATGCGTATGGCTGTAAGGGAGAGTAGATGACAGCTATTATTTTAAGCCACCCGCAAATGGGCGAGAATATTGGTGCCGCAGCGCGTGCCATGCATAATTTCGGTTTGTCGGATTTGCGCATCGTGGCGCCGCGCGATGGCTGGCCTAACCCTAAAGCCCATGAAATGGCCGCGCATGCAGATCATATTATAGAGGCGGCGACGGTGTATGAACGGTTGGAGGATGCGCTGGCTGATTTGCAGTATGTGTGTGCCAGCACGGCACGCCAACGCGAGCTTAGCCTGCCACAGCTGAGCGCACGCGAGGCGGCTTCGCAACCTGTGCACGGGCAGGTGGGCATTGTGTTTGGGCGTGAAAGCAGTGGCCTCAGCAACGAAGAAATAGCGCTGTGTGATGCGGTGGTGAGTATTCCCGTGCATCCCGATAACCCCTCGCTGAATATTGCGCAGGCCGTGGTGGTGCTGGCGTATGAATGGTTTGTAAGTGCAGGCGATACGATAGCGGCGTCGTCATCTGGCGATGCGCCGCCCCTTGCGGATAAGGCCACGCTATATGGGTTGTTCGATCATCTGGAAGCGGAGCTGGATGCGGCAAATTTCTGGCGGGTGGCCGAGAAAAAACCAGCCATGTGGCGCAATATCCGTGCGATGCTGCAACGTAACGGCCTGAGCGAACAGGAAGTGCGCACATGGCGTGGCATTTTGCGTGCGATACGTAACAATCAAAAATAGCTGAATATCAGAAGCTTATTTTTCTTTGTCACAAAAGCTTCATTTGTGCTGGTGGTGCGCTTTGTCTATACTGATAGTGAGTAACTATAGCTATTAGGAGCGAACCATTCGCATTTTAGAACCGATAACCTGGGCAAAAGATTTTGTCGTTGGCACCGTGACCGGCATATTTAACGGGCTGGCAGGTGGCGCACGTGCCGGCGGTATGGTGGGCTTGCTGACCGGACTTGCCTTTGGTGTGTTCACCGTGGCGACAGGTGGCGCAGGCGGTCTGCTGGGTGTGTTGGGCGCTTCCCTTGCCGGAGGCGCAATCGGCGTGATGGCCGGTGCTGGCGTTGGCACAGTCGCAGGTGGCCTGACCGGAGGCATCAGCAATGTGATTGGTGAGCAGGAACACCCGCATCGTCAACCGGCACGTGGTTCAGCTGCGCGCGCGCGCGAATTTAATTTGGAGCGCGATGTTGGATTTAATGAGATTATTACCGAGCGCGAAGAAGATGAACGCTTCGGCTATAACCAGCCTGCATTGAGCAATGACGCTGGCATGGGCCGCTAGAGCGCGGAAATGCCTTCCTTTTTGTCATAAACTGTCACAAAAGCTTCACACACAGCATTTGTCAGACTTGCTAGAATAACTTTACGTTAGAAAAGAATTTTTAGTGAGGACGCTTTATTTAAGCGACAATATTATGGCTAAACCAGTAATTCACGGACGCGAACATACAGCAGCATCTGCCGTTGGTACCACCGGATATGAAACGGTGAAAGGTGCCGGCAAAGGCATTGGCCGTGGCCTTTTATGGGGCGCGGGCATTGGCTTGTTGGCGGTGGCGATTCCTGCATTTGCATTTGGCGGTGGTTTTGCACTGCTGGGCGCAATGGGCAGTGCCGTAGGCGCTGCAGTAACCGGTGGTGAATTGGCCGCAGGCACATTGAGCGCACTGGGCGCTGCAGAGGGTGCCGGTGCACTAAGCGCACTCGGTTCGGGTGTTGGCAGTTTGATTACCAGCGTGCTGGGTGCAGGCGCGATCGGTTTGATCGGCGCGATTCCCGGCGCATTGCTGGGTTCAGGTGCTGGGCTGGGTTTTGGTACCGTAGGCGGTGCCGCGCATGGTGTTGGCCGTGTAGGAAAAGAAAATCAATTGGCGCAACAAGGTAAAGCGACCGAGTATGCGCTGGGTATTCAGCAGCAACAATTGCAAAATGCAGTCTTGCATCGTTTGGCAACTGACCCACAGTCGCGCGTGCCGGTACCCGTTGTGGTAGGCGGTGCGCAGCATGAAGGTATGGTGCAGGGCGGCCCATCGCGCCAGCGTCAGAATGCAATGCTGGAAGCATATAAAGATCACCGCGAAGATGTGTCGGCCGATGCATCGATGGTGGATCGTATTGAAGCTAAACAAAGCGCTTCGCATGCGCAGGCGGCACACGAAAGCCGCGATGCCGCAGCCGAACAAGAAGCAACACGGTAATTAACAGGTAACACGGTAATATGTCAGTACGCGGACAGATAGAAGGCATCGGCAAAGCCATCGGCGGTATCGGCGAAGGGCTATGGGCGTCGGCAAAGGCCGTGCCAGAGATGCTATCGGGCGGTGCGAAAGCAGGCACGACAGCTGGACGTGTGGTGACGGCTCCGTTCCGCTGGGGACTGGAAGCCTCATTAGCGGTTATGCGTGCGCCGTTGGAAGTGGCCAAGTGGGGTACCAAAGGTATGCCGCAATTGGTGGCACTGGCCGGACTCGGCGCAGGTGCGTATTATGGTGGTAAAGCGTTGTTTGGAAAACGCGAAGCACCCGAAGTACCACTGAACGAACAAGGTTTTGCGAATCCACGCAGCATGATTGACGAAAACCCACAATTGAATGCTGCTTACGAGCAGCAATATAATCAGTATCCACAGCGTGTAAGTGCAGGCGGATATGATTACCCGGTAGGGCCAACCATTGGCAATACCCAGATTCAGGCAGGTGATGCCGCCCAGCATTTGGGCACGGGTGCGCCAGCACAACAGCAAGGCCTCAACGCCTAATCGCTATTTAGAATTATCCTATTCATTTCTCTGTGAAAAAATCTCCATTTCTCGTTGACATTTAACGGGGTAGTGCTATTTTCCCGCGCTTAGTTGGGTGCGTAGCACATTCTCCTATCCCCGATGATTAGAGTAATAACTGTGAGAATGACCTGTGCTTTCGGGCATAGAATGACAGTGCAGAAGCAAAGAAAGGTTAAGCAATGTCTAAACGAGTTAGTTCAAAATATAAAATTAGCCGCCGCCTGGGTGAAAGCCTGTGGGGTCGCGGTAAAGATCCGGTTAATCGTCGCAGTTATGGTCCTGGCCAGCATGGTGCAGGCCGTCGTAAGAAACTGTCCGACTTTGGTATTCAGCTGCGCGAAAAGCAAAAGCTAAAAGGTTATTATGGTAACCTGACCGAGAAGCAATTCCGTAAAATCTATGGCGAAGCGATCCGCATTAAAGGTGACACCTCCGAGAATCTGGTGGGTCTGCTGGAGCGCCGTCTGGATGCTGTGGTTTATCGTATGTGTGTGGTGCCAACCGTATATGCGGCACGCCAGTTCATCAACCACGGCCACGTAAAAGTGAACGGTAAAAAAGTAAACATTCCATCCTACCGCCTGAATGAAGGTGACGTAGTCGAAGTGAAAGAAAAATCGCGTCAGATCCCTATGGTTCTGGAAGCGCTGCAACAGCCTGAGCGCGATATTCCAGATTACATCGAAATGGATATCAAGAATTTCAAAGCCACCTATTTGCGTGTTCCTAAGCTGATGGATATTCCGTATCCAGTGAAAATGGAACCAAATCTGGTGATCGAGTATTACTCGCGTTAATTTCAAATTCTTTTGCTTGTCATTCGTCATGGGCTGCGTTTTTATGCAGCCCTTTTTTTTGGTAATTTTTTTGGCAAAAAAATGCTTCACCCGGGGGAGGCCGGGTAAAGCATTATCCATTACCATAAGGGAGTGGTAGTTTTTGCGCTTGTCTTCGCCATGAGGGATTACGTTTGCGTAAAGCCCCTTTTTTTATGCTACACTATCTAACAGATGAAAGTGGGTATGACATGTCACGTGATTCGCTGACTGATGATGATATTGAAACCATTCTGCGTGATCTGGATGAAGAGTTGCAGCAGCTGATGGATGCTGTCTTGGCAGGAGATCAGGATGTGGATCTGGATTTGGCGGCACTGGTAGAAGGTGCGCCGCAGCAAGTGCGTATTGCCATTGTCGAAAAATTGCGTGCGATGGTGCAGGAACAGAACGAAGAAAAAGCCCGCGAGCTGGACGTGCTGCTGGAGCAGGAAAAAGAGCGCGCCAAAGAGCAGGAAAAAGGCCTGATGCAACGCTGGCTGGCGCATATGCTGAGTCAGGAAACCTTGCGTAAATTGCGTGAATCCTTTTTAGCGCGCCCTGACATGGCGCGTCAGGTCGAGGATATTGGGCAGGATCTGGCTAAAAAAGGCGTGTTGCAGAATATGGATATTACCAGCCGCAACGATTTAGGCGAGCTGTCTGCTACCGTCAATAAAGGCAAAGAAAAAGGCGGTGGGCGCGAGCGCTAGGTTTACGCGGCCTGGTCTTTCAGCGGCACACCTTTTTGCTGCAATAAGTCACGCAGCTCGCCGGCTTCGTACATTTCTTTAATAATGTCGCAACCGCCGATAAATTCACCCTTCACATAGAGCTGGGGAATGGTTGGCCAATCGGTAAAATCTTTAATGCCCTGACGCAATTCCATATCGAGCAACACATTCACATCCTTGTATTCCTCTACGCCCAGACGTTCCAGCACCGCAACCACGGTGGCAGAGAAGCCGCATTGAGGCAGCTTGCGTGTGCCTTTCATAAACAGCACAACATCGTTGGAAGTAACATCATCGCGAATACGGTCGAATACTGGATTGTCAGTCATATCAGTTCCTTTGTTTGTCTGCCTTATATAGGCATTAGCGCCTGCAAATGCAAGGCCAGCCGCATTCAGTCCGCCTTGGTTTTTACCGCCAGCGCGTGCAGGGTGGTGCCCATATCTTGTCCGAGTGCGGCGTAGACAGCTTTGTGTTGTTGCACGCGTGACATGTCTTTGAATGACGCGGAGACGACTTCCACTTCCCAATGGTCGTTGTCGCCTGCCAGATCCACCAGTGTGACGGTAGCGTCGGGTAATGCAGATTGGATACGCTGGGTTATTTCGTCGGCGCTCATTGGCATGGTAGAACTCCTCTAGCTTTGTGAAACGCGAGCCTGCAGCTCTGCCGTAGACGGCCAGCGTGGGCTGTCGGCGCTGCGCAACATCAGAAAATGCTGCATGTGCAGGCTGAAGAATAATTCGCGCAGCTGGGTGCGCACGGTATCCGGCTCGGCCTTATGTTCCGCGCAGACATGTTGGATAATCTCGGCAAGGCTGCGTTCGCCATCGATTGCTTGCAGCAGCGCCGTGGTGTAGCTGCGTTTAGCAAGCGTGACCTGCACCCCGATCTGGCCTTGTGCGGTCAGTGACAAGGCGGTGCCTTCGTCTTTGCCTTCAAAGGCCTGAATGATCTGTTCGCCCATATTGTTGCTCACCTTCTGGCTGGCCCATACAGGAATCAGATGTTCGTTTGTGCTTTGCGCAGGGGTTTTGGCTTTTTTGGAGGCGTAGAAAATATGCAGCGGAATGTGGCAGCCTGCTTTTTCGGCAATGGCATAGCGTTCTTGCTTGCTCATGTTCTTCATAGCCTCTGCCTGCGATGGCACAAAGGCCTCGGGCGCATAGAGTACTGCGGCGTTGGATTGCAGACCAATAAAGTCGATCATCTCCATCTGTGCATCACCCAGCAATGCATAGATGTCTTCCACACTGTAGCCGCGATCCTGCGAGTGCAGGAACAGATCATACAGACCCGCATCGCCGTAATAATTGATTTCGTTGGTCACGCTTTGACGCATACCCTGCAGCCAATTGGTGGCGGGCAGGTCCTGCAAAATACTGCGGCATATTGCAATACGCTGCGCATCGCTATCGTCTTCGGCGCTTACAAGGCGCATAGCATGTTGCATGTTATAGACTGGCATGCGGCCAACGGTGCTGTAGAGCAGTAGGGCGATCACGCCGTCATCGGTGAGGGCTGCTTTTAATTGTTGCAGGCCTGCCAGCGGATCTTCCAGATGGTGCAACACGCCAGAACAATTGATATAGTCGAATTGGCCGAGCTCCATGCTATCCAGTTCCAAAAGCGAGCCGTGGACGGACTGCACATTGCTTAGCCCACGCGCCTTTAGTCGCGCTTTGGAGATTTCCTGACTGGTTTGCGAGAAATCAAGGGCGACGATTTCAGTATCATAGTCGCGCAGCTGCTCTGCCAGATAAATGGTCGAATCGCCTGTGCCTTCACCTGCGATAAGGATGCGTTTGCCCTTCGGATTAAATGCCCCGCCAAAGCCATAATGGCTGATGGTATCGAGTGCGTCCATCGCGGTGGTAAGCAGGCGCTTGTCTTCCTGTTCGGCCTTGCGTGGCGGATAGGGGTAGGACTCGTATTGCGCTTTTACTTTCGGTGCGGTCGAAGTGCTCATGCGGCGTCCTCCTCATCGGATTTGGTTACGGCTGGGCTGCGGTCGAGAATCTCGCGCAGGCTAGGGAAGGGCGGCACATGTGCTGCGCGCAAAAAGATGTAGTGGAAACGGTGCATTTGCAGCAGCAAATTTTGCAGATCGTCTGCCAGTTCTTTACGTATTGCCTGCGTGTCTTGTAGTGCATTGTCGGCGATCACATGGTCGATGATGGCTTGCATGCTGCGTTGGCCATCAATGGCGCCACAAAGCTCGGCAGTATAGCGGCGTTTGGTGATCAGCAGCGTCTGGCCTTTGCGCACCTCAATGCGCAAATTGCTGTCTTGCGGTGTGCCGCGCAGCTGGTCGGCAATCTGCTCGCTGTAATTACCGTCCGCATAACCGATATGCCATGCGGGAATATTGCTATGATCGGTAACAGAAGCAGGCGTGCGCGTTTGCTTTGACACATAGAAGATATGGCGTGTGACCGTGCAGGCCAGCGCCTCACCAATGGCATAGCGTTGTGCTTTGTCCATCTCGCCTATGCGCTGCAATAATGCCTGATCTTTCAGATAGAGAATAGGCTCATAAATGGTGGAAGCATGCGCTTCACTGGCTATAAAGTCCACCAGTTGCAGGTTTGCGTCTTCGACAAATGCATACACTTCAGGGATGGTATAGGCGCGATCCTGTGCATGCAAAAACAGATCATACACAGCAGCATCGCCATTCGTCTGAATCTCGGCAGCGTACGCTTGCATATGTTGTGCGACCCAATTGCTCTTGGGCATTTGCTGTAATATCGCACGGCAGGCTTCCACCTTCTTCTGTGGTGCCATGTCATCGGTGATAAAATGACGCATCAATGCCTGCATATTATAGATGGCTTTGCGCGCGATTTCGCCGTAAAGCATAAGGCCCATTGCGCCGTCATCTTTCAACACGCTGGCAAGTGCTTGCAGCCCGGCTTGTGGGTCGGGCAGGTGATGCAACACGCCTGTGCAGCTAATATAGTCGAACATACCAAGATCCATCTCGGCCACATCCAACAGCGACCCATGCAGGTGCTGAATGTTGGTTTGCTGACGCGCTTCGGAACGTGCGCGCGCGATGGACTGGCTGGCCTCGGAAATGTCGAGCGCGATAATTTCGGCATTGGTGCCGCGCAGTTGCTCTGCCAGAAAAATTGACGCATCGCCCGTGCCTTCACCAGCTATCAGAATGCGTGCTTCATTAAAGTCGCGCTTGCCTTCGAACGCATAGTGGTTCAGCAGATCAAGCTGATCGCTGGAGGTGAAGATGAGCTGTTTATGCTCATCGTTAGGATCGCGCATCGGGTAGGGGTAGGCTTCGTATTGCGCGCGTACTTCTTGCTTATAATTTTCCTGCGTCATAACGTCCTTTCTTTACGCCGACATATAGCCTGGCAGCCAGAGTTCGTTCACTTCGCTCAACATGCTAACGGGCAGGCGCACCACGTCTTCGATCACCAGATCGTCACCGCCGGTTTTGCCCAGTTCAAACACAGGCACATCGGCCTGATTTAATCCCACTAGCACGGTGTCTTTATGCTCGTGCGGCACCACCAACAGATAACGCGCCTGATCTTCGCCAAAGCAGAAAGCATGCGGTGTCATCACCGGGTCGAGGGTGATGGATGCACCGATATTTTTCGGCATCATCATTTCGGCCAGCGCGACTAACATGCCGCCATCGGAGATGTCGTGACAGGCGCGTGCCCAGCCATGACGCAGAATTTTGCGTACCGCATCGCCGTTGCGTTTTTCGATATCCAGATCCACTGGTGGGGGGGCACCGTCTTCACGGCCTTCAATGTGGCGCAAGTAAAGCGAGCTGCCAAGATGGCCCCATGTGTCGCCTACCAGCAAAATATGATCGCCTTCGTGTGTGATCGCTTTGCCAACGCGCATGTCAATATCGGGCAGCACACCTACGCCGCCAATGGCCGGAGTGGGGAAAATACCTTCGCCATGCGTTTCGTTATAGAGCGATACATTGCCGGACACGACCGGGAAGTTGAAGGTTTCGCAGGCGGCGCTCATGCCTTCGAGACAGCCAACCAGCTGGCCCATAATTTCTTTTTTCTCGGGGTTGCCGAAATTGAGGCAGTTGGTAATGGCCAGCGGGTCTGCGCCTACGGCGGTCAGGTTACGCCATGCTTCAGCCACGGCCTGTTTGCCGCCTTCAATCGGATCAGCAAAGCAATAGCGCGGGGTGCAGTCGGTGCTGATGGCCACGCCTTTTTTGCTGCCATGCACGCGCACCACGGCGGCGTCACCGCCCGGGCGTTCCACGGTGTCATTGCCAACCATGTGGTCATATTGCTGCCAGATCCAGCGTTTGGAGGCAATGTCCGGGCTGCCCATCAGGCTGCGGAGTGCCTTGCCCAGATTAGCAGGTGGGGGCACGTCCTGTTCTTTGACTTCGGCGCGTTTTGGGGTTGGCATGTAGGGACGGTCGAGGATCGGTGCTTCTTCCGACAGCGGGTCAACCGGAATGTCGCATACGGTTTCGCCGTTATGTTTCAGCACCAGATGGCCGGTGTCGGTCATGGTGCCAACGGTGGCCACATCCAGCTCCCATTTTTTGAAAATCTCATGCGCCATTTCTTCGCATTCAGGCTTCAGCACCATCAGCATGCGTTCCTGACTTTCCGAGAGCATCAGCTCATAGGCAA
>MDTG01022318.1_pt1 | contig 22136 bp, 19 predicted proteins | sample 811421 | NCBI WGS metagenome assembly MDTG01 (sample SAMN05326645, study PRJNA326480) | marine metagenome | isolation source: seawater | place: Pacific Ocean: South East | collected 2011
AAATTATGGTGGATTAAATATCGACTCGATAAAGAAAACAAGTTTAATGAGTAAGAAAGAATTATACAATTTTTTTGGTATAAACAAATGTAAAAAACTAATTTTAGTTACATTCCATCCTATTACACTTGAGAAGGATAATTCAAAAAAATATATGATCAATCTATTTAATTTTTTAAAAAAATTTAATAAGAGCCATAATGTTATATTTACAAAAACAAATGCTGATACTCAGGGAAGAATAATAAATAATTTAATTGATCAACATACAAAAAAAAATTCTAATGCATTATCATTTAAAAGCTTAGGACAAATTAAATATTTATCCACAGTAAAATACTGCGAATTTGTAATTGGAAATTCTTCAAGTGGCGTAATTGAAACCCCATATTTTAAAAAAAGTACAATTAATATTGGAACCAGGCAACAAGGAAGAATTAAACCAATAAATATTGTTGATAGCAATTATGATACAAAATCCTTATTTTTGGCTTATAAAAAAATTTCCTCATCTAAATTTAAAAATAAAATAAAATATATGAAGAACCCTTTTTACAAACCCGATACATCAAAAAGAATTTGTTTATATTTAGAAAAATTAAATAAAAAAATTAGTACAATCAAAATTTTTAATGATTTACGATAAAAATTTTTTCTGTAAAGAAAACGATTCTATAAAATCTGTGTTGAATAAAATCAGCAATAACAAAAACAAATTATGTATTGTTTTAAATAAATCCAAAAAATTTATTGGTATAATTACAGATGGCGATATAAGAAGGACAATATTAAAATATAATAAAATTGATATTATTTGTAAATATGCAATAAATTTTCATCCTGTTGTAACAAAAAAAACATCATTAGATCTAGAACTTATTAAAAAATTAAATAAATTAAACACAAACTTTGCAATATCTTTGAATAATAACAATTCTTTCAATAAAATAATTTATACTGATCTATCATCAAACAAAATCGAAAATAAAAATACCATTGTTATCATGTCTGGTGGTAAAGGAAAAAGATTATATCCTTTAACGAAAAAAAAACCAAAAGCATTAATAAAAATAACAAAAAAAACTATTATTGAAATTATAATTAATAAATTCTTAGACGAAGGCTTTTCAAATTTTATTATTTGCTTAGGTTATAAATCAAAAATGATAATTGATTTTTTAAAATTAAAGTATCCTAATTTAGCAGTTAAATATGTGATAGAAAATAAACCTTTAGGAACTGCTGGAGCAGTGTCAAAAATAAAAATAAACAATAAATTACCCTTTTTTGTTATTAATTGTGATATTTTGTCAAATATAAATTTTAAAAACTTGTTAGATTATCATAACAAAAATAAATCCAGCGCAACAATGTGTATTTATGAGAAGGAAATTCAAAATGATTTTGGTGTGGTACGTGCTAAAGCAAACAAATTTATAGATATAGATGAAAAACCAATTATAAAATTTTATATTAATGCAGGAATATATATTCTAAATAATAAAATAATTAAGCTTATTCCAAAAAATAAATATTTTAATATGACAGAATTATTTAAATTAATTAAAAAAAATAATTTAAATAATACTGTTTACCCAATTTTAGAAAATTGGATTGATATTGGAAACTTATCAGATTTAAAAAACAGTAGGAAAAATTTAAATTTATATGACCTGTGAAAACTTAATTTTGGGTCATAGAGGATTTATTGGATCAAATTTTTATAAATTTTTAAAAAAAAAAAATGCATCGATAAAAATTGTAGATACTCCGAAAACCAAAAAAAATAATATAACTTTTTTTTTTAATTTCATATCACAAAAAATTTTAAAATATAAACCGCAATATATTTGGAACTTTATTGGTACACATTCAACAAACTTAAATCAAAATTTAGATAGTAATTTTTTATTAAGTTATAAGCTCATTAATTTAATAAATAGAAAAAAACTTAACTCTAAAATTATATTTATAGGATCAGCAATAGAAGATAACTTTGAGAGTTTTAGTGACTTAAATAAAAAAAAAATAAATTATGCTATTTCCAAAAATTTACAGTCTTTATTGATTAATTCATCTAACTTTAAAAAAAATCTTTATATCCTAAAATTATATAATGTTTATGGTGATGGTATTAAAATTAACTTATTTCCTGGTAAAATTAACTTAATGATAAAAAAAATTTTATCAAAAGAATTAAATAAAACAAAAATTAAATCCTACAATGATAAAAGAAACTATATCCATATAAAGAAAGTAGTAAAGAAAATGTATTTATTAATAAATAAAAAAACAATAAAAAATAATTTTTCAACAATAAGGTCAAATAAAAAAATCTCAAATTTTCAATTATTTAAAATTATTGCACAAAAGAATGGTATTAAATCCTTCAAGACAAAAATAATAAATAAAGATTTAATTTTATATAATTTTGATATAAAACAAAAATAATGAAATTGAAAATTGGTAAAGTTATAATTTCTGACCAAAATCCAACTAGGACAATAGCAGAAGCAGCAGTGGAACACTTAGGTAGCTTAAATGTAGCAAAAAAAATGGCTCTTACTGCAAAACATGTTGGTGCAGACTTTATAAAATATCAAATGCACATCCCAAATGAAGAAATGTTGCCAAATAAAATTAAATTTTGGGGTGGTAGCCTCGACGAAATATTAGATAAAAATAATTTAACTATTAAAGATCATATTGAACTCAAGAACTATTGTAAAAAAATAGGTATTGAATATTTATGCACGCCTTTTTCTCCAAAAGCAGTTGATATTTTGGATAAAATTGGTGTGAATGCTTTCAAAACTGGATCAGGCGAAATGATGAATTATTCCATAATTGATAAAATTATAAAAACAAAAAAACCATTGCTTATGTCAACTGGTATGTCCTCAGTTAATGAGATTGATGAGATTATAAATTATCTGAAGATTAAAAAAACAAATTTTTTAGTATTAAATTGTACATCCATCTATCCATGTCCATATGACAAGGTAAATTTGGGATTTATAAATTTATTAAAAAAAAAATATAATATTTTAGTAGGACATTCTGATCATACTCCAGATTTTTGGACTGCAGTGGGAGCAAGTTGTAAAGGAGCAGCCATAATTGAAAAACATTTCACACTCAGCAGAGAGCTAAAAGGTCCTGATTATCAAGTTTCACTAGAACCTAAAGAATTTCAATCAATGGTAAGAGCAATTAATTTGATCCATAAGGCCAGTAAATCTAAAAAATTTCTACTAAAAGATGAAAAAACTGTTCAAAAATGGGCACGTCATTCTATAGTTTCAAAAATTTCAATAAAAAAAGGTGAAAAACTTAAAAACAAAAACTTTACAGTAAAAAGGCCAGGGACAGGAATTCCAGCAAAATATTTGAAAAATCTTAAAAACTTCATAGCTAAAAAAAATATAAAAAAAAATACTAGTATAAATTGGTCTGATATAAAATTATTTAAATAATTAATGATGAGATCAATATTTGTAGGTGGTGGCTTTACAAAAGAGCAGTTTTTATGGGTTTTACCTATAGTAATTAGTTTTGCAAAAGAAAAAAAAATAAAAAAAATCATATTTGAGAAGGAAATAAACAAAAAAATTTTATCAAATAAAGTATTAAAAGACTTAAGAGCTTTCAGAATATTTGAAATTAAAAAAAATTTTCCTATTAATATTTTAAAAATATTTATACATATAATTTTAAATATTAATTTGATTTTTAATGTTTATAGATCTCTAAATAAAAAAAATTTATTATCTAAGTCAAACGAATGGACTTTTCAACAATTTTTGCACGGATCTTGGGATCTTATAAACTTAAATAGAGACGTAAATTTAAAGTTCAACTTTTTTATTAAATTAAAAGCAATAATTTCAGGAATTATGAAGTTGGAGTTATCAAAAAAGTTGATTGAACGTGGGACAAGTTATGCATTTCTTGACCATTCAGTCTATTCAAATCGATGGCTTTTAGCAAATTTAAGGAAAAAAAATATAAAAATTTACAATCAAGCTGTGACAAACTTCCACTTACAAAAAAAATATAAAGATACCTCTTGGTCAGAAATCGATAAAAGAATTCTGAGCAAATTAAAGAAAAAAAGTTCTATAATTAATATATATTGGAAAAAAAGAATTCAAAGTAAAGGAAATTATGCAGCTTCAAACCTGAGTTTTAAATTTTTAAAAAGAAAAAAGTTTAGTATTCCAAAAAGTAAATACAACCTTATTTTATTACATGTTTTTAAAGACTCACCTTTTAATGTAATTGATAGAAGAAGAATATTTGCTGATTATTTTGACTGGATTGAGAATACCTTAAAAATAATAAAATATTCTAATGAGTCTTGGATAATTAAAACTCACCCAATAAGCAGAAGATGGGGAGAGGATCAAAAAAAAATTTTAAGTATTTTGATTAACAAAGTACTGACAAAAAAACCTAAAAATATTCAAATTGTAAATCATGTAGATAAAGATCAACTATTTAGGTATGCAGAAAAAATTGTAACTTTTTCGGGAACAGCTGCCATTGAGGCAATCGCTTATAACAAAAAACCAATTGTAATATGCAAGAGCAACATAGAAAATTTTTCAAATAATATATTGTTGAGACCAAATTCAATTTCAGAGTATAACAAGATATTACTAAATAAAATAAATTTTAAAGTTACAAAAAACCAGAGAGATTTAGCTAAAACTATAATATATGCTAGAGAGAATGTATATTCGATGAAAAATAAAATTGGTCATTTAGAAGTTTACAGAGGTGATAGTAATATAATAAAAAATAAATCTTTTAAATTGGTTAGAGAAAAATTATTATCAATATACAAATTTTTAAACGATCAAGGAAAAAAACTAGCAAGAGGACAAACACACACTACAATTGATTATGAAGTATAAAAAATTATTAATCACAGGAGCTGGAGGTTTCATTGGTAGTCATATGGTTGAAAAAGCTTTAAAATTAAAATATGCGGTCACAGCATTAGTAAAATATAATTCAAGAAATAATTGGGGTTGGATAGATAATTTTAAACATAAAAACTTAAATATTGTATCTGGCGATATTTCAGATCCAGAATTTATAAATAATCTAGTTTATGGCCAAAATTATATAATTCATCTTGCCGCCTTAATAGGCATACCATATTCATACAAAGCAGTTGAAAGTTATTATAACACAAACTTAACAGGCACAATTAATATATTAAATGCTGCAAGGCGATTTAAAGTTAGAAGAGTTCTTGTAACATCTACGTCTGAAGTTTATGGAACAGCAAAATATACTCCAATTAATGAAAGTCATCCCCTTCAGGCGCAGTCCCCTTATAGTGCTTCCAAAATAGCTGCAGATCAAATTTCAATTGCGTATGGAAAAAGTTTTGGTACACCAGTTACAATTGTGAGACCATTTAATGCATACGGTCCTAGACAGTCAGAAAGAGCGATAATACCAACAATTATTTCACAGATCTTAACGAAAAAAAAATATATTGAAATAGGTAATTTAAAACCAACCAGAGATTATAATTACGTTGAGGATATTGCTGATGCATTTTTTAAAATACTTAACAATAATAAAACAAATCATCAGACAATTAACATATGTTCAGGAAAGGAAATTCAAATAAACGAATTAGCTAAAAAAATTTTAAAAAAATTTAGAATAAACAAAAAAATTTTATCTAAAAAAAATAGGTTAAGACCAAAAAATTCAGAAGTTGAAAGACTACTTGGTGATAATACTAAAATAAAAAAATTGACTAATTGGAAAAGTAAAACTTCTTTAGATGAAGGACTAGTAAAAACTATATACTGGTTCAAAAAAAATTTCAAAGAACTTAAGTCAAAGTCAAACCTGTATAATATTTAATTTAAAAAAAATGAATGTAATTATAAGAAAATTTACTTCATCAATATTATATTCAATCACTCCTGGAATAATATCATTATTAGTATCTATTTTTTCTATACCTCTTTTTTTAAATATATTAGGAAAAGCATATTTCGCACAGTATTTAATTCAAATTTTTTTTTTAAACATAGGTTTAATTTTTAATTTAAGTTTAAATAAGATATTGATACTTAAACTAGGAAATTTAAGTAAAAATAATTTATTTCAACAGTCTAATTACTTAATATTAACTTTTATATTATCTTTATTTTTAATAATTTTACTTACATTTTTTATAAATTTCGTATTAGAAATTTATAATTTTCAGACTTTTATTTTAGTTAATAATTTTTATATATATTTTGGAATATTATTAACGTCATTATATTTATTAATTGAAAGTCTTTTTAAGCTAAATTTTGAATTTATAAAAATAAGTTTTTTTAATCTTTTTTTCTTTGGAATTTCGTCATCTTTGCCAGCAATTTTTTTACTTTACTATCCAGATTTATTTCAAGATTTTTATGTTCAGAATCAATATCCAAAAAATTTAATTAAATTAATGATATTAATCAAATTTTTAACTATATTTCTTGCAGTAGTATACTTATACAAAAAAAATAGAATTAAATTAATAAAGCCCAACTTTAAAGAATATAAATTTATTTTAGGCTATTCAAAGTGGATTACACCAAATTTTTTAATTCTCAATTTAAATGTATTATACGACAAATTTCTTATCAAAATATTTCTTGGAAATGAAGCATTAACCTTATTTTCAATACCGCAGCAATTAGCTTCTAAAATCAGTTTATTATCAAATGCAATAAGTGCAGTGATTTTCCCAACAATTGAAAAAAAAAACTTCCATCACAAAAGTTTTCATCTGTCTTTTTCTCTTGTAATAATTTTATTTTTAGTATCTGTTTTTTGCTTAATATCTTTTAATTATTTTTATCTTATCTTAGAATTTTGGCTAGGTAATTCTTTTGATGTGAATTTTGTTATTTTGACAAAATTATTTATAATTTTTTTTTTAATATTTTCGATTAACCAAATTATAAATACATTTAATGAGAATATAAGAATAATTAAGTTTAATTTAAAAATTGAGACCTTATTTTTTGTAATTTCATTTATCTCAATAATTCTAATTTTACATTATTTTAAAAATATTGAGTATGTTCTTTATTTTTTATTATTAAGAGAATTTATTATTTTCGTTATCAAATCATTAATTATAAGAAAATATATATTTGATTATTCTAATTTTAATTTAATAACTTATTCACTTTTAACAAATCTTACAATTTTAATATTAATTACACACAAGATTTTTTATTTTTCTTTATTAATTATTATAATTCTATCATTTATATATTTCCTAAAATTAAAAAAAAATAGTCAAAATGTTAAATAAATGATTAAAACTCCGCTGGATAAAATTTTACTATATTTATTTTCATTTATCGTTTTATTAAGTATTAATCTTAATTTTTATAATTTAGAAAATCCATTTGATGAAATTACATCTTTTAAAACAAAGGTAAAATTTGTAAGATCAATTTTACCATTATTTTTGATATTTATATGCATAATATTTTTATACAAAATAAAATTCAAAGACAAAAAAAAATTAGAAAATAATTATTATTTCAAAATTTATCTAACATATATATTTTTTCAGTTAGTAGGATTTTATTTTTCAGATTTTAATAAATATCAAAATTTGTTTTATTTATATCTTCTACTTTCTAGTTTAATTTTTTTTTATTATTTATATCAATTTGAATTGAAAATAATTAAACAGATTTATTACCTATTTTTTTCTCTTTTTCTAATAATTTTTTTTATTTTTTTTACAAATTACTTCTCGCTTTACTTAACTAATGATAATATTAATTTTTATACACAATTTCCTGATGTCTACTTCAATCCGTATTTATATGAAAATTTACAATTACCAATTAATTCTAGCGAATTTAAAGAATGTGTAAATTGCGAAAATACAATATATAAAACTAGTATCTTAGGCGAAATCCCCCCAAGGTCATCCGGTTTATCAAGAATAGCAGTAGTTTTGACAATATTTTTAAGCTTTTATTTTATTTTTAAAAAGAAATTTAAAATATTATTATTAGTACTCATTATATTTATCAATTTTTCTATATTTTTGATGCAATCAAGAATATCAATATATTTTTTAGTAACTTTTTATATTTTTTTAAATATTTACTTTGTGACATTCAAACTAAAACATACCTTAACTTTTTTGATTATCCCATTTATATTATTTATTTCTTGCGAAACATTTTTCAAAAAAAAAAATTATTTTAATATTTCACAGATATTCAAACACGAAAGTTTAAAAATTGAAATAAATAATGATAATATAACTAATGATTCTTTAAGATTATTAAATTCGACTTCAACAGGTAGATTTGAAATTTGGAAAAATATTATCAACAATACACAGGATAAATGGATTATTGGTAATGGCCCACAAGCAGATAGAATGATTAAAAAAATTAAAATGGAAAAAAATGAAGTTGCTGTTGGTAAGCAGTCAGCAAGCAGTGCAATTATTTATACTTATGCTTCCTCAGGTATATTAGGAGTTATATTGTTATTTTATTTTTACTATAGAATTTCAAAAACAATTTTTAAAAATCTATTTATAAAAATTAATACATCTAGAAACTACCTGAAAACTACTAGTATTTTTATTATAATTTATTTATTATTCAGATCTCTTGTTGAAAGTTCAATAGCAGTAATAGGAATAGATTATATCTTAATTTCGTTAAATGTTATATTGCTCTACAAAATTCAAAAAGTACATTCATGAGAAAAGTTATTGTTACAACTACTATAAATCCACCAACAGAAGCTTTAATTAAATTCTCAAAAATGAAAGATTGGAAATTAGTTGTAATAGGTGATCAAAAAACGCCCGAAACAGAATATAAAAAGTTAAGAGATATCATCTTTTTGTCACCAAAAGACCAAGAGAGAATGTCTAAAAGAATAAGTGATCTTATAGGTTGGAATTGTATTCAAAGACGAAATTTTGGTTTTATGTATGCAAGTAAAATAAAAGCAGATATTATTGCTAGTGTTGATGATGATAATATTCCGCAAAGAAACTGGGGTAAAAATCTATTAGTAGGAAAAAATGTTTATTTACCAATTTATAAAGACAAAAGTGGTTTCTTTGACCCTATTTCCGTTACCGAGCACAAAAAATTATGGCATAGAGGTTTTCCAATTCAAATATTAAATAAGAGAAAACCTTTTGTAATTAGAAAGAAAAAAATAAAGTGTTTAGTCCAAGCAGATTTTTGGAATGGAGATCCAGATATAGATGCTATATGCAGAATTGCTCTAAAACCAATAGTAAATTTTAAAAATTTTAGTCCTTTTACTACTAATGATTTAACACCGTTCAATAGCCAAAATACCTTTATTCATTCTTCAATTTTGAAAAACTATTTGATGATACCAAAAATTGGACGAATGGATGATATCTGGGGTGCTTACTATTTACAACAAAAACTCAAAAGCAAAATACCTTTTGTGGTGTTTTCTAAAGCATCAGTTTACCAAAATAGAAATGTTCATGACTTGTATCTAGATTTAAAGAACGAAGTATTGGGGTACGAACATAATTATAAATTTAATAAGAAAAGTGTATTAAAATTTTTGCCAAAACAAACAAAAGAACTGATTATTTTATACAGGAATTTTATTCGTTGAAAATTTTGCATATTTCATACTCTGATAATTATGGCGGTGCAAATATTGCTGCAAAAAGAATTTATGATTCTATTAAAAAATTTAATACAAATACAGAATTTTTAGTCATTGATAAAAAATCTAAAGATAAAAAAATAATAAATTACAAATATAATTTAGTATATTCAAAAAAATTAAGACCTTACTTTGAAAAAATTATTTTGAAAACATTTAATGTTACAGGTAAGGCTTCTTTAAATTTATTACCATCACAAATTAACAAATTTATTAATAAAAATAATTATGATGTTGTAAATCTTCATTGGATTAACAACGAAATGATGTCTATAAATGATATTGACGCTATTAACTCTAAGATTTATTGGACAGTGCATGATTTTTGGCCTTTGAGTGATATATATCATTATCCATTTTACACAAAAAAAAATTTTTTTGAAAAGTATTTGAGTAAATCACTTACAAAATTTAAATTAAATAAAATAAAAAAAAAAAAAATAAAATTTATATTTCCTTCAAAATGGATTTATAATCAATTAAATCAATCATTCGATCTATCTAAGGAAAAAACCGAAATAATTAGAAATCCAATAGATACCAATTTTTGGAGTCCTAATAAAAAACAAAACAATCAAAATATTATACTATTCGGTGCTGTAGATATTCACAAAGATAATAGGAAAGGATTTAAAAAGTTCGTAAATTCTATTAATAAAATTTATAAAGATTTAAAAGGATATAAAATATATTTTTTTGGAACCAATGAAAATTTTAAAACAGTTCTTAATATTCCATCAAAAAACTTTGGATATTTACAAAATTTACAGTTGAGAAATTTGTATAGAAAATCAAGTGGTTATGTAGTTTATTCTGAAAAAGATAATTTACCAAATACAGCTATAGAAGCACTGTCGTGCGGGGTTCCTTTAATCACTGTTAAAAATAATGGCTTAACAGAAATAATTAAACATAAATCGAATGGATATATTTTAAAAAATTTTAGCCCAGAAGAATTAAAAAAAGGATTAATATGGATTTCTAAAAATAAAAAAAAAAAAATTTTTCAATTAAAAATTCGTAATTTAATAAAAAAAAATTTTTCGTACTCAGTAATATCTAAAAAATATTTAAAATTTTATAAAAATTAAAAAATTATGATTAGTGTTGTAATGCCTACATTTAATTCTGAAAAATACTTACATGAATCAATACAAAGTATTTTAAATCAAGATAACAGTGACTGGGAGTTGTTAATATGTGATTCAAATTCAACTGATGATACCTTAAGAATAATTAATAAATATAAACAAAAAGACAAAAGAATAAAAATTGTAAGTCACAATGATATTGGAGTTTCAGATGCATTGAATAAAGGTTTTCTTAGTTCTAATGGAGAAATTTTATCATGGATGAATTCCGATGATATTTATTCTGATACTACAGTTTTATCAGAGGTAAAAAAAAATCTTTTACATAACGATAGATCATATCTTGTTGGAGATTTCCATAATATAGATGAGAAAAATAATATAATTAGGAGTTTTATATCTAACATTCCATCAAAAAAAATCGATAAATTTTTTAATTATAATCAAATTTTTACCGGTTCTCTTTTTTTTAAAAAAAAATGTTTTGATGAATTCGGAAAATTCAACTTAAATTATAAGTTTGCATTTGAATATCAGATATTAGTTTTTTTATTAAAAAACTATCAGGGTTTACACATAAATAAATTTTTAAGCTGTTTTAGAATTAGACCAAATCAACTTTCTTCAAACAAAATAGAATTAAAGAACGAATTAGAAAATATCCTAAAAAACGCTAATTTAAAATTTTTAAATTCTAAATTTTTGAGATTAATTGATTATTATAAGCATGGAAGTTTGTTAAGATTTATAAAGTATTCTATAATAAATAACTTAAAGATTAATAAATTTTAAATTTTTTAAATTATTTTCAATTTCACTATCAAATTTTATTTCCTTTATTTTAAAATTATCCTTAGAATAATTTTGTTCTTTAAGTGTTTTTAAAATTTTTTCGGAACTTATAGAAATATCATCAAAAGATATTGGTATCATTTTATTAATATTCTCACTTAGTTCAAATGCATCAGGCATTTTAATTTGATTGTCAAAAAAAAAGTTAACATTCATTTTAATACAATCTCTAGCAAATAGTGAGCTTATGTTTTCGGCTGATAAAATAGCAAATTTTGTTTTCTTGAGAATCTCTAATACTTTATTTTTATTTATTAAACCATGGTTAGTAATATTGTCATGTTTCATTGTATCTCCAACAATGTGAATATTAAGCTTACCTGACAAATTTTTTATAATTTTTTCAACTACTTCAAATTTTTTACTTTCATATTTTCGATGATAAACAAGAATATCAATATCTTTAATTTTCACATCTTTATTAATACTTAATTTATTAATAAAATAATTTAATTTGGATTTTTTTTTTATATTTTCATTCAAAATTTCATTTAAGTTCTCTGTTGAAAATAAAAATATTTGTTTTCTAAATTGTAAAAAAAATAAACTTATTTTATAACAAACAGGAACAGCAAATTTTCTTAAAAAATTTTCTAAGTTATTTGCATTTCCCTTATATATACCTCCTGTAATTGGACCAAATAAAGTTTTTGGTGGCATTAATATAAATAATAAAAAGTTCCATAATGGTAAGTAATTTAAATAAATAAATTTTTTATTTTGAATATAGTAGAACCATGCATAAAAGATTCCAATAATTGGTACAAAATATTTTGAAAAAAAAGATTTATTTAAATCTTTATCTATAATTGTTGATTTGAAGATTTTAGATTTTGTTGAAAATTTTCTTTTAAAAGTAATCATATTAACATTAGGTAAATATTTACTTAAAGAATTTATATAATCTTTTCCCAGAATTCCTTCACCTTGGTTATCATTTAATTCAGAATACCAGCAATAGTATTTATAATCTCTCTTTTTATAACTCTCCCATTCTAAATTGTATTTATCGAAAGCTATATAATTTTTATTTAGTTTAGATACTTTATATTTCAAACTTCTTAATAGGAACCATGGAATTGAGTCTAATATAATTTGTAAGAAATCTAAAATATTTATTTTGTTTGAAAAATTATTAGCTTCCTCTAAGTATTCCTTTGTTGAACCTGACATGGAAAATGTCAATTGATTTTTGTGATATTTAAAACCAGATAAATAAGTATCAATTATATAAATTTCATTTTCCTTTGCTAGAGAGTTCCAAATATACATATCACCACTAAATCTCAACTTTGATAGATACTTATCGTCTATCAAATTTGAAATTTCATTTCTCCAAAAAGTTGACTCTTGTTGGATAAATGGAAGATATTTACCGTAAGCACCTTTCCTAATTAAATTTCTTCTATATTTAAAAGGAGTAGTAAAATCAATTATTTCGGAATTTTCGTTATAAAAAAACTTAGCTCCTGTTAACCAGTTAATTTCAGAATTATTCTCAAATATATTTTTTACAATCTCAAATGATTTTTTATAATAAAAATCACCCGAATTTATATAGGCAATATATTGACCTTTTGAATTTTTAATATTTGAAGATAATGCCTCGTACATTCCATTATCTTTATAAGATGAAAAAATTATTTGAGAATATAAATCAGCATATTCTTTAATTATTTCCTTAGTGCCATCGGTAGAATCTCCATCGTGTATAAAATATTCTAATTCATCATGTGTTTTTTCGAATATACTTTGATTTAGTACAGATTTAATTGTTTCTTCAATGTGGTCTATATTATTTTTTACTACAGTTATTATTGTAAATTTTTTTTTCAAATTTAGTCTACTTTGGGGTAATATTTTTTATAATAATAAATTTTGAATTAATTAACAATAACGATAAAATTATAAAATATAAATCAAAAATATATAAAATAAAGCCATTTTCAAAAAAAATTCTAAACATAAAATAAGAAATATAAGTAGCACCCAGCCAAAAAATTAAATTATTTTTATTATTAGCATATAATTTGAATATTTTAAAAGTAACTTTAAGATTAAAAAATATAAACAAAATAAAAGTTATTATTCCTCCAGATATATATGAATAAAAATATGCATTTGAAACAGACTGATTATATATTCGCTTATCACTTAAAATTCCCCCACCAAATAAATCAAACCTTAAATCTTTTAAAACTTTTTTCCAAAGTGTTATTCGTCCAGTAGATATATTTTCAATACCTGAGAGATCATTATTTTCAGATTTTATAATTAGAAAATTAGAAACATCATCTTTAATTATAATATCTACATCTTCTTTAATTAATTTATCTACACTTGTTTCAACATTATTAATTACAACAAAACTTAATAAGTAAACAAACATAAATGGAATAATTAAAAACGATAACAAGTTTATAAATATTTTTTCTTTATATATTTCAATAAAAATATGTATCATAATTAAACTGACAACAAAAAAAATAATTGTAGTTCTTGAAAAAAGGGCAAATATAAAAAATGATAAAATGAACATTAATGCATATTTATATTTTTTATTAAAGTTCAACAGCAATATTACAAACAAAAAAAATAAAAAAAATACTCTAGCTGCACCTGTGGATCTAGGCATAGATTGTCCAAGAAATCTTGTGTCAAATTGAAATATAAAGCTTTTGTATAGCTCTAAAATACTTAAAGGTTCTAAATATAATTGATAGCTTATTAAAAACAAGTAAGTTAAGAAATTACATAACAAAAATAAAGTTATATTTGCTAAGATTTCTTTTTCACTATTTCTGCTATTTAAATATAAATATAGAATAAATATTACAAAGTAATTTAAAAAGTATAAATTATCTAGATCAAATGCCTGATTGTAAATAGAGGATATTAAAATTAAAAATAAAATTAAGAATAATATATTAATTTCTAAATTCTGAATTTTTAAAAAGTTTTTATTTATGATCTCATTGAACGAAATTGACAATACAATAACTACTATTGTAATAGGTAAAAAAAATCTAATACAAGAAATGGCATATATTAAATTATAATCACTTATTAAAAAGTTGGGATTTACATTTAGAGATATAAATATTGAAAAAGTTAATAAATAACTTAATTTTATTTTTTTTAGCTGAACCATAAAATTGTATTAATGTAGTATATAACTTATTAAAATTATTTTTAATGAAAATTTTAAAAAAAACAAATGAGTTAAAATTTAACAAAAATTTTATTTTAATTGCACTAAATCTTTCATTTATTACTTATCATTATAAATATAATTTATTAAATAAAAATTCAATACTCTGGCCAGATGGAATAATGTCAAAATATTATAAATCTAACGAAAAAATTCCTGGATCTAAATTGATATCACAGCTATCAATTCCCAAATCAATAAAAAGGATTGTAGTAATTGGAAATCTTCCAAACAAAAGCAAGAAATTTTTAAAAGACAAATACAGAAGAAAAATTATTAATGTTAAATTACCTTATGATCAAATTAAAAATATAAAAAAAAAACTCCCTCAGATAAATAAAAGTTACTTATATTTAATTACCTTACCAACACCTAAGCAAGAATTGATTAGCAAATATCTCATAAAAAAAAATAAAAATTATAAAATTATATGTATTGGTGGAGGTCTCGATATTGCTAGTGGACAAATAAAAAAAACACCTAAATTTTTTTATAACTTAGGTTTAGAGTCTTTATGGAGATTATTTTCGTCAGATTTTTTTAGAAGATTCAAAAGATTATTTTATACTTTGCTAAACTTTATTTACCTTTATTTATTTAAAAGAGACAAATTAAATAAATTAATTTAATTCTTTTTCGATTAAATTAAATAATTTTAAAGAGACTCTCTTAGCATCATAATTATTTCTAACATATAAACCAATTTTATTGAATTTATATTGATATAACTTATAATTTTTTATTACTTTTTTAATTTTAGAAATTAATTCTTCAGTAGTTGAAAATAAAATTAGTTTTTTGTGCCTCAATTTTAAACCACTTATCGCAAATTTATTCGCAAATACTATTTTATTATATCCTAAGCTTTCAATAATTTTTATTTTAGTACCTGGTCCTTTTCTCATCCAATAAATAGCAAAAAAAGATTTTTTTAACCTAATTAAATATTTTTCGTAAGATATTCGACCAAGATTCTTAATATTTTTATTTTCTTGATTTTTAAATAAATTTGATCCTGTCAGAACTACTTTTAAATTTTTTTGAACATTTTGAATTTTAGGTAACAAATCGTATAACAACTTGTCAAATGAAATTTTATTTTCCAAATATTCTATAGAACCAGAAAAAAAAATAAAATTTTCATATTTAAATTTCTTAATAAATTTCTTATTAAAATCTAGAGCGTTTTCAATTACAATAGAATATACATTATACTCCTTTCTTATTATTTTTTTATCTTTTTCACTAACAGCGGTTGTGATATCAAATTTATTAAATATTACTTTCTCAATTAAGAAATTTATTTTACGTAATAAATAGCCTCTATTAAATTCGAGATCTACGTTATGAGAGTGATATACAAAAGTAGCCTTTTTATAAAATATTTTAAATAATATAAAAGTTAAAAGTGAGTAGCCTACCCAACTTGCTCCTTCAAAAATAAAAATTTTCCTATCATCAACTTTAACAATCCTTTTTAAAATAGATAATATGTTTAATATTTTTAAAACTTTGAAAATTTTAAACTTATTATAAATTCTGACATTAAAAATATTTTTTTTTTTTACAAATTTTTCGTGTGACATTTGAATCAAATATTTATTTTTTGTTGGAAAATTCTCAAATAAACTTGTTGTTACTGCTGATGCTCCACTTGTAATTGGATAAGAATTAAAAAATGATATAAAAATATATTTTTTCATCAGATATTAATTTTAAACATTCTAAATATTAACTTTATACTTAGTAAAAAAATAGTCTTTATATAAAATTTATTAAACTTAAATGTACTTTTAAAGATTTTGAAGGATATAAAATACATCGAACCATTAGCATATAAATCTGTTAATTTAAAATTTTTTAAGAATTTTAAAAAAATTTTCTTGTTTACTCTCCAGGAAGAGACTTGCGTAGATCTGTAATTTTTTTTTCTATTATTCTCATATTTATAAATTATTCCATAATCTCTTAAGTTTATAATTTTTAACTTGAATAACTCTGATAATGAAAATAAAAATTGCTCAAATATCCCCCAATCATAGTTAGGATAATCTCTTAAAATTTTAATTAATTTTTTCAAATTATTATTTGATGTCTTAATAAAAAATACATCTAGGCCAAAAGGCAAGATAGTATTTTTATAATTAACCATAGTATTTGGGAAGTAGGTAACTAATAATTCCTTAGATTTAGTATCAGCTAAATACATAAATATTTCCTTGGTATATATTATGTCTGAAGTTGACCAAGATATATACTCATATCTATTATGGTATTTTATATAATGAGAAGTTGCATTTTTTAATAAAATAGAATGAGACCATTTATAATTAATCAACTTAGTATTTCTAAATATTACATTCCCTTTAAAGTATTTTGTTACAAAATCTTTAATATTATTTTCACCAAATTGATTAACAAAAAGATCAACTCTTTCATATGAAGAATTTAAAGATTGAAGAAATTTTTTTTGGTAGCTATAATTTTTACTTCTTATATTTGCTTCTCTAAAAGTTGTGGCTATCAAAATTTTTTTCATCAAAATTTAGTTTTGATTTTTTTATTTAATTAATATAAGAAAACTTACATTTTTATACATAAATTATGCTCAACTTAGATAATACTAGGAAATTTAATTTAAATAATATTATTTCATTTTTAATATTACTTATCATTCCAGCTATGCTTAGTGGTCCTTTTTTTCCGGACTTGTTACTAACGATATCTATAATTTTATTTTTAACTGGGTATAAAAGTTTAAATATTAATTTTAAAAAGTTCTTTTTTAATAAATTTTCCCTATTTTTTCTCATTTTTTGTATTTATATTTCTTTAAGATCAATATTTACAGAAGAGCAGATTTATTCTCTTAAAAGTTCACTTTTTTATTTTAGATTTTATATTTTTAGTATTGTGATTTGGTATTTGCTTGAAAGTAATAAAATTTTTTTTAAATTATTTGTTTACATATTATTTGTAACATTTATTTTTGTGTTATTTGATACTCAGTTACAGTATCATCTAGGTACAGATGTTTTTGGTTATAAAAAACTAGCAAATAGATTAAGTGGTCCTTTCGGTGATGAGCTAATAGTTGGATCCTATTTGTCTAAAGTCATGCCTTTGCTAGCAGGCATTTTGGCGATAAGTTTATTTAAAAATAAAATATTTACATTAATTCCTTTAATTTTTTTTATTGTTTTTACAATATTTTTAACAGGTGAAAGGACGGCATTAGCTTATTCTTTAATATTTAGCCTTATATTTTTTTTTCAAAATAAGTTTAAATATAAATATATCATTACCATTATATCTTTTTTTTTATTATGTGTTTCAATTTTAATAGTTTTACAAAAAAATTTAGCCATAAATGATCGTTTTATTAAACACCCTATATGTGCAATGAATTTAAATAATTTAAATTTATTTAAATTTATTGACTGTCCAAATTCTTATAAATCCTCTAATGATTTAAATAAAGTTAATAAAAAAATATTTATATTTTCTGAAGCACACACTTACCATTATCTTTCGGCTTTTGAAATATTTAAAAAAAATAAAATATTTGGATCAGGATTAAAAATGTATAGATTTGAATGTAGGGATGAAACAGTGTATGTAAATCCAATGAGTTGCACAACTCATCCGCATAATATATTTATGCAATTTATTGCTGAATTAGGATTAGTAGGACTATTTTTTTATATAGTTATATTTACATTTATTATTTTTGAAATCTTTAAAAATTTTTTCCGGCAAAATAATATATTAATAATATGCTGCCTATCTTCTTTTTTTTTAAGTTTATTCCCATTTTTACCTTCGGGCAATTTCTTTAACAATTACAATTCTATTTTAGCCTTTTTTCCTTTAGGATTTTATTTTTATGAAAAGAATAAGTTGAAAAAATAAAAATTTTGTATTTAAGATGTTGATATAAAAAAGAATAAAAAGTATTAACTTTAATTATGAAATATTTAGTATGTGGTGCAGGAGGCTTTATAGGTGGACATCTCACTAAACAATTAATGGATGAAGGACACGAAGTTGTTTGTGCAGATATTAAACCTTTAGAATTTTGGTTTCAAATTTTTGATGAAAACATAAATTTTTGTATGGATTTAAAAGAATATGAAAATTGCTTAAAGGCAACTAAAGGAGTAGATTTCATATATAATATGGCTTGTAATATGGGTGGGATGGGCTTTATTGAAAATAATAAAGCTGAATGCATGCTATCGGTTTTAATAAATACTAACTTATTAAGAGCATCGTTAATTAATAAAGTTCAAAAATATTTTTTCTCATCTAGTGCTTGTGTTTATAATTCAAGTAAACAAAAAAATACCTTTGTTGATGGTTTAAAAGAAGAAGATGCATATCCTGCTGATCCAGAGGATGGATACGGATGGGAAAAATTATTTAGCGAGAGAATGTGTAGACATTTTAAAGAGGATTTTGGTTTAGAAACCAGAGTTGTTAGATATCACAATGTTTATGGTCCACTAGGAACTTATGATGGTGGTAGAGAAAAGGCTCCTGCTGCAATTTGTAGAAAAATCGTCCTCGCAAAAAAAAACAATATTGACACCATAGATGTGTGGGGTGATGGTGAGCAGACAAGAAGTTTTATGTATATAGACGACTGTTTAGATGGAACTCAAAAAATATTTAATTCAGATATAAATGATGTACTTAATTTAGGTAGTGATGAACAAGTATCAATTAATCAAATGATAGATATAATAGAAAAGATAGCAAATAAAAAAGTAAAAAAAAAATATCAATTAGATAAACCTAAAGGAGTGAGAGGTAGATCTAGTGATAATACTAAGATTTCAAAAGAATTAAATTGGGCACCAAGTATAACTCTTCATAATGGTTTAGAAAAAACATATAAATGGATTAATGATCAGATAAGTTCCGGTGATAATACAAACAGGTTTACAAGATCATACTAATTGATCTATATGGGGCAAGAAATATATTATATCTCATTAATTATATTATTCGTAAATTTAATTCTTTTTTTCTATATTGAGAAGCTGAGTAAAATTTCAGGAATTCTAGATAAACCTGATCAAAAACTAAAAATACATAAATATTCTATTTCAAATTTTGGTGGAATTTTTTTTTTTTTAAGTTTTCTAATTTATTTTGTTTTCTTAAGTTTATCTTATCTATACGAAGTAAATTTTCTAAATAAATCAGCTTTACTAATTTTTCTAATAAGTTCTACATTAATATATTTATTAGGTATTTTTGATGATAAATATAATGTAAATTATATCACTAAATTTATTATTTTTGCGATAATTTTAATATTTTTAGTATTTTCAGATAATCAATTAAAAATCGAATATCTTAGATTTACATTTACAGATAAACAGTTTCATTTGGGAAATTACTCAATAATTTTTTCAGTTTTCTGTATTATTGTTTTCATAAACGCATTTAATTTATTTGATGGAATAAATTTACAATGTGGTTTTTATTACCTAATTTTGTCTCTTAGTCTATTTTTCATTGCTAAATCAACTTTCTTCTTGCTGATGATTATTCCAACAATATTTTTCTTAATTTTAAATTTTAAAAATAAAGTATTTCTTGGTGATAATGGTACTCTTTTATTAAGCTTTTTCATCTCATATTTTGTAATCAAATTTTATAACTTGAAGATCATTTCCTCAGATCAAATATTTATTTTAATGTTATTACCAGGAATTGATATGCTTAGACTCTTTTTTAAAAGGTTGTTAAATAGACAAAATCCTTTTAAGGGGGATAGAAATCATTTGCATCATTATTTATCAACTAAATATGGAATTTATATTTCGAATGTCATAATTCAATCACTAATTTTAATACCAATTATTTTGCATTTTGGATTTAATTTAGAAACACCAATATTAGTTATATTAAGTATTTTTGTTTACTCTATGTTGATTTATTTTCACAAGTATAAAAATGAAAAGTAAAATACTAATTATCTCCTGGTCAGATTTTTTTGGAGGAGCAGCAAAATCTAGTTATAATCTTTACAAACTCTTAAAAAAAAATTTTAATGTTAGCTTTTTTGTACAAAAAAAACTCACAAAAGATATTTCTGTTAAAACTTATAAAAAAACAACTTTTAATTTATTATTAAGAAGATCATTTTCATTTATTGTTAATAAAATTAGAGGGTCGAATAATGATTTATCTCATAATTTATTAGAGTCCGACATTTTGAATGAGGCTGAATGTGAAAAATATGATTTAATTAATTTTCACTGGATAGGGGGTGAAACTCTGTCAATTAATCAAATAACTAATTTAAAAAAAAAAATTGTTTTAACATTGCATGATATGTGGTTGATGGTCGGAGCTAGTCATTATTTATATAACCATCCAAATAAGTTTTTTTTTAAAGGGGAAAAATTAAAGATTAGTTTTTTTGATAAAATAGTTTGGTCAAAAAAATTAAGTTTAAATGGTGAAATTTATATAGTAACCCCATCAAATTGGTTAAAAAATCTGGTAAAAAGAAGTCGTTTACTAAAAAAATTTCCAGTTACTGTCATTCCATACTCTACAAATCATAATATTTTTAGACCGCATCTAGTAAAGTTAAGTAATATAAATAAAGAATATAGACCTCATTTTAAAAAAAAAATAACAAAAATTTTATTTGTTAGTGCTGCTAGATTAAATGATTACAGAAAAGGATTTGATTTACTTGATAAAGCTTTGAGATCAAACAAAATTAAAAACTATAAATTATTTATTGTTGGCAAAATAAAAAAAAAAGAAAAAGAAAATATCAATTCTAATTTTGTTCATTTAGGAGAAGTTTACAATCAAAAGTTATTGTCTATGTATTATAATTTATGTGATTTACTTGTTATTCCATCAAGATTGGATAATCTTCCCAATGTTGGAATAGAAGCACACTCATGTGGCAAACCCATTGTAAGTTTTAAAGTTGGTGGCTTGCAAGATATAATTACCCATAAAAGAACTGGATATCTCGCTAAACCATTTTCTATAACTGATTTAGTAAATGGTATAAATTATACAATTAAAAATAAGAAAAAGTTATCGATTAATTCATTAATAAAAAGTAAAATATGGTCTGAAAAAAATATAAACAAACAGTACAATAAGTTTTTTAAAAATATAAAAAGTTAATTTTATAAGCAAAATAGACACAAAAATGAATAATTTTTGGAAAGATAAGAAAGTTTTGGTTACGGGTCACACTGGATTTAAAGGAGGGT
>MDTG01020101.1_pt1 | contig 22134 bp, 26 predicted proteins | sample 811421 | NCBI WGS metagenome assembly MDTG01 (sample SAMN05326645, study PRJNA326480) | marine metagenome | isolation source: seawater | place: Pacific Ocean: South East | collected 2011
ATCTGACTCATTATGACAATATACCCAATCTGCTTCAAGTAAATTATTATAGTAGTGAAATTGTTTTGGTAATTCGTAATCTTGAAAGTACCAATGTGGCCCTTCCTGCATTATCGTCACCTTATCACATACTTTTCTGATGTGATTCAAGTCTATGTTAGGATTATTCTTGGGTATGATAACGATTCCTAAATCAAAGTTCTCACTCGGTAAATTTGTTAGACTACACATTGGTGCGTCTAATGCCAAACACCAAGCAACTTCTGTTCTCGCGTTTGGAAAGTCTCGTGGATACTTTTGATTAGTACCTGTCTCGGAGAAAAATGCTATCTTATTCATAAAATTCTTCGTAAGTTCTCTTTATCCAATAATTTGCATCTCTACCCATTGGATTCTGAGGTATGGCGTTGAAGTGAAATACCCAACCACAATTCTCAAATATCAACTCATCTGGCCACCAACAATTTTCATGGAGATACAATAATTGTTTACTATGTAAATCTTGTAAGTTATATTCTATTGGTAAATAATTTAAGTCTATCTTTTGTAATCTTGTGAGAAAATTCAGTAATGTTTGGTCTGTTCCTGCCCTAACTTGTTGTATGGCACCTTGTACTTTGACTTGATTATCTAAATAATAATCCCTAACATACTCAAAAAACTTCTTATGATTTTTATTGACTATCTGAAACCCACAATTAAAATAATCCCAAACATTAAATGGAACCTTACCATCAAACAATAGTTTAGAAAATCCATCCATAGACCTTCTTGTCCACTCGAAACTTCCATTATTTCTAACCACACTATACTTGTGGTCTGTCGTATTAAAAAAATTAGGACAATCAGGATGAACTATTGTATCTGCATCCACTATTAATATTTGGTCATAATCAATTTCATTCAACTCCAAGATATCAAACATATAATATCTTTGCCAAGTTATTTTCATCTGTTCTATTGGACAGATGAGTTCTTCCCAAACCACTAATTCACAATCATTCTTTTCACAAAACTTCTTCCAACTCGAAACAGAATAATGATATGAACTATTTCGTCCATCTCCTAAATCTATATTTGGAATAAATACTACATTTTTCATTTTGGTTTCACATCATTATATTGATTAAAATAATTTGGATTACTTTTCTGAATTCGTTTCCAATAATCCGGATCTTGATATGAATCCCCTTTGTTATACCAAGGAACATCAATCTTTCTTTTGTAAATAATATTAGAATGGTCGATACCCAAAAATTCACAAACCTTCTCGATTAGATTGTCATCATTTTCGAAGTCGATTATCAACAAGGGTAAATCATTTTCCTTAAAGTATTTGATTATTGATGAATTATAATCCTCATATACTTTTATATATTTATCATTATATGGAACTCCGACTTCGGAAAACATCGACCTTCTAAAAGAAGACCAACCACCTTGAAAGTGTTTCTTAGCACTTACTTTCCATGTATTTGTGTCTCTCGTTGTAAACATAAATTTACAATCAACACTATTTTCTACTATATCTAACCACATTGGACACAGAGCTCCACTATAAGAATCAAACTCGTCCCATTTTGGATATGAAATTACCTCTGATGTTTGTCTATAATGAGCAAGTAACTCCTTACTATCGTGTTCACTTCTAATTCTTAAGTTAGTTAGTAACTGACATAAGCTCGTGGTTCCAGTTCTTGGAAACCCTAAATTTAAAATTTTATTTTCAATCATATCAAATCCGTTTGTCATCTTGACAACCATCCTTATTACAAAGTCTACACATTTGTAATAAATCTCTTCGTCCTTCTTTCAATGTACTACGATAATGTGTGTAAGATTCATTTGTCCACACCTCTTCAACACTTGTCTTCAATACATTTCCATGAATAACCTGATATTCCCAATCACAACAACAAAGTATCGCATCACCATCCCACTTTATGTACATTTGTGAGGATGGATATCCACAATCCTTTTGAGGAACAGGTATGTCAGGATTTACATTTACCAAACCCCCTCTGTTCCAATATGTCTTTGGGCCATGATGAGGTTTTTTATTTTTGTCCTCTTTCTTTTTGACTTGGTCAACATTGTAATTTGATGAAAGTAGAATCATAACATCATGTTCAACAAAGTGTTGCATAACATTAATCATCCTCTCGGCGTACTCATCATTAAAGTAATCATCTAATTGTATTCTATTGAGTCCAGCATCAATCATGTCACCCATTAATTGTTTAGTCAAACCAGTACCATTACTATCTATTTGGATAAACGCATCAGGTAAATATTCTCTTGCTATTTTAATAAACTTGACGAGTCTATCTTTGTCTAATAATGGTTCATTCATTAGATAAGGAGAGAATCTACCATTATATTCGAGTCTTGAAAGGTTCTCCACAATCTTGACATAATTTTCTTCTGTCATGGTATTGTGAGGGATTCCCTTCTTTTTATTTTCTATCCTATCCCAAATTATGTAATGATTTGGACAAAAATCACACTTGAGATTACAAAATTCAATAGTCTGTATCTGTATGTTGGTAAATAACTTAACATTGTCTGTATAAATTGATGGTTGATGTGGAGCCTGAAATAAACCTTTACCAACTTGTAATATTCTTGGTAGATAATATTCCATTACTTTTTGCCTGTGTGTTTACCCATGTTTAAAAAATATTTATTGTCTCGTGAATCACCTTGTATGTAAGAAAACTTTAAATTAGTTTTCCAAGCAATATAATTAAAACTTAATTGTTCTCTTTTACTATTGTGTTTTAATTCAACCCAATGCTCTTCCATAGAATTTATAACATCACTTTCATTGTGTCTTCTCAAAACTTCCATTTGAACAACTAAACCATTGTTTCTTGGATATCCCTCTTGTAAATATCTTTCCATTTGAGATTCAATCAATTTAGGATTATCTTTATAGTTTCCCATACCCTTTTCAGGTGTTCTTTGCATATTGATTTGACCAAATTGTAATATCGTACTTCCCTCATCGTAAATACAACCTCTTGGGTCGAGTTGATTTTGTAGGTGGTCGTAGGTTGCATAATTACAATCGTCAAGATAAGTCAACAATTCATTTACATCATCTCTTACTTTTATATTACCATCCAACCACAAACTATATTCGTGGTTAGGAAATAATCTATGAGGGAGTAACTTATGTTTTCTAGCAGTTCGTGTATTATCCGTATATAATGGAAGTGCGGGTCTTACATCCCATACTTTCGATTCCAACTTCCTATCAGAAAAACAAACAAATTCCCAACCATCAGGTACATAATCAGGTTCAACCAACTCATCGTATCCACCAATTATTGCTGTGTATATTACCTTACTCATATCTAATCTGTAAAGGCCTGAAATAGTTTCTGATTCTCGTTATCAGTTCCACATCCTATCACAACCATAGTTTCATAATAAACATCCTCTTCAAAATCTACAAATGGTTTAGGTAATGAAACTCCTTCTTTCCACATATCACTATCGGCTGGACTATCAATGTGTAGGATTGCGTTATGATTAGAATCAGATATCACCTCACGATAGGTCAACAATATATTTTTCTCATCAATACCAATATCTCGACATAAATCAAAAAATTGTTTTACGGTAATTTGTGTTGAATGTCCATCCCATGTTGAATAGAATGGTATCAAATCAAATTGTGACAAATATTCGTCTTTATCAAAGAATGGCCATGTGAAAAAACAAAATTGTTTTGAAACCTTAACAGAATTTTCAATTACATTTTTAATATGTTTCAGGCTTGGTAAATGTTCTATGGTATGAGTACATACTGTAAAATCTACAGAATTTTCATCAAAGGTCAAGTTTGATATGTCGGCTTGAATATGAGGTATATTATTTTTTTCCATAACCTCAATATGTTCCTCTGACATTTCGATATGTAACCCATTATCAGTTCCGAACATCTTTTCACAAAATTCCCTCATCTTACCATGTTTTGCCCCAAGGTCTAAAAAATTATACTGACTTAGATAGTCTTTTGGTAGATGAATTGGCTGTGTCTCGTATAACACACCATTTACATTAACTGTTTCCATTTATTTTCCTTCGGTACTCATAAAGTATTCTACAAAAGATTGGATACCTTTTTTAATATCATACTTAGGTCTCCAATCAAAATTATTAAATGTTTTTTCCATGTTACCTACGGCATGAATTACATCACCATCACGATGATAATCTGTGATTTTGATTTTAGAATCTTTATTAATTAAGTCTCTTAGTTCAACCGCTACATCATAGATTTTTATATTTTGACCTGTACCAACATTAAAAATTTCATTATTATGTTCTAAGTTTAGATTCAAAATTGTAAAGTCAGCTACATCATCTACATAAACAAAGTCTCTTGTAGGTTCTCCATTATCCCATATTTCAATGTCTTCATTTTGACTGAATCTTTTACTAAAAATACTGATAATGCCTGTGTAAGGATTGTTAAGACTTTGGCCTGGCCCATAAACATTTTGGTATCTCAATATTATGTATGGAATTGGTGATGATAACTTTAATAAATCCTCCTGTGTTAACTTTGTTAGGGCGTAGATGGACACAGGATTAGGTTTACTATCTTCTATATTTTCATCCTCACCATAAACTGCCCTACTTGATGAAAGGATAATCTTTTCTACAGAGTTTGGAATTGTATTCAAACACTCCAACATAACAGAAGTTCCCAAGATATTTGTCTTGGTGTACCTACTCAATTCTTCCATTGATTGACCTGTACCTGTTTCTGACGCAAAGTGTATAATGTATTTTGGTTCATAGGATAAAGCCTCTTTCCAACATTCTTTATCTGAAACACATCCAAATATATATTTTACCCCATCGATAGTTTCTATATCACCATTATGAACTTGTGGTAAAAAATTATCTAAAATTATGACACGATGTCCTTGCTCAATAAGTTTATTGGTAATGTTTGTACCAATAAAACCAGCCCCACCACTAATTAAAATACTATCCATTTTCTTCCTTTTCAGTTGTCTTCCGAAGATGTCTCCAACCTCTTTTACCCATCCTATCATCTTCAAGACTTTGTTTGAAGTGATACACAAAACAAGTACCAACTACGATTGAGTGGTGAACTCTCAATCCAATTTCAACTTCATATCTACCCCATCTATGTTTAGGAGAAGAACTATAAAAATTACCATCATCATCATATAGATTATTGAGGATTGTTTCTCTTGTCATTCCTTGAACAAATCCATTCAATTCTTCACCAGCCTTACCTGAAATCTCAAATATTTCATTGGTAGGTTCGTTGGCTAACTGATAGGAGTTGTTTGGGTTATTACTAACAGGTCCGAATATAGCGTTATCTTTTTTAGGATGAGTACAAATGACTTCAATCATATTATTTATAGATTCATCAAAAATTAAATCATCATTTATTGCGAATATAACATCGTATTCTTGTTTGACTGCCTCTTTGATTCCTATATTCCATGCACCAGTCGTACCTGTCTTCTTTTGGTCGTCATTTCTAATAATTTGTAAATTTTCTACCTCATTTTCCAATTCATATTTGTCTTCGGACTCATTATCAACACCAAAGAATTTGAAAGGGTATTTACAATTTAAAAAAATACTTTCTAAGTTATTATTTAAATACTCAAAACCATTTGGTCTATGTTGTTCACTTTGATGAAATACACAAATGAATGCCACTTTTTTATTTTTTATCATAAAACCTCTTTAACTTATCTAAGTTCATACTGACATCCATAGGCATAGTGTCATGAAATTTTACATTCGTTGGTTCAACATCATCTTTGGTCTGTTTTGCTAAATCATACATGGTCTTCAATTCTGTTCCAACATTGTATATTCCTTGAGCATCACCTTCAATGAGGTCTTTATACATGCCACAAGCGACATCGATGTAATCGAAATTACCCACTTGACTTATTATTCCTTTATCGAAAATGAATGGTTTGGGTTTATGTGTTGACCTTATTATAAGATAATTATTTAATCTTAACTCAATATATGGTTCTGATATTACTTTACTATAACTATACCAATTACCATCATGAATCGGTACATCATTTTCAGATGCATTTTGGACAGATTTTGCGTAAACATAATCTGATGAAAATTGAATTAGTTTTTTATCTGTATTGGATATAAAATCTACTAAATCAACAACAGCTTTGTAATTTGTGTCCCAAGTTTTTGTCTTGTCTTCATCATATGTGTCTGTACATGCAGAACAATTAATTATCTCATCATAATCATCCAAATAATTCTCGTAGGAATTCAAATCTCTTATGTCTATTCCATCCTTTTTTCTACTAATGTAGTCCCAGCCAGTTATTCTATGTAATTCTGAACCTAATAGTCCATCTCCCAAGATAATTTTAGACATTTGATGGTCTCCGAGATTCATCTTCTACCTTATCATATTCATCCTCTACAAATCTATTAATCCAATATAAAACATAATCAATCTCATCATCTGTCATATTATTAAAACAAGGTAGAGTTATCAATTTTGTCCATTCGGTATCTGCTACTGGATATTCTCTATTCTGTTTCAATAAACTATAGTGATGTAAAGGTTTATAATGTACCGAAGTATGTATCTTTTTATCTGCCAAATAATCAATCAGATTATCCCTTCCCATAATTGAACATCCTGAACCATCAGGTGCAAAATTGTACATTTTTCTATCTATTTTTGTCCCATAGTATTGTGCAGTTTCGGAGTGAGGTGGTCTTGTAAATACTTCCGGTAATTCTTCATTGTATCGTTTCTGAACATGCCGTCTCACTTTCAAAAATCCATCTAATTTTTCCATTTGAGATAAACCAAGTGCTGCAGTTAAATCTGTCATATAATATTTATATCCAACATTTTCAACTCGATAGTCCCAAGCATAACCTGGTCGTTTTTCGAGATCTCCCATTCTACTCCAAGTTGAAGCCACACCAAACCATAACAATTCTCGTATTTTATTAGCCAAGTCATCATCGTCTAATGTAATCATTCCACCATCACCAATCGGCATCGTCTTTACGGCTTGAAATGACCAAACTGCTGCATCACCTTTTAATCCTGCCCCTTCGGTATAACAACTATGTGCACAATCTTCAATTATAAATCCACCAAATACTTTTCTTATTTCATCAATTGGTGCTGGTACACCTCCCATATTCACTGCTATCAGAGCTTCCGAATTGGGTTTCTTCCACTTCTCTACTTCTTCTACTGTCATATTAAGATTTATGGGGTCTACATCTACTATATTAGAAGTACAATCATTCCAAAGTGGTATCTGTGCAGTTGCAACGAATGATATTGTTGGGTTTATAACATCTATATCCTTGAATCCCATAGCCTTCATAACCAAGTCTTGTCCATGAGAATTACTTGTAACTGCTATTGCATGTTTTGCACCAACAAGTTTAGCAAATTTCTCCTCAAACTCTTGAACTTTGGGTCCTTTCCCCCACCATCCACTTAGTATAACTTCCCTTATGGCCTGTACATCTGATTCATCACCACAAGGTCCTAATACCTTTATAGGTTCTTTTCTTATTTCCATTTTATTTTCCTAATGTTTTTCCCATTAATTCTTGTTTAAAAACCTTGAATCCTTGTTTTTCATAAAAATACATGACTTCATTATAACAATATAATAAAATTTTATAACATCCTAATTCTTCACATTTTTTAACTGCTTTATCAACTAACAATGAACCAATATTATTCCCACGAAATTTCTCTCTTGTAACAACTTCTTCAATTGAACCCACAGAACTACCATTATGTATGAATTTATTTTGAATATACAAACTCAAAGAACCCACAATTTCTCCATTGTTTTCTGCTACAAAAATATAGGTATTCTTATCTAATACTTTCTGTAGAGTTTCTTCTGTTATAGTATCACAAGGCCAAACCTCGGATATGGTTTCTATATAACCATTATCTAAATCTTCCTTTTTAAACTCTCTAATCCCAATCATCAGATTTAAATGTCCTATAATCCTTATCTGTTAAATTTCTTTCTTTCAACCAAGTACCTGCAGGTGCACCATCCATCTCAATCCAATCTTTCACCTTAGAACTTTTAGTATTTTGATATTTCAAATATAACCTACGATTTGTATCTTCCATATTGATATGTCCCTCTGCCCATTTCCACTTTGGTGTACCAATTCTGTCACCACCTATATGATGATGAGTAAATTGTAATTCAACTCTCCAATTTTCATATCCCTTTTCTATCAATTGAATTGGCATATCAGTAGTTGCTGCAGTAACTATATAATTATCAAACTTCAAAGTTTCCTTATCAAATAACTCTCTCTTTATCAACATAATACCATCTGACCAATAGACCTCAAAAGTATTACTATCTATTTGTTTCAATGATTCAATAGTGTATTCTCTTTGTGGATTATATTTTCTCATATTACCATGTAATCTTATACCTAACGCCCCACATTTATCTATTGATTTATAAGTAGATATGGTATGTTCCATCCAATTCTCATCTTTGATAATTAAATCATCCTCTTGATACAACCACCAATCAAACTCCTCGGTTAAATAATCTAATGACTTATTAAAGGCTGCTGGAATGTTTCCACCAGGATGTGATTCTGTTTTTATAACATCATGTCCTAAATCAAAATCATAATATTCATCATTGGGAAAAGTTCCATTCTTTACTATAACCGTTGTTATATCAAATTTATCTTTGTTAGAATAAACCGAATCTAAAACTTCTTTTAATATGGATAACCTTCCTGCAGTAGTAGGAACTACAACTAAAACTTTTTCTTTCATATTAATATATATCCTTAAATATTTTGTAAATCGTATATTTTTAACCAATGATTAATCATGTCATCCATCAGAGCTTCAAATGTATATTCAGGTTCCCACCCAAAGGTTTCACGAAGTTTGGTTGAATCTCCACGAAGATATTTGAGCTCTTCTGTTCTCATGAATCTTTCATCCTGTGTGACATAATCTTTATAATCCATACCTAACTTATTAAACACATAATTACACATATCACCAACGGAATTAGTAACGCCTGTGGCACATACAAAGTCATCGGGTTTGTCGTGGTTCACAATCATGTGCATGGCTCTAACATAATCCTTTGAGTGTCCCCAATCTCGATATGCATCCAAGTTACCAAGTGGTAGTTTGTCTTTCAATCCTTTCTTTATCTCTACTGCTGATTTAACAACCTTATTAGTTACAAAGTTAGAACCTCGTCTTGGTGATTCGTGGTTGAATAATATACCATTACTGGCAAATAGTTTGTGTGCTATTCGATAATGTACCACCATATTAAAACCAAATACCTTTGTACACCCATATGGACTTGTTGGGTGCATCGGAGTGGTCTCTCTTTGATATCCATCCTCATCTACGGAACGACCAAACATTTCAGATGATGATGCCTGATAGAATCTAGCAGTAGGACAATTATTTTTATAGGCTTCCAATACATTTAATAATCCGAGGGCGTTTGTCTGTACTGTAAATTGTGGAATATCCATACTAATTCTAACATGACTCTGTGCTGCTATGTTGTATATTTCATCAGGTTGTATGGTTCGTATCATTCTCTCTAATGAACTTACATCAAGTAAATCACCATACTCTGTCTCAACTCCATTTCCAATCAAATGGTCAATTCTACTTTCTTGATGCTCAGGTGTGGAGTTCCTACGGATTATACCATATACCTCATAATCCTTTTCCAATAGTAATTCTGCAAGATAACTACCATCTTGACCAGATATACCTGTTATAAAGGCCTTCTTTTTCATTTAAATGAACTCCTTGTGTTCTAATGTATTCTGTAAAATATCAGACTCATGGTGTAACTTTTTCTTGTAGTCTTCCCATCCCTTTTCATCTGATTGTTGGTAGGTGTCGTAAATATCCCAAACAGCTTTATTACTTTCATGTGGTTTACATAATTGAGTACAATTGGAAAAACATTCGACATTATCTATTTGATTCATAACCTCTTGTCTTTTATATATATCATTCCAAATTTCCTTAAATGATTTTTCTTGCAGAGAACCATAACTATATTGTTTATATCCACGATGATTTGGACACACATAAACATGACCATCAGCCCCAATACAAGGAGATATTTGTGAACCTAAACATTTCTTATAGTATCGACCAAGAATTGATGGGTCGTCTGCCAAATCATCAAGATGATATCCATTTATTTGATACTTATCTCCTAATATTTCCTTCGCCTCTTCTAATCTCGGTTTTACCTCGTCTTCCCAAAAATCAGATTCTCTTTGTACCCCATCTTCTCTTTCTCTGTTTACGACTTCAGGTTTATATTGACAATATGTTAAATCGTAATCAGCAAATGTTTTAGCAAAATCTACTATCTCTTTGTAGGTATCAGGTGTAATAACCATACCCGTACTTATGTCGATTTTCTTTCCTTTAGAATTGTTTACCTCTATTAACCTCTGTAAATTCAAGTGCATCTTATTCCAATCTTGACCCTTTGCTGGTCGTCTTATCCAATTGAATGTTTTTTCGGTTCCACAATCAACAGAGAATCTAACCCAAGTCATATTTTCTACGAGTGTCTCAAACATATCGAATTTGTCCATCAAAGTTCCATTGGTAAACATACCCATTTTTATATCAGAATTGTCACCAACATACTTAATGGCATGTTTTAAATTTGGATTGAGTGTTGGTTCACCACCACCAGTCCAATTTATAGCCCTAACTTTCATGTCAACTAAATCTTTGACCGTATCCATCAGTACATCTTTTTTCATAATAGACCGATTGAATGTTTCCAATTCTTTAGATTCAGGTAAATGTATGTATGAAGATATACAAAAATAACAACCATGATTACATGCATTACTTGGGTCAAATTCTACCAAAACAGGTGAAGTATTTCCAGTCTCTATGAACTCGATTACTCTATCGACATTAGCTATTACCTTACTTCTTGGATTAAAAATATTTGACATTAATTAAAAATCTCTTCTACTAAGTTTGGATAAACAAAAATGTCATCTTTACCCAAAGAATTGACTTTAGTATGATACTCTTCATCTCTTGTCACACATGAACCTCTGGCATAATAAACACCACTATATTCTTGTATAGAATTGTATCGATATTGGTTTCTCAACCTTCTGATAAATTCACCATCTTCATTATATCCTCTATTTGGATTATCACACCAAGGTGTCCAATATCCGACCGTCTCTAATACATCATCTAATGTATGTCCTAACCTAATCATGTCACTTGGACATGGAATCACATTTCCATCAGCCATGTTTTCTTCTATAGGTCGGTTATGAAAATTCATGTCACGGTTGAATCCTCGTTCCAAAATTTCTCTTATTTTCCCATCTCCACTTCCGATGTCTATATGATATGCTAATGTCTCGACAACCGAGTGACCACCGATTAATCCATTATAGACTAACTCAAAATGATTTGGGAGAAACATATTATCATCACATAGATAAGTTATTATGTTAGATTTTGCGTTTTTTAATCCGTAGTTCACACCTATGGCACCAACATTTTTTACCCATTCATTTGGATTTTCCACGAAGATTATTCTTTTATCATCTCTAAAAAAATTCTCATAGACATCTTTAGCCTTCGGACAATGGTCGGAAAATACTATGAGTTCCCAATCTTCTAAAGTTTGTAATTGAACAGATTTGATTGCTCTGGCTAATAAATCAGGTCTATTATATGTTGGTATAATTGATGTAACTTTTGGTGTCATTTGAAAATCTCCATTTGAGTTAAGTCTGGCCAATCACTAACAACCCATTTTCTTGGTTCTTCATTTACGGCATCAATGAATTTCTTGATTCCGAGTTTAGCAGTTTCAGGTGTCATATAGTAATGATAACCAATGGTATCTATGTTTTGTTCTCTCCAAGGTACATTTGGTATACGACCATCATAGGCCATTCTGGCTAATTTATGTGCTGACTCTTTGTCATCTAACAGAATCATACCACCCCTACCAAGACTAAGGTGCTTTTGGAATTGGAAACTTAAACACATCATACTATTAGGTATGTAGTCATTTTCTTTCCACAACACTGCTGCATCATAAATACCACTATTACTTATTTCGTAATAGTCTTCCCAACTCTCATCTCTCCACTCCAATGGTAATCCTAACTTGTGGGATAGGAATGGTATTGATACATAGGTTCTTTTTGGTATGGATATTTTTTCTATACCTTTCAATCGTAAACAAAGTTCTATCCCATGTGTACAACTATCTACAGCTATTCCATATCGTGCACCAAACCAATCACTTACCAACGACTCAAAATCATGTACAACCTTCCAACTCATAAATCTTTATTCCTTAATAATATATTACCGAAATTTCCCATAAAGTTAAAAATTCCTAACTCTTCGAAGTTTGGTAGTGTCTGCTTAATTTGATTAGCAGTATAACAATCTTCGTATAACTTTCGGTCATCAACTCCGTTAAATTCTATATATAAATAATCTACTTTTTCATTTATAGTAGTTTTCCCACCTTTTAAAAATTCTTCTTCACCACCATTTACATCCACCCACATAATATCAATTATATCGATATTTTTATCTTTAATCCAAGTATCTAATTTTGTTGATTTAACTTTATTTAATTTAAATTGTATATCAGGAAATACACTCAAATGATTTTGTGGCTTCTTTACCGAACCTGATGCACTCCAAGTCTTTTCATAATCGTATCGAGTATGTCTACGAGTTTCACTTTCACTCTGATAGAATTCTATTTCTCCATCTACATTAGATAAAGCAGTTTCTATTAATTGTATTGGTCTATCTTGAACATATTTTTTGAAAATTTCAACTGACCTTTTATCTGCCTCAAAGGCATATATGTTTGGATTATCAAATAAATCTAAAAAATCTAAACAATCACTTCCATCAAATGTCCCAACATCAAATATTGTTGGGTTTTTCTTTGTTATATTATCTTTAAAATAACCTTTATTAATATCCTTTTCCATTAGTCAAGAAATACCTTATCGTTTTTTTGTCCTTTATACGGACCTGTTTTATACTCATAAACTAATGTGTCGTCTTCTAATATAAGATAAGTATGTCCACCACCCAATGTCACAGAACAATCACCTGGTGTCAAAATTGGTTTGTCTAATGTCTTACCATCAGTATCCATTAGATTACATTCAACACTACCTTTAATGACCACCCAAGACTCTTGAGCTATACATTCTCCTTCACCTGGTTTCCAAATGTGCTGGTGAGGTCTGAATGTATGACCTTTCTCCATGTTAAGTGCTGATAGTTGAATAAACTCTTTTTCACCGACTACATCTCTTCTATGTCCATTTTCAATTGTATGAAATTCTTGTGCGTAATGGATGATATGTAATAATTTACTTGGGTCTACTTTAGAATATAATAACTTCATTTCAATATTACTCCTTGTTCTTTCATTTCCGAAATAACTTCTTCTGACAAATACCTATCTTCATTCACAAACTTATAATCAAATCCTACATCAACACGACTTCGTCCGGGTCTCCTCAAGGCCTCTCCATGTTGAATCGGTACTACATTTTTACAACCAATTAAATCCCTACCATCTTTTTTAGCTCTCATGGAGCCTCTGTCCTCAAATTGCCAAGGATTCAATCCTTGTAATAAATATTTAAGTAAATATTCTTTGTCCCAAATAGTCCACTCACAAGTAATTCTAAATTCTGAGGCAGGAGTAAATTTTACCAATTCATACTCTGAATCATCCAATTCATAATGTGAGGTAGCCAAACTACCACTTAATATAAAAGGTTCATGTTTCTTCCCCATGTGAGTTTGATAAATCGAATTTGTCAAACAGATTCGACCAACATTTTCATTGATTATGTAATTTTCCAGTTTATCAATTAATGATACATCTACATAATCATAAATGAATTGGTCTTCCATTGTGTAAATAAAATATTTATCATCAATAGATTGGAAAAATGCATTAAAATCTTCTCCATAGAATGAAGGTCCTCTTTGTTCACCAAGAGATATAAACTCGAAGTTACTCGGTAAATCAAGGTCAGGTTCTTTATAACCAACAAATTTTACCTTTTGTTCTGTAGACCAAAATTTATTAAATAAAAATGCAAATGGTTGTAAACAATGATGGTAATTATCTGATGTTGAAATGTAAATATTCAAAATACTTTAACTCCATATTTTTTCTCAAATTCAATACCATCGTGATAATCATTTACTATTGGTTGACCTTTGATATTCAATGATGTGTTTAGTACCATTGGACATCCAGTCTTTTCATAAAACCTTTTTATCAATCTATAGTAGCCAGGATTGTCTTCCTTACTAACAGTCTGAACTCTTGAAGTATTATCAATGTGACATATTGCTGGATACTTCTTAGGAAATTTACAAGGTGCTGTAAACTGCATAAACTGAGACTTCCTAACTGGCATATCGAATATTTCGTGTGCGTGCTCTTCCAACACCGATGGTGCAAAGGGACGAAACTTCTGTCTATGTTTTATTTCATTGACCTTGTCTTTAATCTCATTACCTCTTGGGTCAGCTAATAGACTACGATTTCCAAGTGCTCGTGGCCCAAACTCTGCCTTTCCACTTGCTACTCCGACTATATTACCCTTGAGTAATTCATTCAATACCTTTGTGGTTGGATACTTTCCTTTTATATCATATCCAGTAAATGGTGAAGTCCAATTTATATGTTCTCCAAATAGGTAAGCGGCTGAACCTAACGAACTCCCAGCGTCACCAGGATTGGGAAGTATCCATAAATTAGGGTAATGGTCTCGTGCTATGATTGAGTTGGCTACACAATTTAGTGCCACTCCACCCATGTAAACACAATTATCCGTTTCAGGAACTAATTGTTTTGTCAATTCAAATACCTTTACAATTTCTTCCTCACATATGGATTGAACATTTGCTGCTATATTGAACTTCCATTCATCACTACCATCATCTTTGTAGTATTCAGGTTCCCACCACAAACAACCTCTGTGTAAATTGTTTATTAAATCTATTGGTTTATCACTATCGTTGAAAAAATCATTTCTTATATTCTGTTTTAATTCTTCATCAATGGTTCCCCAACCAGCCATTCCCATAAGGATATACTCATCCTCTTGTGGTTTTAATCCTAATCGTTGTGTCATAGCACTATACCATAATCCCAATGAGTTAGGATACTTCAAACTATATCTTTTCTCAAAGTGACTACCCCAAGCATACCAAATGGTACAAGTCTCGAACTCACCTATAGCATCAATTACAACGATGGCCGATTCTTCATAAGGACTTGTATAGTATCCTGCCGCGGCATGTGATTGATGGTGTTGAACATATTGTATTGATTTGTTACCTATCCACCTTTTTAAATAATTAGAAGGTAAATTATCACGACTAAAAACCTCTCCATATTGACTGGCCCTAAATTGTCTTAATTTTTTTAAGTAAGGTCTCTCAAAATAAGCTATCTTATCGGGCCTTCCATAACGATAACAATCAGCAATCAACTCATCATTTAATTCAGAATCATTTTTAATTCCACTATATCTTTCACTATGACCAGCAAATAATACCTCACCATCTTGTATCAAGGTAACAGCGGCATCATGATTTAGTGCGTTAATCCCTAATATTCTCATTAAACATTATTCCTTATCAAATGTTTAAATTTATCTTGGTTATCCACAACATGACTTGGGAAGGTTTCGTCTAATTCAATGTATTTGACTGCTGGATAACCTGCTCTACCAAATATGTCCTCACCATCTGTAAGTCTTTTATTTATGATATCTTCACTAATATACTCAGGTGTATCAAATTCTTGATGAGAATAACTCTGAACCTTTTCTATAATTCTTTGTATCCCACCCAAGTATGAAAAATGCCAACCAGCGTCAGGTAATATGACGGAGTTTGGTATTCTATTTCCTTCTTTGGACATTCTTAACTTCATCGGTGAACAATTATTATCATCCATTATATTTTTAGTTCCAACTTCATTGAATCTCTTGAATGTAGTTGCTACTTGTCCATACCACGGTGAAATGTGGTCATTCGACACACACACTCCATTAAAATAATAATTGAAATATCTCTGTTGGAAACATACTATCGTATTTGGGTTTTTGGAGAGTTGGTCTTTAGTTTCTAATATTGATTGTTTAGTTGGTATTTCATCAACATCACCAATCAAAATAATATCATCATCTTTACATTCTGAGAGTGCGTCCCAAGTACAATTTCTATGGTAGTGCTCCACCTCATGTCTGTTGTGATAAACACCCATCCTTCTTTTTTGGGGTGGAAAATGTGGTAAATCAGTTACCTTCCAATAAATGATTTGTTCCAAGAACTCTTCATATCTTTCTTTATTATTCTCAAAACAGAATTCTTTTGGCTTGGAAGAGTGAGTAAATGAGGCTTCGACTATAACAAATTTATCTACAACATCCCTAAGTTCATTCAATCTAACTTCGAGTAAGTCTAATTCGTTAAAAAAAATAACACAATCGTAAATCATAAGTAATTTTCTCCCTCTATAAAATTATGGGCTATTGGATATTGCCTCTGTGATTCATAACACTTCGAGTGTCTAACAACAAGATGATTCGTACCACATTGATTGGAAATATTTATTTTTGCCTTTGACTTTATGTAAAGTTGAACTCTTAAATCAATATGTTTCAAGTCAAGAGCCCTTTCTATAAAATCAAATGGTGTTTCACTTAATGGTTTTGCTGACCAATAAAAATAAGGTAAAGGATTATCTTTCAATACCTCTGTCATAACTTTCGTGTCCTTATCATAACTTTCTTGGTGGTGTTTTCCCATTTGTGTACCAAATCTATCCGAAACTAAAATGGAACCAAATTCACCTTTGACATGGTCATTTATAATCATATCCCCAAAATCTTTTTCCACTTTATTCCAGTAAATTTCAGGTTGAGAATCGGACATTTCTTCATCTGTGAACTGCCAAAACTTTAACATTTGTTTTAGTAATGGAATATCTGTATTGGTATCATCATAAACTCTATATTGGTCATGAAAGACTTCACCATTGAAATTATCTACAACACCATCAACATAGGGATTATGTGCAAATATTTTCTCAACATTATCATGAGATTGACCAAACATTTTTTTTAATAGTAGTTGAGATGGTAGGTATACTTTACAATTAGGATATTTTTGTTTGAGTAATCTTGGCATTGCTGATATGATTCCCCAATCACCTATTCCATGAGCAGTTCTCATAACTATAAACTCTAGTTTATCTAAATATTCATCAGGAATTCTTAGTCCATCTTTTTCTTCAAATCCAAGTTTATCAGTTTCCTCTATTGGATAATTTTTACCATCTACCATCCTCCAAAATATCACCAGCTAACCTCCCAATCCTTGAACTCTGCAGCAATACAATCTACCTTGTAATCTTTACGACCACCATCTTGTAATTGGTCTTGTATAATATTTTTAGCAGTATTTCTTATACCATTTAATCCATGAGTTAATCCAAGATTACCATCACCTTCACCTTGTCGGTACTTGGTTTCATTATACCAAATGTGAGTATTCATCTGTGCCAATACTATTATTGCCCTAATCATATCACCACTTGGTTTTTCCCAATTCATAAGTTTATTTAAATCATGAACTATGTCTTGGATTTCTTTGGCGTACTCTTCTTTGTGTTCTGTTATGAACACTTCTTTTAACTGAATGATACTAAGTCTATCTATTAATTCACTTATGGTAGGTAAGTATTTTCTATCTTCTGACATTTAATTCTCTACTGAAATTTTGATTATAAAAAAGATTTTGTTGTTCTTGTTTTTCAATTGTCTTTGGGTGATATAAACTTAATTCTTCGTGTGGTGGTAAGTGTGAATATGTTTTACAGCCATCAATATATTCGTGAAGTGGTCTCGTCCAACGGATTTCACTATCACGGCGGAATACTCGGGCTTGATAATCAGGATAGTTCACCCAATTCTTTTCCGATACTCTCCAACCCCATCTTTGTATGTGTTCATCTGTCATACCATCGATAGTGTTGACTCTTGGTATCCAAATCAAATCCACATCATTGATTTCTAATATCTGTTTTAATTGTTGAATTAATATTTCGTTAGGATACTCGTCCGCATCAATATGAAATATATAATCACCACTACTCTTTTCTATAACTGAATTTTTTTGGTCTGAGAAGTTACCATCAAGTTTTCTTTTGTAAACTATAGCCTTGTTTTCAGATAGATATTCACCTAATACGGCCTCTACCTTTTCATCATCACCATCCACACAAACTACTATCTCATCTTCTTTATCTATATTCTTGCTTAATACATCTAATAACTTTATCAGTTCTTCAGCCTCATTGTGAACTGTAATGCCATAACTTATTTTCACTACATAACCTCATCGATATCTTCTTGTATTAATCCAAATTTCTTTAATGTTGCACTATCTAATACTTTAGTAAAATCGTAATTACATATTTTAACGGTATTCATATTACCAATTTTTAATGTCTTATAAACATTTGGAACCTGGTTCATGAATTTTGATATGTTTTTAGCATAAAACTCTCTGTTTTTTCTACCATTAGGCATATTGAATTCCCAAAAGATTGTTCCACGACCATCTATATCCATTTTCTGTACACCTTCCGCTTTTATTGCCAATCTTTTAACATCTATTAATGACATCGCGTCCATATCTAAACAATGTAACAATCTATCCTTTTTGGGTCCTGTATATGGATAGATATTTAATGCAACTACTATGTATCTATTTTTACTTGCAGTTTCACTCTTATACCTAATGTCGTAAATAGGACCAGGCTCTAAATCCATAGGTGAAACTTGTTTTTCTTCCACAACATTTCTCAAGTGTGTAGCCAAATAACCCATTAATCAAATTGTCCATCTTTTACTATACCCATCGTTTTGCATGCTGCCAAAAATTCAAATCTGTCAAACTCTACTGCATGTTCAACATCCAATCTTTCGGTATAATACTCTCCATCCTTTCCAGGTATAGGATACTTTTCTTTTTCGTCTTCATCTACTTCAACTACTCTTGCCATTTTCCAAACCCAATCTTGTGGAGTTCCATCGGGAAATATAATACCTAATTTACCCATGTTCACTACACTTGGATACCACATTAAATTTCGTTCAGTATCTTCGACTGCCAAATCCTTAATTAATTGAGATGTATGTTTAATTTCATTCATGTTATCTGATGTATAATTTGAATGGCTCATATGACCACAATTAAAACACATATAGGATTTAAATGTTTCTTGTGTATCCTCGAAGCATCTGTTTTGATTAAAACAAATTGGACAATCTATTACTCTTTCCACTATGCACCTTCTTTATTTAATTTAGGTAATTTGATTTCAGAATCTACCTTTTTCAAATTTGGAAGTCCAATTTTTTTAACACCATCTACCTTTTTTAACTTAGGTAATTTTATGTCTACTTGTTTTGGTTGTTCTTTTATTTCAAATTCAGGTAAATGCTTAGAAAGTATCTCGTCTAACTTCTGTGTCATGGCGTCTAATGAAAACTTCTGTCTATTGACGATAGATTGTTTTTTTGCGTTAGTTATAAATTTAGAATAATTATTGTATACTTCCTTCATTACATTACTAGCATATTGATAATTAACACCAAACCATTTTGCACCCTTTACACGAAATTCTTTAGGTATTGAAGCCTTATGTACATCAACCAAACCACCAGGTAAAAGTATAGAATCTTTGGTTAAGAAATCACATTGACCTCCCCATTTTGGAGCAATAACTGGTTTATCACTTAATGATGCCTCAAGTAATGGTCTTCCAAAACCCTCACCATGAGTAAATGATATATGAGCCTTAACTTTAGGATGATGGTACAACTGATTTATTTCTTCGTCTCGTAAATCACCATGTAAAAGATATATGTTGGGCAGTTTACCCTTAACTTGTTTTCTAATATCATCAATTTTCGATTTTATATCCTCTCTATCCAAGATACAAGGTGTTGCCCCACTTGTTTTCATTATCAAGGCAGGCTGTTCTTTTTTATCTTTGAATGTCTGTAGGAATGTCTTTACCAGTGAACCAACATCTTTTCTATCTTGAGTTATACCACCTTGTAACCAATGACCTACAAATAAAAAACAAAAATCTTCTTTTATGGTTTTAAATTCATCAACTAAATCTTTAGAAAATTCCTTAGTTGGTTTGTAGATATTTAAATCGGCACCTTCAAAAAGAACTTCCATTGGCTTTTCAGATTTAATTTCACCAATTTTTTGCTGTGTTTTCTCGTCCATTTTATCATACTTACTTCTATCAATCGTTTCCTTTACAAAACTTGCAGGAACAATGTTCAGATTCATACGATTCAAACCCTCTATCCACTCGGGAGGACATAAGGTGGTTTCAATACCTGCTGTAATTCCTATATTATATTTAGCTAAAGGTTGAAACTCATTAGGAACTACAATATGAACATGATATTCAGGCTGTCTTTCTACTTCAGGACTTTTTAATATTCTTTGTATGATTGGAATGTCTTGTGGGTTTTGCTCACTAAGAGCATTTTGAGGAGTATTTCCCCATCTTACTGGCCAAATTCTTACATCCCACTTATCCAATGAAATTAAAGAACGACAGATATCTCTACTATGTGCTCCGTATCCACTGCGGGTTCCAACGGGTGCTGTAACTACCATTATCGGTTTCATAAATACTCCTAAGCTTTATAAATTGTAAATCGTTTACGAGGTGTCCACTTTTTTAAAGCAGTTGTCATGTGTTCCACAAATAAATTACACATTTCTTTTGCAGATAGTGCAACTTCCTCTGTTAACATCCATTCCCTACCTTTAATTCCAGCTGAAACTCTTTCTTCTTTTGGTGTGTCAAACCACTCACGAATTCTTACTGCTGCATCTTCAAATCTTGGTCTGTCATCAAAAATGTATGGTGTTGGTATTGAACCTTGTAATGAACGACATGCTGGCCATACTGGTTTCATCCATTCACCCCAAGTCAAATCAGGATTATCCATCCACTTATCTCTATCGTGAAAAGAAACAATCTCTCTATAATCGGTATGAGTGACATGCTTACCCTTTAACTTGAATCCACATTGGTCTTGTAGACCACCAGTAACATTGACAATTGCAGGAGTTCCTGCCATTATTGCTTCTGCTGTTCCCAATCCAAATCCTTCATTTGAAGCTAAATTGATTTGTATATCTGCTATATTGTATAACATATTCAAATGTTCATCTTCTAATCTTTGATGTGAAAATATAATATCATATTTCGGACATAGTTCTCTTACAACTGCAGGTAAATCAGTTCCATTTTCGTCTACTGGTGCCGTGTGCATAAGTAATAAACACTTCTTAGCCTGTTCTTTAGTAAGACCATCACAGAAAGTTTTGTAGGCCATTATGATATCACCTGGTAACTTTCTACGAATGTTCCTATTATTCCAAAAAACTATAAAATCATAATCTTTACCTTGACATACTTCTCTTTTAAAAGTAGTAAACTTTTTACTTGGATCACCTATAGGAAAAAATACATCTTCAGGTATACCATGTGGTACATAAGTACAATCCCAATCAGTTCTTGGCTTATTTCTTGCAACTTGTTCCACGATATTAACTGTTTGTTTAGATATATTCATAATCAAATCCGAAGACTCATAGAAATTTTCATTATATCTTGGGTATGGTAAATCATCCCATATGTTATAATAAAAAATTGGTATGTGTTGTCTTATCTCATGTTCCATTTGATACAACCAAACCCAAAATCTTGGATCTGTGTAGTGTAGAATAGCATCTGGCTTTTCCATTTGGATCATAGTTCTAATCATTTCTTGATTACCATATCCACTTATTGGGTATATCTTTAAATTTGCATCTTTGATACCAGTTTCTTTTCTCACAGAATCATTCATATCAACGACTTTACCCTCTTCAGGATGCGTTATAGCACC
>MDTG01230616.1_pt1 | contig 22134 bp, 18 predicted proteins | sample 811421 | NCBI WGS metagenome assembly MDTG01 (sample SAMN05326645, study PRJNA326480) | marine metagenome | isolation source: seawater | place: Pacific Ocean: South East | collected 2011
ACAATGCAGACTCAATGACACTAAACTTAAAAAAAGAAAATTTTGTAATAAAAAAGGGTATGTGGAAAGGAGAGAAACTCTGGGATCTTTATGACAGAGCTAAGACACCCTACAGCTGGCACAAAGAACTTTTTAAATACTCAAAAAAACAAAAAATAACCTGTTTTAGTACACCTTTTGATATTGAAGCTGTCAATTTTTTAGAGAGACTTAAATGTCCCTTTTATAAAATCTCTTCTTTTGAAATGAATGATCTTCCTCTTATCAAGAGAGTGGCGGAAACAAAAAAGCCAATCATTCTTTCAACTGGAACATCTAACTTAAAAGAAATTACCAAGACCGTAAATTATTTAAAATCGCTTAAAGTAAAAAAATTTTCAATAATGTATTGTGTTAGTAATTACCCAGCAAATATAGAAGACTTTAATTTAAATAACATAAAAATATTGAAAAAAAAATTTAAATGTAGAGTGGGATTATCTGATCATTCCATAGATAATACGGTGGCAATAGCAGCCGCATCTGCTGGAGCAGAATTATTTGAAAAACATATTTGTACCAAGGTTTCAAAAACTTCACCAGATTTTAAATTTTCTCTAATTGATGATCAAATTTCAAAATATAGAGAAAATATTGATAACGTTTTTAAATTACTTAAGAGAAATAAGTTTCATAGAAATAGTTCAGAAAATTTATATAAAAAATTTAGAAGATCCATATATTGTATACGAGATATAGATAAAGGTGAAAAATTTACAGAAAAAAATATAAAATTATTAAGACCTGTAAATGGATTAGGACCAGAGTACTTTTATAAAGTCATAAATAAAAAAAGCCCAAATAAGATAAAATTTGGAACAGCCATTACTCAAAAAATTTTCAAGAAAATTAATTCTTAATTATTTCTTCCAAACTCTCAATTACATATTTTTGATTTTTAATATTTAAATCATAATATATAGGTAAGCTTAAACAATTTTTGTAATATTTACTTGAGTTTTCTAGTCCTTTCATATTGTAACCAAGTTTTTTATAGTACCACTGAAGTGGAACAGGAATATAATGTACTTGTGTAAAGATATTTCTTTTATTTAACTCATTCATTAAATAATTTCTTGTAAGTTTTTTGTTAAAATCTATTTTTACTATATATAAATGATTTGAGCTGAAGTTCCTATATTCTTTCTGATAACAATCTAAATAATTTTTATTTTTAAAATATTTATCATAATTACTAGCTACCTCTTTTCTTTTTTTTAAAAACTCGTCAATCCTGTTCATCTGAGAATAAATTAATGCAGAATGAATGTCGGTTTGTCTATAATGGTAACCCAAATTATCCATCTCATAATACCAATTATTTTTTTTATTATTTGTAAAAGCAATCGATTTGTTTTTAAAAGTTGATGTATTTTGTAATACACCATGTGTCCTTAAACTTATTAATTTTTTATATAAAGATTCTGAATTTGTAGTAATTATGCCTCCTTCACCACCTGCAATTATTTTGACTGGGTGAAAGGAAAATACACATAAATCTGAATATTTGCAAGATCCAACCATTGATCCACATTCATATTTAGCGCCAAGTGCGTGAGCAGCATCCTCAACGATTTTAAGTTTATATTTATTTTTTAAATAATTAATTCCTTTCATATTTTTTGATAAACCACCAAAATGAACTGGAGTTACACAAAATATATCTTTATTTTTTTTTATCGTTTCTTCTAATTTTGATAATGATAGGTTTAGTGATCCTTCTTCAATATCTGAGAATTTAGGCATAGAATTACAGTATAAGGCAGCATTGGATGTAGATAAAAATGTTATAGGCGAAGTAACTACTTTATGTTTTTTTGAAATTCCAAGCGCAATATAGCTTAGATGAAGACCAGCAGTTGCACTTGATACAGCTACTGCATATTTTGAACCCACATAATTTGAAATTTTAATTTCTGTTTCCTTTATAAAATCACCTTGTGTTAAATTTTTGCTTTTTAAAATATTTTTAACAAATTTTATGTCTTGGTTATTAATCGAGTGTTTACCATAAGGTATTTTCGTAAGTTTTTTTCTTTTTATAAAATCATCACTTTTTAAAAAATTTTGAAGCTGTTTATCAATATTTGGGATCTTAATTCCTAATATTTTTTTTATCTTATTGTTAGATAGTGATAAATCATGATTTCTTCTTGCATGAAGTTTACCTTTCACTAATTTAGATCTTTCAAAATTAGGATTTTTAATATCAAGAAACTTTGCTATTTTTGAAATAAATTCGAATTTTGATAATCTATCATCTCCTACGATATTAAATAATCCATTAATATTTCTATCAATAATTTTTTCAATAATATTAATAAGTTCAAAAGTATAAATTGGAGTAAAATAATAATCATCAAATAAAAATAATTTTTCTCTAAATTTTATCTTCTTTATAATTTTGTTAATAGATTTATCATCATAAATTGAATGGCCAAAAAAATTTGTTCTAATAATAACACTTTTTTTTGTATTTTTAAATATTGATTTTTCAGCTTCAAGTTTATGTTTTGAATAAATATTTATTTTGGATGTCTTATCTTTTTCATTTTTAAATTTTTTGTTTATATTATAGAATTGATCGGTCGATATATGAATAAATTTTATATTCGTTTTTTTACAAATATGAGATAATAATTTTGGTAAAATAAGATTTGTTTTTTCGCTTATTTTTGGATTTTTTTCACAGTAATCAATATTTGTTTCAGCTGCAAAATTAATAATTATATTTGGTTTAATTTTTTTAATATTTTCTATTACTTGTTTCTCATTAAATATTTTGTCTATAATTTTGAAATATTTAATTTCATCCAAAAAAATTTTTGTTTTATGAAAGTTGCACACTAAATCATACTTATTTTTTAATTTAATTAAAAAGTTAGAACCTAATGTTCCTGTACCACCAAATATAAGGATTTTTTTCTTCAATTTATTAAACTAATAAATTTTGAAAATTCACTAATAGTAAATTTTTTTGCGGTTTTTGAGGAGAAAATAAAGTCATCTCTTACCTTATTACCTCCACGTTTTAGTCTGAGTTTTTTTTCTGTTAAATTTGGTAAAATTTCATAATGTTCATTAAACTCGGCAGTATTAATAGATTCATCTGATCCTATCATTTGTTCATGAATTTTTTCACCTGGTCTAATACCTGTAATTTTAAACTTAGCATTTTTTTTTATTGATTTAGCTAAATCTGTAATATTTATAGATTTTATTTTTTTTACAAATATTTCACCCCCCAACATTTTTTGCATACAAAAACACGAGAATTCTACCGCATCTTCTATTGTTAAAAAAAATCTAGTCATATCCAAATGAGTAATGGGAAAACTTTTTTCCTTTTTAAGTGATTTGAAATAAGGAATAATAGATCCTCTTGATGCCATCACATTACCGTATCTAACAACCCCAAATGTAGTTTTTTTTTGAATTATTGCGTTTTGTGAAACAAATAATTTATCCGAACAAAGTTTTGTAGCTCCATAAAGATTAATTGGACTTGAGGCTTTGTCTGTAGACAAGGCGACTACCTTTTTGATATTAGTATTTTTTGAAGCATCTATTACATTCATAGCTCCGATAATATTTGTTTTTATGCATTCTTCCGGGTTAAATTCAGAAGTAGGAACAATTTTTGTTGCAGCAGCATGAAATACATAATCATGTCCTTCCATACAACTTGTTAGCCTCTCTTTATCTCGGACATCTCCTAAAACAAAGTTAATTTTTTTTGAGTTTAACCTCTCTCTTAAATACCATTGTTTCATTTCATCCCTTGAGTAAACAGTAATTTTTTTTATATTAAATTCTTTTAATAATTTTTTGATCATTGATGTACCAAAAGTACCTGTTCCTCCAGTAATAAATATTTTTTTATTTTTAAAGAATTTTTTGTTCAATTTCATTTTAATTCCATTTATTTGGATATTTAGCAATCATTATCTCTTTTTTACTAAAATTCATTTTAATTTTTTTTAGATTAATTTTACAATTAGTTATTTGTTTTAAATCTTTAAGATTTCTAACACCAATTATAAATTTATCAATGAAATCATTATAAAAAACAAAATTTAGACATAAATAGAGATTCGAAACATTTTGATTAATTCCAATTTGTCTAACTTTTTCGTAAATAGATTTCAATTCATTTTGAGATTCTATTTTATGAAGAAGTGCACCTTGTAAAAAAACTGACCTTACATATATCAATACATTATTTCTCTTTAAAAATTTTTGAAAATTTTCCAATCTTCTGTCCACAAGGTTATAAGGCAATTGAACAACATCAAATTTGAATGTTTTGAAAATTTTTTTTAATTTATTATATTCATAAATAGATACCCCAATTTTTGAGACTATATTTTGTTTTTTAAGTTGTTTCAAAATTTGCCATTTTTTATAATTTAAATTTTCGAGTACATTATCCCCATCATGTATATAGAGTGTATCTATTAAAATGCCTTTACTATTATATTTTTTTTTAAATTTATCTTTTAAATTTTTAAATGATAAAACTTCACTAATTCTAATTTTTGTATCAATTTTTAAACTAGAATTAAATCTTTTAAAATTATCTTTAAAATAAATATAATTCTCAGCTCCATCAACATGCGTTATATTTTTCTTTTTTGAGAACAATATTATTTTGTTAAATTCATTTTTTGTTTGTTTTTTATTACTAAAGTTCGTAATACCGTAACTCGAATTAATCTGGGCTCCACCAATAATAACTTTTGATAGAATCAAATTACATCTCATAAATAAATATTTTTTTGTTGATTTAAAAGTATAAAAACCTGCTTTTTCATAAAGTTTAAGTGCATTATTATTGCTGTGTTTTAATCCAAGCCACATACTTTTTATCCCCCTTTTAAGTAAGAATTTTTTTATCTCTTCTATAACCTCTAGTCCAACACCTTTATTTCTATAAGCTTTATCTCCAATTAGAATACCAAGTCTTGCTGATCTTTTTACATTATCTATTTGAAAAATTTTTATATTTCCAATGTGTGATTTTTTTTTAAAAATACCAAAAAAAAATAAATTTTTTTGTTTATTGATATCTTTTACATTATTTCTCAATTCAATTAAATTGTAAGGTTTATAATCAATGTATTTGCGAATATGTTCATCTTTAAACCAATTAAAATATTTTAAATTTACTCTTTTGTAATTTATTTTTTTAAGTACGTAATTTTTGGTTTTAATTATCATTTCATGTTAGTTTGCATAACCAGTCTTTAAGTTCTTTTGAGGAGGTTAGGAGTTTAATTTTCTTCTCAAAACTATTTGACAATGTTAATTTTCCACTGGGGTCATAAAAAATTGTTTTTTTACCTTTTTGCAAAGATGTTATAGCTGTCGAAGTGAAGGGAATAGATATCGTTGCAACAGACATATCAATTACACTTTCAGGAGATAGATCACTTATTATTTTGAATTTTTTTTTTTTACCTAAATTGTTAAGGTATTCTCTATAAAGAGGATGAATATTGCTATAATCTTTTTTAATTTTTAAAATGATATCATAAGTTTGAAAAAAATTATTTGGTAATGATTTGAAAATATCATCTACAAAACTTATACAATACTTTAAAGTATAAATATTATAAGGATTATTTAAAAGCTTATAAATTCCATCTCTTTTAGGTGGCACATCAAATATTGTAATATTTTGTTTTTGTTGACTCAATACAATGTGTTTACCTGCAAATGGAATAAAGGAAGTTCTAATAAATTTATTTTTTTTATTAGTAAAATTATTTAACCATTCTTCATGATAATCTGTCCAAGCAATATACTTATCCCATGAATGCAAATAGTATCCATAAACCTCATAATAAGTTTCCTTATTAAGTTCCTGAAGTAAAGGCATTTGATTTGTGGAATAAAAATAAACAATTACCGAATCTTTTACAAAGAAGTCATTCAAATACGTCCACATCGGTCTAAAAACCATATTAGAGTTATTATAAAGACATAAATCATATTTTTTTTGAATATATTTATAAAGATAAAAGAAATAGAATTCTTTCATTAACAGGATAAATTCAATCTTTCTTAATAAAATCAAATTTAAACAAATTTTAATTGTTTTAAAAAATGAAATGAAAAAAAAAATAATATTTGAAAAATTTAGAAAATTAGCAATAGGATCCTTAATATAGCTTGTCTTATAGACATGAACCCCCCAATTTATCTCTTTATTTTTAATATCTGGATTACAATGAAAAAAAGTAACATTTCTTTTTAAATTGAATTGTTTAAAACACCACTTAAAAAAATCGTTACAATTTGAATTATTAGAGGTATCTGAATAAAGATTTGGAATTGAATCCACGTAGATTATTTTTTTATCTATATTTTTAGTTTTTAAAAAAAAAGTAAAGCTTCTTAACATAATTAAAATTTGGTAAAAAAAATAACTAAAAATAAAAAAAATGAATAAGATTTTTGATATTAGATAGTTAACTGGAACAGTTTTTGCAATTTCATCCAAGTAAATTTTAGGTAGGGGAAAATAAAACTTCTTGTTGAATGCAATTGCAAACATTAATCTTGATGTAAAAAAAGACTTATTTATAAATCGTGAATATATAAATTGATATAAAGAAATATAAACATCAAGTCTGTATTCATTAAAAAATTTGTTTAATTTTTCAGACTTTAACTTAAAATTTATTTTTTGTAGATTTGCCTTAAGTCTATAAATTTCATTAATTTTTTTTTTTTTTTGTAAAATATCGTAAGCTTTTTCTAATCTATTCTCAAAGTATTTATTAAAAAAAAAAAGAGATAATATTTTTTTAATAAAATTCATTTTTTATATTGAGTAAAACTGAAAATATTTTTCAAGGTATTAATGTTGTAAAGATTATATTTGAAGCCCAAAACCAGATAAGTTATTATAATCAAGAGGCTTAAAATTTGATCATATAAATAATATATATTTATAATCTTATTTGTAATTAGAATTGAATAAAAGCTAGATATAAAAATAAAACTAAAACATAAATATATTAATTTTTTTTCTAAACTAATATAAGCATTTTTTTTGGCATATTTCATTGAAAACATCAAACTTATAGATGAAGATGCTAATGTTGCAATCGCAGCACCAATTATTTCAAAAAAATATATCAATGGAATATTTAAAATAATATTGAGAATAATATTCATTATAAAAAAATTTGAATTGAGCCATACTTTTTTTGCATAAATTAATTGTGTACTAGCAATTTTACCAAAAGTTAATGTAAAATAATATAAAGTTAATATTATTATTACATTTTCAGAACCATAATATTTTTCATCAATAAATATTTTAAGAATTAAATCATGAAAAAGAAACATAGCAATTGCAGGTAAAGAACAAATATATATAAATGGAGACAAGTATGGTCCAATCTTAGTGTTTTCTTTCTTGAAAAGCATTTGATTTGTTCTAGTAATAAAAACCTTGTCTAGCGAAGTTGTAATTTGAAAAACAACATAAGATAGCGATTGTGCAATCGTATAAATACCTGTATTTGAAAATGATGATAAAGCACTTATCAAAATTTTATCAGCTTTTGCATTAATTTGTCCAAACAAACTTCTTGGTGTATTTGGGATAGAAATTTTTAGTGCATCTTTTACAAACTTTTTATTAAAAACGAAATGAGTATTTTTAAATTGTAATATGATTATAAATCCTAGAATAATAAAATTTGAAATTAATAGACTATAAACTAAAGAAATTACTCCGTAATTATTTAAAAGGAAATAAAACAATAAGGAAAAATAAGATAAGGATCTAAAAAAAACTAAGAAGAAATATTTCTCCGACTGTCTTTTATTTTCTAAATATATCAAATAAAATTTTGAAATCGAATCGAACATCAATGCTAATAAAAGAAATAGCCACAAATTCTGAATATCTTGAATACCATTAAAAAGGTTTATTATCTCATCATAAAAAATCAAATTTAAAATAAAAATTACTGAAAAAATAATGAAAATAAAAATTTGTACAGAAAATAAAAAAATTTCAGTATTCTTTTTATTTTCATAAAACTCAAAATAATTTCTTTTATAACCAATTTTAAGTCCAAGATTCGATATACTTACAATAATGATTGCAACAGAATGTATTAATATATAATGACCATAAATTTCTGGCTCAATTTTATTAGTTAGAATTGGATATAAAAATATATATCCTAGCAATATTATTGAATTTAAAAATAAATAATTTTTAGAGTGAAAAATGTCACTTTTCTGCTTCATATAAAAACTATATTTCTTAAATTAATCTTTGATTTAATAAATGATCTATATATACATGTATCATGGAAAATAATACAGTTAAGTCCACTCCTGATCATATTGTAAAATATGCTAACAGAGATCCTGAAATAACTCTAAATAAATATTTAAAAAGTAAATTTGGAAAAAGATATGATGAGTATCGTGAATCATATTATCAAAATATAACTAAAAAGAAGTTTAGTATTTCCTCAGAATATCCAACCACAGTTGTTTTAGAACTCGTAAACAGATGTAATTTACAATGTGTAATGTGCCACCAGGGTTTCAGAAATGACGCAAAAAAAAGTACTATTGATTTAATCTCTTTAGAAAAAATTTTTTTAGATTTCAAAAAAAATAAATTACCAGCTTTAATGCTAAGTATATCAGAACCACTTTTATATAAAGATTTTGAAAAAGTATTGGATCTTGCAAAAAACTCAGATATCATGGATATATTTTTATTTACCAATGGAGTATTGCTAAACAATAAAAATTCTGAAAAAATTTTGAGAAGTTCGATCACGAGGCTTTTTGTTTCAATAGATGCTGCAACATCTGAAGTTTATAATAATGTTAGAATTCCTGTAAGCGATAGATTAAAAAATTCAAATAGATTAGAAGATTTAGAAAAAAATATAAAAGAATTCATTAATTTGCGTAATCAGTCTGGAGGAGAATTACCTATAGTTAGAACATCTTTTGTAGCTTTAAAAAAAAATAATTTTGAAGTAAAAAATTTTATTGATAGATGGATTGATATTGTAGACTCTGTCGAGGTACAAAGAGAAACATCAATAAAAGCATATGATGATATTAATTTAGGCAAGTTTAATTTAAAAAATGTTAAAATTAATTATGATTGTCCTGAACCTTGGGGTCAAATTACCATATATTCAGATGGAACAGTCACTCCTTGCTGCAACACTGTAGGCAGAAACTTGCCTATTGGTAATGCTTTTAAAACAAGTATTAAAGATATTTGGAATGGAGCAGAGATGAAGAAAGTGAGGGAGGGCTTTTTAAAAAATGACCCATCTGATGTATGTAAATCTTGTATTCAAAATTCTCAATCTGATTTATTTAGGTCTTAAACTTTTATTTTTCTTGATAATTTATAAAAATATAATGCTAAATTCCAATCTTTGATATCATCTATATCTATTGATTTGTAGATTGGAATTTCATATCCAGTGAACTTAATTTTGTAAAAATCTTTATAAAAGTCTTTTTTTTTTAATATGATTACGTTTCCATTGTCATAATATGATTTTCTAAAAATTTTAGATGATAGATGAAGTTTATTCTTAAATATAGGTTTTATTATATTTTTTTCATTTTTATTAAGTGCCCAATAAACAGGGACTGGAAACTCAGAAATTGTCATTAACGAGTTGTTTTGTTTTAAAAAAAAAGAATTTATATTTTTTAAATCTTTTGCAGTTATTAAAGGACTGCAAGGATAAACACACCATACTTCATCAAAAACTTCATTTGACTCCTCAAATTTTTTTATAACAAAATTCACAACTTCAATTATACCAATATTATCTGCACCAAGACTTTTCGGTCTCATAAAATCTGGGAAAAAACCTAATTTATTAATTACATGTTTAATTTTGATACTGTCTGTTGAAACATGAATTTTTTTAAATAACTTACTATTACTTGCAGCAATTAAAGGATAATGAATTATTGGTTTATTATAAAATTTTTTTATATTTTTATTTTTAATTCTTTTAGAACCACCTCGTGCAGGTACAATAAGAAGTCTTTTCATTAACTTGTTAATCTTTTGAAATCTGAGTTAGCCACTTTACTTTTTAAAATTTTATTAATTGACATTTTTTTTTGTTCACATTTTTTTATTTTAAAGAAAATTTGATCAATTTCTTTTGCATACATATTTAGATACTTTTTTGTATGTACTATTGAAACATAAATAGTATTTGTTGCAAGTATCCCCTTTTTAAGCATTTCTTGAGTAAAATATGTTTTGTATTTTGCAGAATTTTTTCCTAAAAATCTAAAACTTGGTATAGAGTCTAATCCATAAATTGATATTGGAAGATTATATTTATTTGATTTTTCACTCCATATTATTTTAATTTTTTGTCCAATATTTTTTATTTTCATAAATGTTTTTTGTTTTCTTATAATATCTAAAGTTTTTAATGCAGCTACAAATCCCGAGTTTTCTGTCCAAAATGTACTGCTAATAAAACTTTTAGATGCTTTTTTTAAATATTTCTTTTTACCAATTACGCATGTAATTGGATATCCATTACCTAACGCCTTGCCTAAAACTAATAGGTCAGGATAAATTTTATATTTCATGTGAATTCCGCCGTATGTTTCTCGAAAACCAGATGTGCACTCATCAAAAATTAATATAACATTATTCCTATCACAAAATTTTCTAACATATTTTAAAAAAGTAATATTAGGTTCTTTTTCTCTTTGCACCTCCATAACTATAGTTGATAAATTTTTTATATTCTCAATTTTCTTAAAATCTTTAAAATTATTCATTCGAAAAGTACTAATTGAATTTTTTAATCTTTTAGGAACACCATATGCTTCAAGTCCCTTTAGAAGATGGGAATTTAAATTATTGCTTGATTTAATATTTGCAGCTAGATACCAGTCATGCCATCCATGATAACCACAAATTGCAACCTTTTCTTTTCCAGTAATTGCTCTAGAAATTCTTGTTGCTATTGCATTAGCTTCACCCCCTGTTTTTGCAAATTTTGCAAAACCTGACCATGGATGAATTTTTGTTAATTTTTTTGCTAATTCAACCTCTTTAAAGCTATTTAAACTTGTAATATTTCCATTTTTGTTAGAATTAGATACCTCATTATCAACTTTTTTATTTGCGTATCCCAATATACTTTGTCCAACTCCAAAATACATATCAACATATCTTTTATTATTAAGATCCCAAACATAAATACCTTTTGCTTTTTTAAAATAAGTCGGCCATTTGCCAGGTAAATGATTTTCTGGTCTTTTCGAAAACAACATTACACCTCCAGGTATAAATTTTTTTGCTTCTAGGTATAATTGTTGGTTTTTATCCATCTATATTTAAAAATTTATATATTTATTTAAACAAAGAATTTACTCAAATATATTAAAGTTAGTTTTCAGTTTACCTTTACTTTTTTTTAATAAAATATTTTTTTTTCCAAGTAGCGTAAAAGAGCCGTAAAGAAAATGTCTAAAATTATTATTATTTTTCATTTCAGACACTGAATGTAAACTATCATAAGAATTTAAAAAAGTAACTAATCTGCCAGTTTTAGGAGGTATTGTCTCTATTAATTCACAATCGGTTTCTAATGGCCTAGGGGGTATTTTGGAATTAAAATTTTTATATTTGTACAATTTTAAATTTCCGCCTGAAGCACTTTGTTCAAGATCATTTAAGTAAATTAAAAAAACAATAGTTCTGGCATCCGAATCTCTATGAATCTCTCTTTTATAACCATTTGGAGATTTAGAATAATCATATAAAAGCTCAACGTAATCTTTGTTTGTTAGAGTGAACTTCAGCTTTCTAATTACAAATCTGAACATTTTAAACAAAAAATAGAAAAGTAGATTAATATTTCCAATAGTAGAAATTTTGTTTGAGTTTAAAAATTTGTATTTTCTCAATAATTTGTCTGGTTTATAATTAAAAAAAAAATTTGTAACTTCAAAGCTATGTTTTTTTATATCTAAGGTTTTTAATAGTATTGCAAGAAATTCTTTAGAATTTAGTTGCTCATGTAAATTTTTCCACGATTTTGAGTTATTTATTAATTTTAAAAAAGATAAGCTAGAAGATGGTAAAATTAATCTTTCATTTAATACTTTAACGTGGTCATCTTTTGCAAAAATGTCAGCATCTTTTATTAAATCAAAACATGTTTTTTTATCGATAAAATTTTCTATTATCTTATAATTCATATATCATGTATATAATTTATAGACTAAGTTTCAAATCATAATTATGGCACTTATAATATCTAAGAAGCATAAATATATTTTTTTTCACTTGCCAAAAAACGCTGGAGTATCTGTTTCAAGAGCACTTATAAGGCAAGAAACATCTCTAAAAGTAAAAAGAATAGCATCTTATTTCATACAAAAATTACATATCGGAAAAGACAACTTTTATTTTTCTATAAAAGATTTAGAATTAATCTTTTTTAATTCCCATATCACTTGTTTTAATTTTTATAAGATTTTTAACAAACAAAAATTTGCGTTTTACGAGAAATTTGTAGTTGTAAGGAATCCTTGGGATAGATTAGTTTCAAGATATTTCTACTCAAAAAAAATAAATAAGAGATTTGAAAAGTTTAGTTTTAAAGAGTTTGTAAATTTTGATATAAAATATAATTTTGATGTTTTGAACCAATATAGATTTTGTACTAGAGACAAAAATCAATTTTGTATAGATACTATTTTAAAATTTGAAAATTTAGAAAATGATTTTAACAAATTAACTTTAAAAATCTTTAATAAAAAAGATCTACTTTTTCATTCAAATAAAACTAATCACAATTATTATAGAGACTACTATGATAATGATTTAAAGGATTTAGTATTTAAAAAATTTAAAGAAGATATAAATTATTTTAAATATGAATTTTAGTGAACTTTCACAAAGGGTGTTCAGAAAATTCCTTAATAAAGAAAAATCAAACTTTGTATCACACTCAATTTCAAAACTTCATACCACTTACTCTAATAATCAATATAAAAAAAAAAAAAATTTTTTTAATTATATTAAAAATCTAAAGTTTATTTTTGATATAGATAAAAACTATTTTAAAAAAAATCAAAAGACAGATCTTTTAATCATATCAAACATTCTTTCTGAAAAAAATTTAAACCACGACTTATATTTTGGCAATTTGGACACAATGCTAGATAAAGAGGGAATAAAAACGTTAAAAATATTTAGAAATTTTTCAAACAAATCTTCAACAAACTTATTAAAAAGATCCAAAAATAAAAAATATATTATATCAAAAAGGGAGACTATTCTTAATGAAATAAAAATTTTTATTAAATTTTTAGTTGAGATTTATAAATATCTTTTTTCTAAAAAATATTTATCTGTTAAAAAATATTTGATGTTAACTGATCTAATCTCAATAATACCAAATTTAAGAGTAATAAATCAAATCAGGAATATAATTAAAAAAATTAATCCCTCTATGGTAATGTTTACTTACGAGGGACATGCCTGGGAGAGACTCTTGACTTACATTTGCAAAAAAGAATTTAAAATTGTCTCCATAGGCTATCAATTTTCACCAATAAAAAAAAATCAGTTTGGTTTATTTAACGATTTAAAAAATATTTATAATCCTGATTTTATTGGTACATCCGGAAAAATACCTTTTCAGGAAATTTCAAAAAAAATTAAATTTTCAAAAATTTTTTTGTTAGGATCTAGTAAATCATCATTAAGAAATAGAGGGATAATTAATACAAAAACAAATGATTTATTAGTAGCCTTAGATGACGATAGAATAATTTTAGATAAAATGTTGGAGTATTCTATTAAATTTGCTGAAAATAATTTTACGAAAAATATTATCTTAAGAGTTCATCCAGTATATCGAAATAAAAAAAAAATCATTAATTTAATATCATCCAAGATTAAAAATAAAAAAAATATTAAATTCTCACTTAAATCTCTAGATAATGATTTAGCCAAATCTAAATTTTTATTATTTGTTGATAGTTCAGTTGGTATTGAATGTTTGAATTATAATGTTATTCCACTTTTTTTTAAAAATTCAACAAAACAAAATATTTACGACAAAAATTTTCCAAAAAAAAACATTGTAAATAAAAGAACGGACTTACAAAAAATTATTGATACTAAAGTAAACAAAAAATTATCTAAATACTTTAAAAATTATAAATACAATTACTTTCAAAATTATAATATTAATAAAATTAAAAATGTAATTTATTATAAAAAAATATAAGGTAGGATTAATTTTAATTATGAAAATTAAATTTCTTAGAAATTTTTATAGAGAGGATTTACCAAACTTGATAAAAAAAAATAATGCTGTAGGTATTGAATTAGGTGTTGCCAAAGGCGATTTTAGCAAAATATTAATTAATTCAAAAAAATTCTCTTTATTTTTTGGAGTAGATTCCTATTCTTTAAAGCATCATAACAAGAAAGAATATCTAACGGCTTTGAAAAAGGTTGGAATTTTTACCAATTACAAATTATTAAATATGACCTTTGATGATGCCTTAGAATTGTTTCCAAATAATTCTTTAGACTTTATTTATTTTGATGGCTATGCTCATACGGGTCAGAACTACGGTGACACTATTATAAAGTGGTCCAAAAAACTCAAAAAGAATGGTATAATGTCAGGTGATGACTATGATATTAAATGGGAATTAAATAAAGAGATAATAGATAATTTTGCTAATGATAATAATCTTGAAATTTTTATTACAGATAAAAATAAAAAAAAACACTTATATAGTTCATGGTTTATCAAAGTTAATAAAAAAATTCGTACAAAAAAAATTCAATATTCTAAAGTATTAAAGTTCAAAGAACTTATAAAATCATCCAAATTATACCTTCCATCAATTAAAAAATAATTTAATGAAAAAAAATGTTTTATTGGTAAATGACACTTCATTGATATGTCATCACGGATGCACTTTATTAATGAGCATAATTTACAAAGAATTTAAAAAAAATAATCTATTTATAAAAGATAAAATATATTTTGAACAAAATTTACTTGAGTTTTTTGATAAAAACAAAGAAATTTATGACATAATATTAATTAACGGAGAAGGAACAATACACGGAAAACAAAATGCAGATAAAAAAAAAGTAAATGAGATTTTACAATTTATTAAAAAAATTAAAAAAAAAAGTGATACACCTATAATTATCTTCAATTCTTCAATTTCATCTTTGAATATTAAACAATTAAAAATTTTAAAATTAGTAAATAAAATATATGTTAGAGAAGAAATTTCATATAGGTATCTAAAAAAAAACAACATAGTTTCAAAAATTATTCCAGATTTTTTAAGTTTGATGAAGTTTGATAAACAAGGCAAAGGACCTAAGACTATTGTTACTGATAGTTCTATCAGAGCCAAAACAAATTTTCTTCGTGAATTTTCGAAAGAAAATAATTTTAGTTATCAACCACTTTTATATAATAATTATTTTAGATATTTAAGGTTCTTAATTATAAAAATATTTTTACCATTAAGGCTATCTCTTCCAATTAAATTTTTTTTGTCAATGAAAATGAGATACGTTTTAAAATTTTTACAAAATTTTGAAAATTCCAAATTTGTAATAACTGGAAGATTTCATGCAATTTTTATTGCAATTGCAGCTAAGAAACCTTTTTATACTTTTGAAGGAGATACACATAAAGTTAGAGGATTAATAAAAATGATAGGTTTAAACAGCAGGATAATTGATATTAAAAATTTGTACAACCAAAGTCTAACATCTAATAAACTTTCAGAAATTGAAAAAAAAAAGATTTATAAATTTAATAAAAATTCAAAAAAGTTAGTTGCATCATTTTTTGATGAATTAAATAATTTATGATTGAACTTCTAATTTTAATTACTCTCATTACTTTAATTATGTGTTTTTATTCAAATTTAATTTCAAAAAAACTTAATTTAATTGATGTTCCACATAAATCAAAAATTCACCAAAATTCTGTACCTATAACAGGAGGTTTAATTCTATTTTTTTCAACAGCTTTTACATTTATTTATCAAATTTATTTTGAACAGGAAAAATTTTTTATTTTAAATTCTTATTTATTATTATTTTTTTTAATAGGAATTTTTGACGATAAGTTCAATTTGAACGCATATATAAGAATTACATTTGTATTATTGATTTCTATATTTTTTATATTAAGCCAAAATGATTTTATTATTGAAAAAATATATTTTGAAATATTAAATTCAGAATTTTATTTTGGAAAAGCAAAAATATATATAACACTTTTATGTATTCTATTACTATATGTTGCGATGAATATGGCTGATGGGATAAATGGCTTAATTATTTTTCTATCAATTTTTAGTATCTTAGTTTTAAAACTTATAATTTCGAGTAATAATTTAAATATATTAGATATTTCAACAATCTTAACTTTACTGATCCTTTCTTACTTTAATTTTACAAATAAACTTTTTCTTGGGAATTCTGGTACTACTTTACTCGCAAGTTATTTAATTTTTTCAACAATAGAGATTAATTATTACTCACAAATCAATGTTTTTAGTGTTATTTCAATCTTTTTAATTATTGGAATAGATATGGTTAGACTAATTATTTCCAGAATATCTTCAAAAAAAAATCCTTTTATGAGAGATCAAAACCATTTTCATTACATTTTATTAAGAAAATTTGATTTGTTAAATACAAATCTCATCTATCTTGCCTTATCATTTATGCCAATTATCTTTTCTAGTATTTTAGGAATTTCAGTATTGTATTTTATCTTTATTTCTGTGGTATTTTATTTTTTAATTATATTTAAAGTATAGATTTGTATGAGTAAAATTAATAATTTAATAATTAATATAATATATTTTTCTTATTTAATTTTACCTTTAGGTTTAATCACGGGGCCCTTAATTCCAGATTTTTTAATTTCGTTATCTTCGATTTTGTTTATATTGTATTGTGTAAAGAATAAAGAATATAAATATTTTAGAAGTTCTTTTTTTTATATCTTTTTTATATTCTATTTATGGTGCATTATAAGTGCCTTATTATCAGATTATAAACAAATTTCGTTTTTAAAATCTTTAGTATACTTTAGATTCTTTGTATTTGCTTTATCAATTTGGTTTATTTGTGAAGCTAAAAAAAATATTTTTAAGAATTTATATTTCTCTGTATTTTTATGCTTTTTAATATTGATATTGGATGGCTACTTTCAGTATTTTACAGGCGAAAGCATAACAGGAAGCAATCACCCAGTTAGAATTTCAAGCTTTTTTGGAGATGAACTCATTTATGGTAGTTATTTATCAAGACTTATGCCTACATTAATTGCTTTATTTTTTTTGAATGAATTTTCAAAACATAAAAAAAATCAATTATTTTTTTCAATTTTCATAATCTTTACATCAGTTGTAATATTTTTAAGTGGAGAAAGAGCAGCATTTTTGTTTGTAATATTAACATTCTTTTATTTAACATTTATGTTTAATAAATATTCAAAATATTTGTTTGTTATTTTTTGTATTATTTTACTTAATATAGGAATATTTACTTATAAAAATGAAAAACTTTCACAAAGAATGATCGATCAAACTTTAGAACAAACCGGTATTTCAAAAGGAATTAACAATTTTTCAAGAAATCATAAAGGACATTACCTTGTTGCTTGGGATTTATTTAAAAATAACAAAATTTTTGGTGTCGGACCTAAAAATTTTTGGAAAAGTTGTGTAAACAATTCTAAATATCAATCTTTACCATATGTTTGTTCAAATCATCCACATAATACCTATTTACAGTTGCTATCTGAAACTGGTCTCCTTGGATTTTTTATAATTATATCGATGTTTATATATTTAAGCTATATCTCAATAAGATATATTTATAATAAAATTTTTAGATTACCAACATCTATGAACTTTCCATCAATTTGTATTACCCTTGCTTTAATAGTTACTTTGTGGCCATTAATTTCAACAGGAAGTTTTTTTAATAACTATATTAATATAATATATTACTTTCCAGTTGGAATTTTCTTATGGTCAAGAAATTTAAAAAAGAGTTAATTTTATATAAAAATTTCTTAAATTAAAATATGAAAAAAAATAATTTTTTTACTCTAGTAATATGTAGTTATAAGAGAGAGACTTTAATAAAAAAATGTTTAACAAATGTGTTAAAAAATACATTAAAACCAAAAAAAATTATAATTATTGATCAAAACGATAATGATAAAACAAATAAAATATCAAAACAATTATTTCTTAAATTTAAGTATAGTAAATTTAAAATTATAAAAAATATAAAGAATATTGGTCTTACAAAATCTAAAAATATCTCCCTTAATTATATAAATACCAAATATGTTGTATTTTTAGATGATGATATAATGACTCATAAAAACTTTTTTAAAAACCTAGTTGATTTAATTTATATAAAAAAAGCTAATGGAGTTTGTGGAGTTATTACAAACCTAAAAAAAAGTAAAATAAAAAATTTTTTTTATTATCTTACTAATTTTGGGCCTTACAAGGATAATCGTTATTATTTTCAAAATTACAAAAAATATAAAAACAAAAAATTATATTACAGTAAAATAAATTCCTTACCGGGTGGTATTACATGTTTTAATACAAATATATTCAAAAAGTTAAAATTTGACGAGAAATATGTTGTTCATAATTACGAAGATGTAGATTTTAGTATTAGATTAAAAAAAATTATTCCAAATTATAAATTTTTTGTTTCTTTTAAAGCGTTGTGCACTGATGCTTTAGAAAAAAAACAAAAAGAAAATATTTCATCTAGATTTAAGTTTATGTATTTATTATTTCTAAAGAATAAAAGTTTTTATTTCCTAATAATATTTATTCTTAGTTTCATAGGATTATTATTTTCTAACTTGAAGAATTTAAACTTTTCAATAATTAGAGATTTTTATATTATTTTATTGAGTCAAAAAATAAGATAATTATTTAGCACTTGATTTAAATAAAATCATATATTTTTCAGCATCATCACAAAAATCATTTATGCACACTTCATAGTTCTTCTTAAAATTGTATGGTTTTTTAAAAATATTAATAATTCTAAAGTCACCTGATTCAATATCTTTAATATTTTCAAAGTTATTTTTGGTTCCATTTGAGTGGCTGCTTGTAATTAAATACTTAAAATCTGATTTATATAAATTTTTAAGAAATTTCTTTCCATCATTGAAGCTTAAATGGAATAAAAAATCTCGACATATTATTAAATCAGTTTTTGGTAGTTTTGCGCTAGTAATATCTAAAATCTTAAAATTAACATTCTTATATTTTTTGAATTTGCTTTGATTTTTTTTAACTAAATCTGGAACAATGTCTACACCTAAATATTCTAATTTTTTATTATTAAATAATTCCTTAATCCAATTACAATCTCCACAAGGTGCATCAATGATTTTTTTAATTTTGTATTTTATTATTATATTCTTTAGCATTTTAGTAATTTTTTTTGAATTTTTAAATGATGAGCCGGGGCCAGAAACACTTTCTAGGTCATCCCAATAATTTTTTTTATATATATAACTAAATCTATCTGAAAGTTTTTTTTTTTTTAACATATTAGATTTTCTGTAAAGTTTACGAGGATAAATAAAAATTTTTTGTAACTTATTCATTTATAATTATTCTATAATTGTTATTTTAAAAAAAATTATTTAAAGTTTAAATGACTTTAATGTCAAATTATTAGACATATTGATATGGTAATTTCGTATATAATTATAAAAAATATATATTATTATTTTTTTAATGGCTGAATATTTGATTATAATTCTCGTATTATTCTTGTCTTTTTTGGGACAAGGATTTTTTATAAGTAAAGTAATTTTAATTGATAATAAAAAGCTTTTTTTAAGTGATATAGTTTTATTAAGTTTTTTTTCATTGTCATTTATTATTACTTTTCTTCATTTTTTTTTTGCAATAAATTTTTATATAAATTTAGTTATACATACGATCGGTGTTTTATTTTTCATTTTATATTTTAGAAATTTTAGGAAACACTTCAATAAAACTAATTTGTTTACCTTTCTAATTTTAATTATATTATCTGTTTTATTTTTCTATGAGCATAATCCAAATGAGGATTTTGGTTTTTATCATCTTCCTTATATTGTGAATTTTACATCTGAAAAAGTAATATTTGGATTGAATTCATTACAAATTAGCCAAGGATATAATTCTATGTGGCTAAACTTACATTCAACATTTTATCTATTTAAAAATGAATTTAAACACGTATATATTCTTAATAGTATTTTTTTCATTACAATTACTTATGCATTTGTAAATGAGATAATTAATTATTTAAGAAAAAAAAATTTAGAGAATAGATTGTTATTCTTATTTTCTTTCATATTTCTGATATTTTTTATAGTTAAATTTTCAAGAATAAATTCCTACGGCATTGATGTTCCAGGAAATTTCTTTGTAATAATTTCAATTTTATATTTTTTAAAATTTATAATTTCAAGTGAGAGAAAGTTAATATTTTACCAATTATTTGTGATTAGTTTAATTTTCGCAATATCAATTAGAATTATGAATTTGCCCTTATTATTATTATTATTTTATTCATTATTTATCATAAAATTTAATAAAAAAATCTTGTTTTCAAAATTTTCAATGTTTGTAATATTGTTTGGAATATTTTGGATAGCACAACAATTTATATACACAGGTTGTTTTTTATTACCTAGTAAAATTAGCTGTTTCGAAAAACTTTCATGGTTTGATCCAACTTACCTGGATAATGTGAAAAGCATCCTTTTTGTAAATCATAGTTACGCGTCTTATCAAGGTTCACTTAGCATCCAAGAGTATCATGAAAGTTTTAATTGGATTCCAACTTGGTTTAAAAGGAATTCCATTGAACTTGCCGAATTTATAATAACATTTTTATTACCTATCTTATTATTGAAAGTATTTTCAAAAAAAAATTATTTTATTGTCTTTGAAAAAAAAAAAATTTTAAATTTATTTTTAATAATTTTCAGCCTATCAATATGCTCATTTTTGTGGTTCTATAATTCTCCAGTAATAAGGATGGGTAATCATTACTTAATGTTACTGATATTTTTTCTATTATTTGTCTCAAATTTTTTTAAAGTATTTCCAGACCCAATTTATAATAGAAATATTTATGTATTTATATTTGCAATTTCTATAATTTTTTTTGTAAATAAAAATATATCTAGAATAAATGATATTAAGTTTGAAAAAAATATTTGGCCAAATTTTGAAAAAATTACATTTAAAAGTGAAATTAAAAATGGATTAAATTTAAAACAGGTTATTAGAAAAAACGATCCTAAAACTGCTGTTTGTTGGGATGTTCCATTTATTTGTAGGAACTCTGATTATGAAAATGTTGATATCAGCAGGTCTAAGTTTGGTTATTTGTTTATTTATAAGTTTAAAAACTAACAAATTTTTGAAATAAAGATTATTTATAATGAAAATAAAAACAAAAATATCTGTTATTGTTCCTTGTTATAACGAAATATTCACTATTTCAAAAATTATTAACAAAATTAGAAAACAAAATTTAAATTTACAAATTATTATTGTGGATGATTATTCAACTGACGGGACTCGTCAAAAACTTAAAAAATTAATTAAAAAAAATGAAATACTAATCTTACATAAAATGAATTTAGGTAAAGGTGCTGCGATTAAAAGTGCAAAAAAATATGTTAAAGGTGAAATTGTTATCATTCAAGATGCTGATTTAGAATATTCTCCATATGACTATATTAAACTTATAAAGCCTATAATAATGAAAAAAACCAATATAGTTTATGGCTCAAGAGTATTAAATAAAGATAGATATTTTAGTAATAGTTTCAGTTCAGAATTTAGAGTATTTGCAAACCATATTTTAACATTAATATCAAATCTAATTAATCGTCAAAATTTAACTGATGCTCATACTTGCTACAAAGTCATCAAAAAAGATATATTTAATAAAATAAAATTATATGAAAA
>MDTG01341629.1_pt1 | contig 22128 bp, 22 predicted proteins | sample 811421 | NCBI WGS metagenome assembly MDTG01 (sample SAMN05326645, study PRJNA326480) | marine metagenome | isolation source: seawater | place: Pacific Ocean: South East | collected 2011
CAGCAATGCTTCAACGGGGTTTTTTTTCGGGCACCACGAGACCCCCGCGGGAACCGGACGCCCGACGCGGCGTCCGCTGCCTTGACGAACCCGGACTGTTCGCGGTTCAATGACCACGCCCGTGGCGGACCGTCGTCCCGGGGCAACACCACGATTGGACACGTAAGGGACATACACATGAAGCGAACCGCACTCTACCTCCTCGGATCCGTCGCCCTCTTCGCCGTGGGCAGTGCGCTGAGTGGGTGCGAAAAGGGCCCCGGGCCCCGCGGCAACCCCGTCGAATCCGGCAAGATGTACGACAACCCCCAGGGCAACTCCGGAGCCGGGATCTCGGGCACCGGCGAAGGCTGATCACCCCCCGAGCATCCGCTCCAGAACCGCGAGTCCACGATCCAGGACCTCGTCCGCCACGGCGAAGGAGATCCTGAAGTGGGTGTCGCGCGTGCTGAACACGGCACCGGGCACCACCAGCAGCCCGTGCTCGAGTGCCGCCTCCGCGAACTGGGTGCCGGACATGCCCAGGCGACGGGGCACCTCGATGAACGCATAGAAGGCGCCACCGGGACGTGGCAGCTCGGCCAGGGGTTGCAGTCGGGAGAGGATCCGGTCCCGGCGGTGCTGGTAGCGCCGGACCTCCGCGGCGATCGAGACCTCCCCCATCGCCTCGAAGGCGTGTTGCGCCATGGATGGCGTGCAGACGTAGGTGAACTGCTGGAGCTTGGACATCTGTCCGATCAGCTCGTGGGGGCCGGCCGCGTACCCCAGTCGCCAGCCGGTGCACCCGTAGGTCTTGCCCAGGCCCCGGATCAGGAGCACCTGGTCCCAGAAGCGTGCGGGTGACGGGCAGAGTCCGTCCACCAGGACCTCGTCGAACACGAACTCGTCGTAGATCTCGTCGGAGATCAGGAGCACGCCCCGCTCGCGACACAGCTCGGCCAGCGCCTCCAGTTCGGAGGGGTCGAGCACCACGCCGGTGGGGTTGCCGGGGCTCGCCACCAGCACCGCCTTGGTCCGATCGGTGATCAGGGGCGCCACCCGCTCGGCGGTCATCCTGAAGTCCGGGTAGGTGTCGCAGGTGACGCACCGGGCGCCGGTCAGGGAGGCGAGCTTGGGGTAGAGCACGAACCACGGGTCGGGGATGATCAGCTCGTCCCCCTCGTCGAGGGTCGCGAGCGCGGCGAGCACCAGTCCCCCGGAGGTTCCGGAGGTCATCATCAGGTCCAGGCGACCGTCGTCGAATCGCCAGCCGATGTTCCCGACGAGGTGTCGTTCGCAGCGCTCGAGGATGCGGGGATCACCCTTGGTGACCGTGTAGCCGTTGTGGTCCTCCTCGATCGCCCGGATGACGGCGTCCTTGATCGGGCGGGGCACCGGGAAGTCGGGCTGGCCGATGGAGAGGTTGATCGGATCCTCGACCCTGGAGGCCAGCTCGAACATGCGACGGATGCCCGAGGCGTCGATGGACATCGCCCGCCTCGAGGCGAGGCGCGCGAAGTCGAGCTCGGCTGGGGGGACTGGGTCTGGCATCGGGATCGGCCGGGTCACGCGGTGGATCGCGCCGTGGTCAGGCCCCCTCGGACTCGACCTTCTTGACCTTCTTCTTCACCTTGGGCTTGCGGTGGCCGACCTTGACCAGCCCGAGGGGTGAGTCGGATGATCCGTCGAAGTGCTCGACCTCGGAGAGAGCGACGATCCGCTCGGCGCGGGTCAGCACGTTGCGGTGCTGGCGAAGGGCGCCGGACTTGGTTTTGAGGCTGGTGTGAAGACTCATGGTTCGATCGCCTCCCGTGGGGTGTCTGAAGGAGTCCCACAGTATGGCAGGTGCACGGAGCCCGATCAAGTCCCCGACTTCCGGCGGGGCTGGTGCTTCTCCGCGTAGTGGGTCGAGAAGTCGGAGTTCGGACCGGGATCCCGGCGCTCCCAGAGGACCCCCACCCGCTGTATGAGGGCCCGGAGCCGCACGAATCGCTCCTGGCTCCGTTCGCCGGGGGCATAACCGGGGAGGACGAAGACCTTGGGCCGCCCCTTGCTGGTGGAGGTCAGGTGGGCCTGGAGACCGTGTCGGCGACAGAACTCGACGAGCTCGACGGCCTTGGCGCGACTGGGGTGGTCGATCACGTAGTAGTTCAACCCGGGGGTCCGTGGGTCCGAGTCCGGGGACTCGAGCACGCCGGGGGGGGCCCCGACCGGAGCCGCGGGGTCGGGGGCGTCCGGGACCAGGCTGCCACCCCCGGGCTCGTCGACCTCGCTGATGGTCGCCATCCTGGCCTGGCGCTCCATGGTGTCGCGCAGGTCGATCGCCTCCTTCGCGAGCGCGGAGCGGCCGCCTCGGTAGTACCCCAGTCCGTAGGAGACGACCAGCAGGAGCACCACGACCCCGCTGAACACCGCGACGATGCCCAGCGGGACCCGCACCGTGCGCAGGGGGACGTCTCGTGACGGCTCCCTCGCGTGACGCGACTCGTCGTCGACGGGCATCAGCTCGTAGAGGGTCGGTCGGTGTCCTCGTCGCATGATCGTGATCCTAGCAGGTCAGGACGCGGGGGCGCCGAGGGCGATGGCGCTGGCGCTCGCGTAGAGCTCGAGGTGGGAGAGGCTGATCAGCCACTCGCTGATGCCCGCGGAGTCCGCGACCTCGGCCACCCGGCCCTGGAGTCCGACCGAAGGTTGCCCGTCGGGGGCCCGGAGGATCTCGATCTGGTTGAACGCCATTCCCTCGACGAGGCCCGTGCCCAGGGCCTTGAACACCGCCTCCTTGGCGGCGAAGCGGGCCGCGTATCGCTGGGCCCGGCTGGAGGGACTGGACTCGCAGTACATCTGCTCGCGGACCGTGAAGCAACGCTCGGTGAAGCGGGCCCCATGCCGTTCGAGCATGTCCTCGATTCGTTCGACGTCCACGAGGTCGATGCCGTGTCCGATGGCGTGCATCGCCCGAGCATAGCCGCCAGCATCGCGCGGTGTCAGGCCCCGGTACCGGAACGCCAGGCCTCGAGCACGGTCCCGGCCCCCGCGGAGGGGTCGCGCCAGCCGCGGGCGTCGACCACCACCGAACGGCGGGTCGCGTCCAGGCTCAGGGCGCGCTTGAGGGAGTCCAGGTCCAGCCGGCCGCCGGGGCCCAGCGGACCACGGGTCCCGGTCGGGTCGAGGTCCACGAGCCGCACCCCCCCCACCATCGCCCCGAAGCGAACCAGTCCATCGAGCGGGTCCCGCTGGTCGGCGAGCCACGCGGCGGTGTCCAACCCGATCCCGATGGGGATCGGCGACCCCGACTCCAGCGAACGCATCGCCCGACCCCCGAGTTCGACGTCGAGGAGCCGGACCGCCGAATGCTCCGCGAGTCGGGCGAGTTCCGCGGTGGACTCCAGCGCCTCGGCCTCGGGATCCTCGACCGGCAGGCGGATGGAGAGCGCGGAGGCACCGAGGTCGGCGGCGAGTTCGAGTCCCGCGCCGACCGCCTCGACCGCCCGATCCACGGTCCCGGGATCCGAGAAGTGCTCGGGGGGGATGAAGAGGTCCAGGGCATCGCAGCGAAGCTCGAGTCGGTTCAGTTCCGCGAGCAGTCCCCGTCGGGCGGAACGATCGAGCTCGCGTGGTCGCAGGCCGGACTGGGCGGCGGAGAGCGTGACCTGGCGGAACCCCATGCGGGCGGCGAGGGCCAGCCCGATCCGGGGATCCCGGGACAGGGCGCTGGTGGTGATCGAGGGCTCCATGGATGGAGTGTACGGCGGACGGGCAGCGCGTAGAATCATGCCATGCGAAACCTCCTCCACGTCGTCTTCTGGCTCACGCTCACGGTCTGGATCACCCTGGTGGTGGCACCGGGCCTGACCGGCATGACCGCGTTCGGGGCGCTGCAGGACCAGGAGGTCTCCGTGGCCCGCTACGCGGACTACTTCGCCGGCGACGAGGAGGGCATGAGACGCCTGACCGCCGGGCTGATCGCGGATCCGATCTTCCGCTGGACCTCGAGGGTCCAGTGGGTCCTCGCCCCCCTCGCGCTGGTCGTCTGCCTCATCGAACTCAGGACCATGCGGTGGATGCCGGGCTGGTCGCGCTGGGGGCGGGTGTGGCTGGTCGGGGGCGCGTTCGCCCTGGTGATCTACCACAACCTGGAGACGGGTCCGGCCATGCAGCACGAGCTGGAGACCTACCGCGAGGCCGCCGCGGCACTGGACCGCCCGACCTCCGAGGCGGCCCACGAGCGCTTCGAGACCCTGCACCGCGGCGCGGAGCGTCTCTACACCGCCCGGCTGCTGCTGCTGGTCGGTGCGGTGGCCGGGACCGCGGCCGGGACCGCGGCGGGTGGTGCGCGCCGGTCGCGGAGGGGGACGTGAGCGCCGGCCGTCCCCCGGTCGGCGGACCGCGGGACAAGTCGGGGTTCGAGCTGCCCCGGAAGTCGGAGGCCAAGATCGAACGGGCGGGTCGCATCCTCGCGGCCCTGAAGCGACGGTACCCGGACGCCCGCTGCGAGCTCGAGTTCAGGAACCCGCACGAGCTGCTGGTGGCGACGATCCTGTCCGCCCAGGCCACCGACGTCGGGGTCAACAAGGCGACCCCCGGGCTCTTTCGCCGCTTTCCCCGGCCCCGCGACTACGTGGGGACCGAGCCCTCCGACGTCGAACCCTACGTGCGGACCCTGAACTTCTGGCGGAACAAGGCCAAGGCGGTGCACTCGACCATGCTGACCCTCCAACGGGAGCACGGAGGGGAGGTGCCGCGGACCATGGAGGAGCTGCTCGACCTCCGGGGGGTCGCGAGAAAGACCGCGAACGTGGTGCTGGGCAACGCGTTCGGCATCAACATGGGGGTGGTGGTGGACACGCACGTGGGCCGGATCTCCCGTCGCTTCGGCCTGACCCGACACGAGGATCCCAAGAAGGTGGAGCGCGACCTGATGGCGCTCTTCCCGCGTCCCAGCTGGTGCCTGCTGAGCCACCTCTTCATCTTCCACGGCCGCAGGAGCTGCAGCGCTCGGGGGGCGTCGTGCTCCGAGGACCGGATCTGCCGGCGGTTCTGCAGCAACGCCGGGACGTGATCAGGACGATGGGGCGGGCGCGGGGACCCGGCGGGCCTCGGCCACGCCGATGCCTCCGTTGGGGCTGACCCAGACCACCTGGTCCCCGACCCTGACCGGAAGCAGGTGCGTCACGCCGCTGGTGACGCGGATCTCCCCGGCGGGGGCGACTCGCGGGGGCGGGGGCCGCGAGAAGTGCGCCCACTCCGCGGTGTCCTGCGGACCGTTGATCCTGATCAGGGAGACCCCCCGGTCGTGGCCGACCCAGATGCGACGTTCCATGACCACCAGGGTGTTGATCGTCGCATCCCCCGGGGCCATCCATCGACGGTCGCCTTCCTCGAGGTGGATCACCACCGTGCGCTGGTCGGGCTCGACCCGGGCGTCGCCCCAGTCGGCGTTCCCGAAGCCGGATGCGGCGGTGTCCCGCGAGACCTTCCGGTCGACCAGCTCGATCGAGTCCCCGATGGTGTAGATCCAGGCTCCCTCGTTGGAACCGGTGAGGACCCGGCGGCCGTCGTCGATCGCCGCCTCGAGCTTGCCTGCCTCGCGGGTGACAGCGAGGAAGGTGTCGGCGTCCCCGTTGGAATCCTGCTCGTGGCGGTAGAGGGCGCGACCGAAGGTGCCCCCGACCGCGAGGTAGTTGGGGCCCGCGCCGTCGAGGTCGCGGACTCCCTTGACCGGGATCCACTGGACGGGACCGAGCTCGCCCCCGACGAGCAGCTCCGCGGTCCCGATCTCCTCGTCGCTGAAGAACCAGACCCGGCCGTCGGTGTAGCGCATCCCCCGGATGGTGCCCTTCATCACGAAGCCCGGGCCCTCCCGGAGGTCCGGGGTCATGAGCCCCACGCTGGCCCCGTTGGTCCCCTGCAGGACGAAGAGCAGGCCGTCCGGGTAGCCCGCGTCGTCGGGCAGGGCCGCGAGCATGGTGGCGGACCCCAGGAAGGCCCCGTCCGCGACGCTGTGGATCCGGCGTCCGGAGGTGGCGACGGGACCGGAATCGGTGGAGAGGACCCGTCCCCACGTCATCGTGGGGTCGTCGGCCAGGTACGGGGCGTCGCCGGCGTGGTCCCACGTGACGATGCCGCCGGTCCCCGAGATCCACAGTTCACCATCGACCACGGACACCTGCCGCGGCCGGATCCCGAGTTCGCGACTGGTCCGGACCTGACGCTGGAGCGGGACTCGCTGGTCGGCGAGGTCGAACTCGATGACCGCATCGCCATCGGAGACGACGTAGAGCCGCTCCCCCATGATCGCCATGTCGACCAGCGCACCGGAGCTGCCGAAGGGCAGCGGCTCGAGGCGGGAGATGACCGCCCCGTCCTTGGTGTCGAGCACCAGCAGCTCGGAACCGAAGGTCTGGTACCACAGGCGTCCGCGGACCAGGGTTCGGTGGTGGGTGCCGCCGAAGCGGTTGGTCACCACCGCGCGATCCTCGGCGGCGAACTCCGGGGGGATCTCGTCCAGCTTGCTCATCGACTCGCAGCCGCTCCCGAGCAGCGCGAGCAGGAGGAGGCAGCCGGACACCGGGCGTGGCCGGGAGGGTGCGGGGAGGTGGGGTGGAGGACTGGTCATCGAGTCGGCATCCGGGGTGATCCCCAGGGCGGCGAAGGGGGAGTTTAGCGGTTCGGGTCCGGAACGAGCATGCGGGACCCGGTGATTGGGTACCATGGATCCATGCGTGCAATGGTATCCATGACCACCAGCTCGATGTTGCTGGGAAGCCTGGTGCTCGTGGGCTGCCGACCGGCGCTCAACCAGCAGAACGGGCTGGCGGGCCCCGGCGGCGAGCTGCCGGCCCTGCAGGCCGACCCCCCTTCCCGGCTGGCGGCGGTGGTTCCCGACGGGGCGACGGTGCCCCTGGATCGGAGGGACTGGACCCCCGTACCGGTCATCCTCACGCGCAGCCAGGTCCGGCACGACCCCTCCTACGGATCGGCGGATCCCGTGGTCCCGGACCTCGAGGCCCACTCCCGGAGCTGGCCCACCACCTCGACCGCCGTGCGGACCGGCGCCCTGGGTGGCGCCGAGGCGCTGAACGCGGCCCTGGCCCCGCTGGTGGCTGCGGGAAACCTCCTCCTGTTCCCGATCCGCGCGGTGGAGCAACCCCCCTGGACCCCGGTCGGCGGCGGGGAGGACGATGAGGACTTCCAGCTGCTGCCGACCACCCGGACCCCGCCCCCCTGGGCGTGGGTGGAGACCGCCCCCAGTGGGGTGAAGGAGACTGCAGATGAGTGACGAGTCCGGACGCATCAATCCCGACTGGGAATGCACGCCGCAGGAGGTCCACCAGCGACGGCGGGACGGCGAGGAGCTGATCCTCATCGACTGCCGGACGCACGAGGAGCGGGCGCTGGTCAGCATCGAGGACTCCGTGCACGTCCCGCAGGACGAGCTCTCCTCGAACCTGGAACGGTTGTTCCGGATGGAGGACGCCTCGGAGCTGGTGGTCTACTGCCACCACGGGGTCCGATCCCTCGCGGTGGTGGCGGCACTTCGCGAGGCGGGGTTCGAATCCGTCCGTTCCATGGCCGGGGGCATCCATCGCTGGTCGAAGGAGGTCGATCCGGACCTTCCGACCTACTCCTGAGGTTCTCACGTGCTCAAGCATCGACTCATCACCGGCGGCCTGCTGATCCTCTTCCTGGTCCTGCTCGCCTGGGCCGATCAGTGCCTGACCGGACCCGGGGGCTGGTTCCCCTCCGGACTGCTGCTGATGCTGGTCACCTGCGGCCTGGTGGTCCCGCTGCTCTCGCTGGAGGTCACCGAGGTGCTGCGGAGGATCGGGAGCCGGGCGTCGGGCTGGGTCACCATGGTCGGCGCCACCCTGCTGTGCTTCACCATGTGGTTGGCGACCACCCCGGGCTGGGAGGAGCAGCGATTCGTGGCGGGCCTCCCGGGGCTGGTGCTGGCGGTGGTGCTGGTGCTCGGATTCATCGATGCCTGCGGGGGGCGACGCACCCATGGGGTCGTGCTGGAGGTGGCCGGGACCCTGTACGCGGTGCTCTACGCGGGCGGTTTGATGGGGTTCTGGCTCATGCTCAGGCAGGACGTCGGCGCCTGGGTGATCATGGGCGCGGTCCTCACCGTGAAGCTGGGGGACATCGGCGCCTACGCGGTCGGCTGCTCGGTCGGCCGGACCCCCCTCATCCCCTGGCTGAGTCCCAAGAAGACCTGGGAAGGCCTGGTGGGCGGGATCGCCTGCGCGACCATCGCCGGCATCCTGCTCGCGCTGTGGAGTCGCGACCTGCCGGGCGGGGGCATCCCGTTGCTGCAGGGCCTGTTGTTCGGCTTCCTCGCCGCATGGGTCGGACTGATCGGGGACCTCATGGCGAGCGCGATGAAGCGGGACGCGAGGATCAAGGATTCCAGCAGGATCCTCCCCGGACTCGGGGGGCTGATCGACACCCTCGACAGCCTCCTCGTCGCCGGCCCCCTCGCATGGTGGCTGCTGGGCTGACCGTGGGCGCGTCCCGGTCCGATACCACCAGCGGGTGGAAAAGAATCATGGAGCTCGTTCAAAAGAAACCGAGGCTCTGCTACCATCACGATCTACCCCCTCTTGGAGGCATGGATGGGTCTTACCGAACAGTTGCAGGCGCTCTACCTGGTGGACAGCCAGGTCCGGGGACTCCGGACCAGGGTCGAGAACTCCCAGCGGTACCTGGACGTCCAGAGCCGGCACCTCGGCGAACTCTCCACCCAGCTGGAGGAGGCGGAGCTGAGGCTCCGGCAGTCCGAGGCCTCGCTGGGCAACCTCGAGAACGAACGCGATTCCGTGCAGGCGAGGATCGACAAGCTCCGGGACGAGCTGAATGCATGCACCACCAGCAAGCAGTACTCGGCGGTCCAGGACGAGATGAAGCTCCTCAAGGAGAAGGTCGACGAGTACGACGACCAGGCCCTCGAGGCGATGGAGCAGATCGAGTCGATCCGGGAGCTGGTCGCCGCCACCAGGGCCAAGCGCGAGGAGCGCGAGACCCTGCGGAGCAAGGCCGCCGACGACCTCGAGGAACGGACCCGCGACGTCGGTGAACGACTCTCGGAACTCGAACGCGAACGGGACGTGGCCGCGGCGATCCTGCCCGACCGGGTGCTCGAGGTCTTCAACCACGCCGCCAACCTGAACGACGGGGAGACGATGGCCGAGGTGCTCGAGGTCAATCGAAGGCACCGCGAGTACGTCTGCGCCGCCTGCAACGTCGAGCTGCCCTTCAACACCCTCGTCGTGCTCACCAACAGCGGCGACGAGCTGGTGCAGTGCGTGGGCTGCCAGCGGATCATGTACATCGCCGAGGACCTGAAGGCCGCGCTCTCGAAGTGAGGCCCCGCCCCCGGCGGATCAGGCGTACCCCAGGGAGGCGAGGTCGTCCTCGTCGAGCCCGAAGTGGTGCCCGATCTCGTGCAGGATGGTGATCCGGATCTCCCGCCCCAGCCGCTGCTCGAGCGACGCCCCGTCGTCGGACGCGGCGACCAGCGCCAGCAGTCCCTCCCGGAAGATCGTGATGGTCTCCGGCTCGACCAGGGAATCCTCGTGGGAGCGCTCGGTGAGGCCGATCCCCGCGTAGACCCCGCACAACTCGTCCCCCTGGTCGGGACGAAGACCGAGCTCCTCGAGGAGCTGCGGTGAAGGGTGGTCCTCCACCAGCAGCGGCGTCTCCTGGAGCAGCAGCTGGATGGTGTAGGGAAGTTCCTCCACCTGCCGCTCGACGATTCGGTCGAAGAATTCCCGGCGGGCCTCGTCCATCCTCACGCCTCCTCGTGGGCACCGACCAGCTCGGCCACCGACCCGCACCCCTGGGACCGGACCCAGCGCCGCAGTCCCTTCTGGATCCGCTTCGGCGACGCGGGATCCACGAACAGGCTCGTCCCGACCCCCACCGCGGTGGCGCCGGCGAGGATCATCTCCGCCGCGTCCTCCCAGTCCAGGACCCCGCCCAGTCCGATGATCGGCACGCCCGCGTCCCGGGCCACGCCCCGGTAGACGTCGTTGATCAGCCTGACCGCGAGGGGGTGGATCGCGGGGCCGCTCATCCCCTTGCGGGCACGACCGAGGACGCTGCGTCGGGTGTGCACGTCGATCGAGAGCACCTCGAGGGTGTTGACCATGGTCAGTCCGTCGGCACCCGAGTCGATCGCCGCCCGGGCGAGGGGGACCAGCCCGTGGGTGTCGGGGGGCAGCTTGACGAAGAGCTGCTGTTCGGGGAGGACCTCCCGGACCGCCCGCACGTGCCGGGCGAGGGTCTCCGGGGTCGCGGTCGCCAGCCGCCCGTCCTCGCAGTTGGGACAGGAGACGTTCATCTCGATGATCGGCATCGTCCCGAGCTCGGCGAAGGAGGTGGCCACCTGCACGTAGTCCTCCACGCTGAATCCCGCGATGGAACCGATCACCACCGTGGCGGCGTCCCGGACCGCGGCGGCCTTGTCGCGGATGAAGGATTCGATCCCCATGTTCGCCAGCCCGACCGCGTTGACCATCCCCGCCTTGACGTCGAGGACCCGCATCGGTGCGTTCCCGGTCCGGGGCTCGGGGGTGATCGACTTGGTGGTGACCGCCCCCACCCGCGAGAGGTCCAGGGCCACCGCCAGCTCGTCCACGTAGCCGCAGGTCCCGGCCGCGAGCACGATCGGGGAGACGAGCTCCACGCTGCCCAGCGAGGTCTTGAGGGTGTCGGGGTCGGACGGCATGATGATCAGGGTACCGGCTTCCCGGGGAACACGGGAGGTTCCGGCTGATCTATGATGGTGGACCTAGGAGACCCCACGATGACCAACCCACCGACGGACCTTGAGCAGCGGATCGAGCGCTTCGAGCACATGGCGAAGGCGGACCCCGAGAACGAGATGGCGCACTTCTCCCTGGGGAACGCCTACTCGCAGATGGGCCGCCATGCCGAGGCCGCCGAGGCCTTCGAGGAATGCACCCGCATCAACCCGGAGATGTCCAAGGCCTGGCAGCTCTGCGGGCAGGAGATGGTGCAGGCCGGCTGGGAGGACAAGGCGGTCAAGGTGCTCGAACGAGGCTACGAGGTCGCGGCCTCCAAGGGCGACCTGATGCCCCGCGACGCGATCTCCGACCTCCTCCGGTCGATCGGGAAGCAGCCCCCGGAACTCAGCCAGGAGGTCAACGAGGCCGCGGAGCGGATCCGGGAGAGCGGCGCGTTCGTCTGCGGGCGCACCGGACGGCCGGGCACCAAGATGGAGCAGCCCCCCTTCCGCGGCCCGGTGGGCGAGTGGATCCGGGACAACATCACCCAGGAGACCTGGAGTGAGTGGATCGGCCAGGGCACCAAGGTGATCAACGAACTGCGACTGGACCTCTCCCGCGAGGAGGACCAGGAAGCCTATGACCAGCACATGCACGAGTTCCTGGGCGTGGACCCCGACGCCCTCGGCGGTTCCTGAACCCGGAACTCAGCCGACTCGACGGTGGTAGACGTACCACTCCAGGACCAGCATCACCAGCACCGCCAGCAGCAGCCACGGCCAGACCGCCACCAGGGTGGACCGCGCCCGCCGGGTGGCGGTGATCGTATCCACGCTGAGGTCGATGCTCGGGGCCGCATCCAGGAACCCCTCCCGCGGGTCCACCATGTTCACCGAAACCGGGCGACTGGAGCGTTCCCCGGCTCCGGGGGCGTCCCAGGAGACGGTGTGGATCCCGGTCTGGAGGACGGGTCCCCAGCTGAAGCGACCGTCGGGGTCGAGGAATCCCTCGGAACGCGAGCCGTCGGGGGCCAGCACCTCGACCGCGCGGCTTCCCGGGGGGAGGGCCATCGAGATCGCCTCCCCGGGGGCGAGCGCCTTCTGGACGAGCGCGCCGCCGCTGGTCGCGAGGAACTCGACGGCGTTGGGGATGAAGTTCGCGAACCCACGCTGGTGCCACCAGGTGGAGTCCAGCACGTCGAAGGCGACCCAGAGGATCTCCGTGCCGGGGCGCTCCACCAGGGCGATCACCGGCCCCTCCATCGATTCGGCGAGGACCTCGACGTCGCCGTCCACGACCACCTTCGGCATGGTCCAGATGAACAGTTCATCGAGGTTCACGAAACGGAAGATCGGGTGGTCGTCGCGCGCGGAACGCACGAACACCTTCTCCCCGTCGTCGAACGGGACCAGCTCGTCGACACCCTCCACGCTGCCGAACACCATGTACCGGCCGGGAGGGAATCGTTCGGGGCTCCAGCCGTCGAAGATCACCACGTCCCAGGACGCGTCGGGGTCGGGACCGAGCCCCGCCCAGTCGGCGGGGCTGAGCACGTCGAGGGAGCGCAGCGGCATCCCGGCCAGGAGGCTCTGCAGCACGAAGGGGTCCTCCCCCACCAGCGCCACGTCGAGGGCCCGCGGCGGGGGGACGACCAGGCGCGCGACGTTGTCGGCGGCCAGCGGGTCCTGGTGCAGCAGCCGGACCTCGATCAAGGCACCACGGGGCTGTTCGAAGGGCACGAAGGCGACCTCCTCGCGGCCCGGCGCGGAACCCCCGCCCTCCACCACCAGGCGGGGCGGCACGGTGATCGGCCGGGGGGTGACCGCCCGGGGGGCGCCGTCCACCCGGAGCTCGAGGTCGACCTCGATCGGTTCGGTGCCGTGGTTGTCCACCACCGCGAACACCTGCATGGTGTTGGGCCGGTTCCACGGACGTTCCGCGGCGATCCGGGTGATCCCGGCGTTGGGCGCCCGGTCGGACCCGATGACGTGGTAACGAACCTGCTCCCCGTCGCGGAGGGCGAGCTCCGGGAGGTCCGCGATGCGGCCGTCGGAGAAGATCTCGATCGAGGCGGCTTCCTCGGTTCCGGTGTCCCGGCCGAGGGACTCCGGGTCGGTGGAGGTGGTGAAGACCCGGGCGAGCTCGATCGCCTCCCCGAGCCCGGTCGACGAGTCGGTCGGCCCGATCCCGCGGATCGCGTCGATCACCCGCTGGCGGGAATCGGTGAAGGGGGCGATCACCTCCGCGCCGTCCGAGAAGGCGACGACCATGATCTGCTCGGAGCCCCCCGAGAAGAGCCCCCCGCCGTGGAGGGATTCCACGCGGTCGACCGCCGCCTCCCTGGCCAGGTCGAGGCGCGAACGTCCGGATGGGTCGTCCAGCGCGTTCATGGAGGCCGAGCGGTCGATGGCGATCACCGTGCGGCCGCTCGCCGAGCCGCCTCCCTCGAACTGGGGCTGGGCGAGGGCCAGGACCAGCAGCAGCAGGATCAGCACCTGGAGCAGCAGCAGCACGCTGTAGCGGATCCGCTGGAAGGGCACGTTGGCGCGGACGTCCTCCACCGAGCGCTTCCAGAGCATGGTGCTGGGAATGCTCCGCCGGCCGCGACGCAGCTTGAGGAAGTACAGAAGCAGCAGCGGGGGCACCGCCGCCGCCGCGACCAGCAGTCCGGTGAGCGGGGTCAGCCAGCTCAACGAAGCAGCCCCCTTCGCCTGAAGTACTCGACGAGCATGACGTCGAGGTCCGTGGAGGTGTCGACCAGCATGTGGGTGATGTCCCGTCGGATGCAGTACTCGCGCAGTTCCCCGCAGTAGCGGTTGAGCGAATCCTTGTAGGTGCGGAGGAGCTGTTCGCTCACGGTGACCTCGGTCTCGGCCTCGTCCTCCAGGTCGACGAGCCGGAGATCACCGGACATGCCGCGGGAGGCGGGGTCGAGCTCCTCGGGCGAGAGGACCTGGGCGGCGAAGAGGTCGAAGCCGCGTCCCGCCAGCATCCGCAACCCGTCCTGGTAGCCCTCCTTGAACATGAAGTCCGAGAGCACCACCACCACCCCGCGACCCAGTCGGGAGAGGGCGAGGTTCTTCATCGCCTCCTGGAACCGACCGGACCCGCCCGGCTCGAGGTCCAGCAGCCACTGGCCGAGTTCGCGGGTCCGACGCCGGCCTCGGAGGTTGTTGAGGTGCTGCACGCCACCCTCCCCCCCGAAGGCGCACATCGAGACCCGGTTCTGGTTGCTCAGTCCGATGTACCCGAGGGCCATCGCCAGGCGACGTGCGTACTCGAACTTGTTCGGGGTGCCCCAGTCCATCGAGGCGCTGGTGTCCACCGCGACCAGCAGGGAGAGGTCCTCCTCCTCGAGGAAGATCTTCATGAAGAGCCGGTCCAGCCGGCCGTAGATGTTCCAGTCCACGAACCGGAGGTCGTCCCCGTGCACGTAGGGCCGGAAGTCGGCGAACTCGACGCTGATGCCCCGTCGGCGGGACCGGCGCTCCCCCTGGATGCGACCGGAGAAGATCTTGCGACTGACCACGTCCAGCCGCTGCAGCCGGGCCATCAGGCGGGAGTCGATCAGGTCGTCGACCCGGGTGGGTCGGACGACCCGGGGGGGATCCGGGGAGAAGCTGTTCACGGGACTCGGTGCTCCCCCCTGAGGATGGTGGGCAGGAGCCGCATCGCCTCCGGACGGTCGTCGTCGCGGGGCAGGACCTCCAGCAGCCGCTGGATGATCCGGTCCGTGGTGTGCCCGTCGGTCTCCGCCTCGAAGGTCCGGACCAGCCGGTGTCGCAGCACCGGGGGCGCGACTCGCATCACGTCGGCGATCGCGACGTGGTAGCGACCGTCGATCATCGCGAGCACCTTGGCGGTCATCACCATCGCCTGGGCCGCCCGGGGGGAGCCCCCGATCGAGATGAGGCGGGTCACGTCCAGCGGTGCATCGGGCCGACCCGGCTGGGGGGCCAGGACCAGTCGCACGATGTAGTCCTTCACCGAGGGGGTGAGGACCACCCTCCGCGCGAGGGTCTGCGCGGCGAGGATCGACTCCGCCTGCAGCACCGGGGACACCCGGACCCGGACGGAGTCGGTGGTCCGCCTCAGGATCTCGTTGATCTCCTCGCGACGGGCGTAGGGGACGTCCACCTTCAGGATGAACCGATCGAGCTGGGCTTCCGGGAGCGGATAGGTCCCCTCCTGCTCGATCGGGTTCTGGGTGGCCATGACGAAGAACGGTCGCTCGAGCTGGTGGGTGGTCCCGCCGGAGGTGACCGAACCCTCCTGCATCGCCTCCAGCAGGGCCGCCTGGCTCTTCGGGGAGGCGCGGTTGACCTCGTCGGCCAGCAGGAGCTGGGTGAAGACCGGACCCCGGCGGAAGGCGATCTCGCGCTGGCCGCTCGCGGGGTCCTCGACGACGATGCTGGTCCCGGTGATGTCCGCGGGCATGAGGTCCGGGGTGAACTGGATCCGCTTGAAGTCGAGGGCCAGCGCGTCCGCGAGGGTCCGGACCAGCAGGGTCTTGCCCAGCCCGGGAACGCCCTCGAGCAGGACGTGCCCCCCGGCGAAGAGTCCCAGGAGCACTTCCTCCACCACGTCGTCCTGGCCGACCAGCGCCTTGGCGATCTCGCGGCGAAGGTCCTCGAAGGCGTCGCGGAAGGCCTCGCAGGCCAGGGCGGGATCCTCGTCTCCGAGCCGTCGGGTGAGGGGGGCGGCGTTCATTCGGGACGGTCTCCGTCCCTGGCCCGGCGGCGTGCACGCTTGAGGCGGGCCAGGCTGTCCTCCTCCGGGTCGTCGTCCCCGCGGGACGGTCCGGGGGCGCCGCCCTCGGTCGCGGGGGGAGCGGACCCGCCCCCGCGCTCCGCATCGACGTCGAACGCGGGACCGTCGGGCTCGAGGCCCCCGGACACCGGGGCGTCCGGTTCGGCCGGTTCGGCGGCGGAGGTGGGCTCCTCGGGGCGACCGCGCCTGCGACGACGACCGCTCGCCCGCGCCCGCTTCCAGGCGGAGACCGACGCCTGCGAGACGTCGCCGCCGGCGGAGGCGTTGAGGTTGCGGGCCACCGCCTCGCGGGCGGCCCGGGGATCGAAGGCCAGGCGGCGAACCGCCACGTCGAGGATGAAGAGGACCACCGCGATGATGGCCAGCAGGTCCCAGATCCGGCTCGGGGCCAGCGGGACCTCCAGGGCGCTCTTCTCGAAGAGGTCGATCGCCTCGGGATCCGTGTCCAGTTCGATGACCCGCCCCCCGGTGCGATCGGCGATCGTCTTCAGCAGGGCCGCGTTGTCCTGGACCGACCGGAACTCCTTGGAGTAGGGCAGGGAGATCGCTCCCTGGACGCTGCGAAGCCTCGTCTCCCCGTCGGTGGACACCGTCGGAAAGCCAACGTTGACGAGGTAGGCGCCCGCGGGCCCGGTGCGGAACTCGCCCCGGTAGCGTCCGGGTCCAACCTGCTCCAGTTCGAGCGGCTGGACCCCACCCTGCGGGTCGAGGACCCTCGAATCGGTCTGAAGGAAGTTGATGAACCCGCTGTCCTCGTTGGTCGCGTCGACCTCCACGATCGCGACGTCCCCCTCGAGCCGGGTGGTCATCAGCACGTTCGCGGGCGAAGCGGGACGCATCAACCAGCGGAGCGACTGCTCGCAGAAGCCCTGGAAGCCGTCCCAGGCGATCCAGCTCGCGGACCAGCGGGCGGAGAGGTCGCTGGTGAAGGCGATGGACTTCCCGAGCCCGTAGTTCCAGTAGGCCATCAGAGGATCGTCGGAGTCCGAGCTGCGGACGGTCATCGGGGTCTGTGCCCGGCCCTCGTCGCGATCAACGGTGAGCACGAACCCCCGGACCGACGGCACCGAACCCAGTCCCTTGGCGGGACCGGTGAGGGAGGGATTCACCCGGGGGGTGAAGTCGCCCTCGTTGATGAGTGACCGGGAGACCACCGAGGCCTCCTTGGTGAAGATCCGGGGGAGGCTGGTGGCGGGAGGTTCGTTGTAGAAGGTCCCCCCGGTCATGCCCGCGATCGCCCGCATCGACTGGCGGTGCAGGTAGGTCCCGTGCCCCGCGTACATGATCGTGGTGATGGTGATCCTGGAATCCACGAACCCCTGGATGAGCTGGCTGCTGGGCGCGGCGGGATCCCCGTCGCTGATGATCACCACGTGCTTCTGCCCGGCCGAAAGCGGTTCGAGCCCCTCGTAGGTGAGCTCGAGGGAGGCGCTGAAATCGGGCATGTCGCCGACCACCATGGATTTCGCGGCCGCGATCGCGCTGGTCTTGTCCCCCGCCTCCTGCATGGGCAGCGCCCAGCTGGCGCCGTTGATCGACCGGCCGGCAGCCCGGGAGTTGTAGGTGACGATGCCGACGTAGTCCATGCTGGTGAGGGCCTCGATCGCGGCGATCGCGGTCTGCTGGGCCCAGAAGTTGGCGCGGGGCATCTCGGTGGAGTGGATGATGAGGGCCAGGGCCCCGCGCATCATCTGGCGTTGCTGCGGGGGATCGAGCCGGACCGGGAGCACCCTGGAGGTCTGCGAGTCGATCCAGCCCCCCGCCCCGAAGGACAGGTCGCCCCCCACCATCATCAGCCCCCCCCCGAGGTCGTGCACGTAGGCATGCAGGGCACGGTCCGCGGCGTTGGAGATCGACCACCGCGGGAGGTTGCAGAGGACGACCGCGTCGTAGCCGTTGATCAGGGAGACCCCCTGGTCCAGGGCCTCGGGCGGCACGAGGTCCGAGCGGATGCCCCCCTGCGCGAGGGCGGACCTGAACGCGCTCGCCGCGTCGGGGCTCCCCTCCACGAACAGGACGCGGCCCTCGCCGGAGACGAAGCTCACCGCGCTGCCCCGGTTGTTCTCCAGCAGTCCGTCCGAGAGCCCTTCCGCGGGCTCGAACAGGACCTCGAACTGGTGCGCGCCCCCCCGCTCGAGGCTGACCGGGAAACTCAGCACGGTGGGGCCGGCGGGGAGCTCGAGGTTCACCGAGGTGGACCCCGAGCCGGGGTCGAGGACCAGCGGCCGGTCGTTCTGGCGAACGGTCAGGAACCCGTTGGTCGGTCGCTGGGAGCGGAGGAACACCTTGAGCTCCACGGTCTGGCCGAGCCGTGCGCGGGCGGGGACCTTGACGCGGTCGACCAGCACCTCGTTGTCGGAGGCGTAGCGAAGCGGGATGACGTCGACCGGGACCCGGTTGGCGCGCGCGATCTCCACCACCTCGAGGACCGACCCCCCGGTCTGGTTCCCGTCGGAGATCAACAGCAGTCGGTTGGCGGTGTCGGCGGGGATCAGGGAGAGGGCCTGCTCGAGCCCGGCGGCGATGTCGGTGGCGTCGGTACGACCGTCGTAGGTGTCCAGGTCCACGATGGTCTCGGCGTCCGGCTTGGCGGTGGGCTGGGCCTCGGCCGCGAAGGACACCGCCGCGAGCCGGTCCTCGGGATCGGACTTGCCCGCCGCGAGCGACTGGAACAGCGAACCCGCACGAACCCGCAGTTCGATCGGGATCGACTGGCTCACGTCGGACACCACGGTCACCGTGACCGCCTCCCCGCGCTTGACCAGGGTGGGGCGGGCCAGCGCCATGGCGAGCAGCAGGACCACCACGGTCCGAACCGCGAGCGAGGCGTAGCGCCGGGACCGGGCGACGCGGTCCCGGTGCAGCACGCTGATCAACCAGATCGGGGCCAGCAGCCCCAGCAGCAGCAGCCACCCGGGCTGCTCGAACTGGATTGGGGAGGCATCAAGCATCGGCGCTCCGTGGCTCGGTCGGGGGTCCGGGCGGGACCGTGGCGGGCTGATCGTAGTGCATGCCGACGCTCATCGAAGCGCCCCCGACTGGATCCGTGCATTTCCGGAATCGAGGACCAGGACCCGGTCCCCGTGCACCACCGCCGCCCAGGGATCCAGCAGTCGGCCCCGGCGGAACCCGGGCCCCCCGAGGGTCCCGAGGGACGCCCCGCTCCCGGGGTCGATCCTCTGCAGGCGGCTCGATCCGTATTCGCAGACCAGCAGGCTGCCGTCGGGCAGCCACTCGATCCCGTAGGGATAGGCGAAGCATCCCGGGTCGCGGCCCGCCTTCCCCAGCACCCGGAGCCAACGCCCCTCGGGATCCACCACCACGATCCGGTGGTTGCAGGAGTCCGCGATGTACAGTTCGGTGCGGTCGGGCGAGAAGACCATCGACTGGGGTCGGGTGAACTGACCGTCCCCGCGCCCGCTGGAGCCGAAGGCCCGCAGGAACCGACCCTGGGCGTCGAACACCTGCACCCGGTCGTTGGTGCCGTATTCGGAGACGAAGAGTTCCCCGTCGGCACCGAACGCCACGTCGGTCGGGTAGACGAACTGCCCGGGACCGGTCCCGAAGGAACCGAACCGGTCGAGCTCGTTCCCCGATGCGTCGAAGACGATGATCCGGTGGTAGTGGGTGTCGGGGACGAAGACGCGTCCGTCGGGGGAGACGCTGATCCCCACCGGCTTGCCGACCAGGACCTCCGGCATCGACCACTGGTTGAGGAAGGTGCCGTCCGGGGCGAAGCGCTGGATCCTCGCGGTCTTGTCGACCACGAAGATGGCCCCGTCCCGGGGATCGACCGCGATCCCCCGCGGGGTCTTGAAGAGGCCGGGGCCCGCACCCGGGGCGCCGAAGACCAGTTCGTGGGGAACCGGGGGATCACCCTCGAGGGTGGCGGTTTCCCGCGGGGCACCCTCGGTGCAGCCCGCCTGCAGGAGCGAGGGCAGGGCCAGGACCAGGAGGCAGAGGGGTCCCGCGAGTCGACGGGAGACCGCCCGGCCCAGGAGCATCGCCAGCACCCACCCCCCGCCCAGCAGGGCCAGCAGGCCGAGCATCACGGTGTCCGGACGCTGGTAGTGCATCCCGTTCAGGAGGCCGGTGGCGAGACGCTCCCGACCGGGCAGCCCGAGCCGGGTGGGGAGCACCAGTTCACCGAGGGAGAAGACGCTGGTGACCGCGAAGGCCAGGAGCATCGTGGCGAGGAGTCCGGGGGTGACGGATCCCGGGCGGGGAGGATCGAGTCGTCGAAGCTCGCGCAGCCCGGACGGTTCGGACCGGGCCACCACCACCGCGACCAGGCAGCCCAGCCCCGCGAGGCTCGCGACCTGCGCGATGACCAGGACCAGTCCACTGTCGTAGACCAGCGGACCGAGGGTGGCGGTGTTGAAGGTGCCGGTCATCACCGCGGCGAGGGTGGTCGATGGAAGCCGTCCCGCCACCAGCCAGCCCAGGCAGAAGAGGATCCCGAGCAGCCGGACGCGCGGTCCCCCGAAGGCCAGCTGCAGGAAGAGCAGACCCGCGACGACCGCGCAGAGCGCGCCCTCCACCACCGCCCCGAGCAGCGTCCTCGCCACCGCGGGTCCGTAGAGCTTCCAGAAGAGGCCCGGGTCGAGGGAGCCGATCGAGAGGCAGGCGAGGAGGATCGGGAGCAGGGTCCCCAGGGCGACCAGCAGGGTGGGCCAGAGCCAGCGACCGTGATCCGGTCCGGTGGCGGCGACCATCCTCCGGGAGAGCGCACCCGCCCAGCGGGACCCCTCGCCGGTGACGGCGAGGAGGATGAGCCCGGCACAGACGAGGGACGCCACCATCGAGGGCGTCGAATAGGCGAGCAACTGGGCGGGCCCCGCCCCCAGCGCGTCGAGTGCGCGCAGCTCGAACCCGGAGGTCGCGACCTGGGCGAGGTCGAAGGAGACGGTGGCGGTCGCGACCAGCCCACCGGTCAGGAGCATGCCCAGCAGCGCTCCGGGAAGCACGGCCCGCAACCAGAGCCGAAGCCGCGTCCCACGCGTGGCGCCGTCCAGGGCCGCGAGGGTGGTGCCCGACCGGCCACGGGTCACGCGACCGATCGCGATCGACCACGCCACCAGCGGCCAGGACCAGCTGGCCAGGGCCACCAGGAGCACGAGTTCGCGAACCGGCACGATCAGCCCCTGTTCGATCGCCCAGGAACCGAACCGGGTGCCCGGGCCCACGGACTGCCACCAGCACCAGAAGATCGCATAGCCCGGGATGCACACCGGCAGGAGGGTCAGCGAACAGAGGAACCAGTTCGTGGAACGCCGGAGGATCGCCCGACCGAGCAACGCGCCCATCGGGAGGCCCGGGACCAGGGCCGCCAGCGCCACCGCAAGGGACCAGAGCCCGGTCCTCGAGGCGATGGCCGCCCAACCCGCCTCCCCGACGGTGACCACCGGGGCGTCGTCCCACACCAGGAACGCACCGGCGACCAGCGGCCAGAGGACGGCGATCCCGAGCAGCAGGCCCCCGGCGAGGGTGGCCAGCGTCGCGGTCGGGGGCAGGGACCGATCCCGGATCATCCGCTGCCCACCAGGCCACCGTTCGCCGCCAGGTCGAGGGCGGGACCGAGCTGGGCGGCCGCGGCTTCCAGGTCCACCTGCAGCGGGTCCTCGACCGCCAGCTCCCCGGGGTCGAGGCGCAGGGGGATGTTCCGGGAGGGGGACTCCATCAGGAGTCGTTCGACGTCCGCGGAGGCGAGCCATTCGGCGAGGAACCGGGCCGACTCGGGATTCGCACCACCCGACACCAGGCCGACGGTGTTGGGGATCAGCAGGGTCCCGGCCCGAGGAGCCGGCTCCGCCTCGTGGCGCAGGTAGACGAGCTCGACCCCGAGCCCGCGCGAGCGTGCCGCCCAGACGTCGTCGGTGTCGGTCATCCCGAGGTCGTACTCACCGGAGGCGACGCCTTCCACGACCCCGGCGTTGCCGCTGCCCAGCACCGCGGTACGGTTGCGCGCGAGGCCCGCGATCCAGTCGGTGAAGCGATCCTCGCCCCATGCGACGTGCATGGCCCCGAAGTGGCCGGCGGTGGTCCCGAAGCGGGGGTCCGCCATCGCGACTCGATCCGCCCATTCCGGGTCGGCGAGCGCTTCCCATCCCCGCGGCAGCGCCCCGGGATCGAGGCGGTCGGGCGCGTAGACGAGCACGCGGGCCCGCGGGGCGAACGCCACCCAGGAACCGGTGCTCGAGCACCAGGCATCGGGGACCTCGAGGTTCATCCGCTCCAGGCTCGCGGGCGGGAACCGCCCCAGCAGGCCGTCCTGCTGCAGCTCGATCATCCGGAAGCACTCACTGGACCAGAAGAGATCGGCCTGGGGCCGGTTCCGTTCCGCGCGGATGCGGGAGACCAGGCCGGTGGTCTTCGTGGCTTCGGTGTCGTAGAGCGCGCGGACCCGGATCCCGGTATCCCGCTCGAAGCGGTCCAGGATCGGCCGGGCCACGTATTCATCGGCGGAGACGTAGACCACCACCTCCGGGCCCTCCTCGGGACCGGAACACCCGACCAGCTGCATGACCAGTCCGAGGACCAGCGACGCGAGCAGGGATCGGACCATCGGTGGGTTCACGGTTCGGGATCCGCGCCACCTTCGGGTTCGGCGGGAGCGGGGGTCGCGGGTTCG
>MDTG01210327.1_pt1 | contig 22126 bp, 18 predicted proteins | sample 811421 | NCBI WGS metagenome assembly MDTG01 (sample SAMN05326645, study PRJNA326480) | marine metagenome | isolation source: seawater | place: Pacific Ocean: South East | collected 2011
AAAAAATGACTTTTTTTTTTTTTAAATTTAAATATCCTGATGCATCAACAATATTCCATGGTGCAATGTTTAAACTTTTATCTGGGTTAGTATTAACGTTTTTAAACAAAGAAGATAAATTATTTAAATATTTTTGATCAGCATAATCGTCTTTAGAAGCCTCATTTGAACATTTATTTAAACACTTTTTTTTCCACCAATGCAAAGCATCTAAACCGTTCAGTGAATTTCTAAATGCTACAAACCCAGCATTAAAAATACCAGCTTTATTCGTTTCGTTTAAAAAATAAGCATTGCTTGGTCTATGAGGTGTTAATATTACATCAAATGAATTATCCAAACAATCATTAATCGATTCTAAAACAATTATATCTGAATCCATATATACTATCCATTCGCAGCCCTTAAAATATTTAAATAAAAAATCTATCGCAACTGGTTTAAGTGTCCAACAATATTCATCTATCTTTCTTTTATTCTTTATTTCTAGTATTTCTGAGCTTTCAAGTCTCTCAGAAAATATAATTTCTAATTTATTTTTTTTAATATTTTTCAGAAACCCGTAAGATTCTTTATCTATACAAATCAAGACGAATTTATTGTTTGATCTTAAGAATGGCTCAATGCTTTTATACAAGGCAAACCCTCTTAAAACATAATTTTTATTAATAATTGTGAAAAAAATTTTAATTGTTTTTTTCCCAATTTAAAGTTGTCTTTATGATGTTATCTAAATCGGAATATTTTGGATACCATTTAAGAACTTTTTTTGCTTTTCCTATTGAGGCAACAAGATGATCTGCATCTCCTGATCTTTTTTTACAAAACTCAATATCAATATCCTTTTTCATTATCTGTTTTACTTTACTAACTATTTCAAGAATCGAATGTCCATAACCTGAACCTATATTTATATGTTCGCTTCTTTTTTTATCTAGTAAATAAATAATCGACTGCAGGTGGGCTTCAGCTAAATCTTGAACATGTACATAATCCCTTATACAAGTTCCGTCAATAGTATCAAAATCTTTACCAAAAATTTGTAGTTTTTTTTTTTTATTTAAGAATGTTTTTATTATTTCAGGTATTATTCTTTTATGAAATAAATTTTTTTCCCCAATTTCGTTATCTTCATCTGCTCCTGCTGCATTAAAAAATCGTAGAATAAAATATTTAAGATTATATTTTTTATCAATATCAATAATTAATCTTTCACATATAGATTTTGAGAATGCATAAGGACTTAGTGGATTTTGTGAGGTTGATTCTTTAATTTTTTTTTGATCATTATTGCCGTAAATAGAACAACTTGAAGAAAAAACTAAGTTATTTAATTTATTTTTTATCATAGATTCAAGTAAATTTAGTGTTGAGTAAACATTATTTTTGTAATATTTCTCTGGATATAAGTTTGATTCACCAATATCAGCGAATGCTGCTAAATGCACAATTGCGACAGGGCTGATTTTTTCTAATGTTGAATCAATGGTCAATTTATCAAATAAATCCCCAACTATTAATTCTCCCCATTTAACAGCCCATTTATTCCCTCGAGATAAATTGTCGAAAACAATCGGTTCAAAGCCAGTTTGAGAAAGTTTTTTACATATATGACTCCCAACATAGCCTGCTCCTCCTGTTATTAAAATCTTTTTATTCACTATTATCCTTAAATTTAATTTAAAAAGTCTTCATTTTTATTTTGAAACCAATTTGTTAAATTACTAATTTCTTTTAAATCTTTTATATTTTTAAGATCATCATTAATTTTAACATTAAGGGTAGCATTAGAGTCTTTCATATACTCAAAATTTAAAGTTTTAGTCACTATATTTCTTTCAAAAAGTAAAGTGTATGCATACTTAATTGCTAGTTCAATTTTTTTATTTGAGTTTTTTTTTATTTTCTCTATGTTCAATAAAGAATTAAAGTATTCTCCTTTGTTTTTATGATCAATAGTAAAACCCAAATTATCGTATCTACCAGTACCAGCTAATAAAACTGGAATACCTAAACAGGCAGCCTCAATTCCAACTGTGCCTCTTACAGTAATGCAATAATCTATGTGCTTAAGCAGTGAAAGCGTCGTTATTTCATCATTATAATCAATAATCTTTACATGATTTGGTAAACCTTTTAATTCCTCGTATATTACTTTTCTCTCAAAAGAACCAATTTTTTTATTTCTTTTATTCTTAACTGAGTGTGCAGGATGAAGTTTTATTAAACAATTAATTTTCTTGTTCAAACTTAAAATTTTTATAGTTTGAATTAACCATTCCTGATAATCAAAAAAAATATCATTTCCAAAAAAGAATGTTGCGTCCCAAAAAATATGAGAAAATATCACCACAGTTTTATATTTAGGATTTAATTTATATTTTTTAAAAAACTCTTTTTTTGAAAATTTTCTTTTATTAAATTGTGTTCCGACCTCGTCATACCAAGAACCTTTTTTATAACAGCTAGAAAGTTCATCAAGAACATGTTTTTTCTTGTTTTTTATTGGTAGTTTTTTTACTAAATTCCAAGTTTTTTTCGATAGTGAGGCATAATGCATATTTTTATTTTTAAAAAAATATTTCTTAAAAATTAATAGTCCGCTTTTATGACCAACATGAAGTTCAATTGCTGGGATTTTTTTTTTAATTGATAAATTAAATATCTCTCCTTCTGGTGTATAACCTCTATCCATAAAAAAAATCATCTTTGGTTTAAATTTGCTTATGATTTTCTCAGCAAAATCTGAAAAAAACATTGACTGAGATAAAGCTTGCGTAACTAGATTACGATCAGTACCTTGAATATCAAATCTTGAAACTAATTTTTTTCTCATTAAAGTGGACATTGAAATCTTTCCAACCTCAACTCCGTTATACTTTAAGTTTAAAAAAGCAGATTGAGAAAGATTTTTATTAAAAATAGTAAAAAGGGTTTTATGATATCCTCTATTTAGATAGTCATGATAATATGTAAATGAGTCAACTCCAAGTTTTTTATACAATTTTTCAATTACTAAACTTGGAGAAGATAAGATTACAATTATTTTATATCCAAGTTTTTTTATTGAAATTATTTGTGAAGTTTGCAATAAAATTGTATTGAATTCTGAAAATCCTAACATTAAAACTCTAGAATCCTTATTATTATTAATAACCATTTCATTTTTAATATATTTTAATTTTTTAACTTTTTCTGAAAAGCATTTGTAATCTTTGTCTACTATCAATTTTAAAATATCAAAAAAAATGTATGCCAAATTCAATAATCTAAGTATTCTTAAAATTAAAATTATTTTTTTTTTAAAAGAAAAATACATATTTTAATAACTTTGATCAGAACTTTTCAAAAAGATTTTTTCACGAATCTCTTTTTGATAATATTGGTTTGTTTATTGGCCATTGAATATTTATTTTTGGATCATTCCACTTTATTGTGAATTGACTACTTCTTTCATAAAAAGTACTTTGTTTATAATGAAATATTGCTTTTTTAGTAATGACTTGATGTCCATTACCGTAATTTGGCGGAATCAAAATTTGTGTTTTATTTTTTTCTGACAAAACAAAACTTTCGAATTTTCCATAGTCTTTCGATTTTTTATCGTTATTTATAACAACTAAAAAGAATGCACCATGGATGCATGATACAAGTTTCCAAGTTTTTCTATCACCGTGAATACCCCTTAATACACCTTTCTGTGAAATAGAGAAATCATCTTGAACAAATTCAATAGGAACGCCCATTTTTTCATATATTTCTTTGTTATATGATTCAATATATTCTCCTCTATGATCTTTAAAAATAGTATTAGGTGTTATAATGCAAAGTTTAAGAATTTTGCTTTTTTGAATATTCATCAATAACTCTAGTCTTCAGATTGTTTAAACTTTTCTTAGTTCCTATATCAATAAAATCTTCACCATATGGCCAACCATATAATCCTTTTTTAATCATATTTGGAATGATATCATGTTCGAGTGATATAATATCAGAATCAAAAAAAGATTTTATATATTTCAAAGAAAAAAAATATATACCTGCATTAATCCATTTGGTTTCTGCTCTTTCTCTTTTTTCTAAAAAATTGATTATTTTATTATGTTTATTTATAAATACTGAACCGAACCTTTTTTTTTCTTTTGACTCAACAAGTGTAAGAAAGGGTATATTTTTTGATAAAAAGTCTAAAAAATTTTTATAATTAATTTTACAATACGAATCTCCATTAAAAATTAACATATTTGTAATGTTATAGTTTAAAGTCGCTTTCTTTATAGCACCTCCAGTTCCAAGAGGTTTTTTTTCATCAGAATATTTTATTTTTAACCCCATGTAATTTTCTTTAAAAAAGCTTTTAATCTCATCCGATTTGAAGCCTGTGCAGATTATTACTTCTTTAAATCCTAATGAAATAATTTGATCAAGAATTTTACATAAAAAAGGTTTTTTTTCTATTATTATCATTGTTTTTTGATGCTGACCTATAATGTCCCTAAGCCTAGAACCTTGACCACCAGCTAGTATTATCGGTGTTATTTTCATAAAAGAATTACGTACTTTCTTTGCTTTTTTTATACCAATCTATTGTTTTTAATAAACCTTCATAATGTTTAATTTTAGGATTCCATTCAATTTTTTTCTTTGCAAATGAAGTATCAATTAATCTTTTAGGTATCATTCTTGGTTTATTTTTTTTAAAAATAATTTTTGGTTTGTAGTCTTCTATTTTAAGAATTTTATACAAAATTTCATTAATAGTAATCGGAATTCCCGAAGCGAGATTGATTGTAATGTGTTCATCAATTTTGAACATAGTCATCACTAAACCATCTACAAAATCATCAATATATAAAAAATCTTTTAAATCCTTTCCATCGCCCCATACTTCCATAGGATTATGTTTTTCAACTACTCTTCTTATTAAAGCTGGAATAACTTTAGATTTTTCCCAGTCAAATTTATCGTATGGTCCATATAAATTTCCTGGTCTTACTATTAAGGTGGTCATTTTTTTTTTTATAATCTTTGAATACATTTCACATGTTATCTCTGAAAATCTCTTCATCCATCCCACAATATGGTATTTATCAAAAAATTGATTAGTCACGTCATCTTCCTTTACAGGATAGTCTGTAAGAGGATAAACAATATTACTGCTGATAAATAAGAATTTTTCAACATCATTTTTATAGGCTGCTTCAAGCATATTTAGATTCATTATTATATTTGGATTAAGATGTTCTAAAGGTTTTTTTTCAATGATTTTAGAACCTGAGCTATTAGCTGCACACATAAAAATTAAATCAATCTCCTTACATATTGAAAAACAATCTTGAGGATTTCTCAAGTCTGCTTTAATAAATTCAGAATCATTAGCACATAATTTATCACTTGAATGATATGTAGACCTGACGTTAGCTCCAAGAGATTTAAGTTTTTTAACTAAATTATAACCTACAAAACCAGTGCCTCCAGCTACAAGAATATTCTTGGATTTAAAATATCTAACTAGTTTATTTTTCATAAAATTCAATTAAGTTTTTTTTTATGTTCTGCGATATTTTGTTATCAATCACATTATTAAATAATCTACTATTTTGCTACTATGTCACAAAGAGTTTTGATTTTTTTTTCTCATCTATAAAGTTTTGAGCTAATAAATAATTATATTTTGACAGGTCTCATAATTTAACTTTCTACACTTTAAACAGTTAATAATCATATTTTAATTTTATATCGTTATTATTCACTTAATTGAATCCTCTTTAAGAGTAGAATATAAAAAACTTTTGTAGTAATGTACTGTGATGCTTAGATACCTGTTCAAGATTCAGTTCCTTAAATCTTTTTTTTATAATAACTTAATATTTAAATCACAAAATACAAATCATAAATGGCTGACTGATAAATCCTTTTTCAAAACTTTGGGAAAAATTATAAGGGTAAATGATTTACAAAAAAAACATCAATTTTATTTTGAAGAATTAATAAATAATGAAAGTCTTGAAAAATATTGGAACTCGAAAATTAATAAACATAAAATATTTCACAATAAAGTAAACGAAGATAACAGAAATTTTAAATCCATACTTTTAGATTTCCTAAAATACAGAGTTTTTTTTTGCTATACTCTCGTGAGACTTATAAAACCAAAAAATATTTTAGAAACTGGCGTTGCCGCCGGAATATCATCTTCTTTAATATTAGCAGCACTTAAAAAAAATAATTGTGGTAAACTTATATCTATTGACCTTCCTCCAAGTCTTGGTATGAAAGAATATAAAACTCTAGACAAAAATGTTGGAATATTAGTTCCAGAAAACTTTAAACAATATTGGACCTTTAAAAAAGGTGATTCTAAGAAACTCTTAGGTCAATTATTGTTAAAAAATAATCCCGAAATTTTTATTCATGATAGCCTTCATGAATATAAACATATGCTATTTGAATATGTAAACTCCTGGATGATAATGAAAAAAAAAAGCTTTATACTCACTGATGACTTAATGCTAGGGGTTAAAGGTAATAAAAAAGCCTGGTTTGATTTTCTAAAACTCTCCGATTTAAAAGGTTTATCATTTATAAAAAATGAAAATTTTGGCTTAACAATAATCAAATGAATTAATCTAAAACTGCTTACTAATTTTCAATTTTTCTAAGCCAGTTTAATTTATTTGAATATTTTCATTTAATTTGATTAGAATTTCTTTTAAAACACAGAATAGATATAAATGTTTTTTTTATCTTACTATTTTAAAACTTCATATTTATTATAATTACATATGTCTGAATAAATATCATCAGATAATGGTCCAGACTTTACAGCTTCATAATTCTCCAATACTTCTTCAACTGAATGCATGCCTGGTATGCACGTGGAAACAACTTCGGGAGTAATACAAAATTTTATACACAATTGAGCCATATTTATTGATTGCCTTGCAGATAACAACTTCTTTAATTTTTTTGAATTTTCTACCCAATTTTTTTTTGATTCGATTGACCACTTGCTTCTGTGATCATTATCAGGAAACGATTTTTTTGCATCGATTTTTAGAGATAAAAAACCGAATGCTAAAGGGGTTCTTGCAATTACGCCTATTTTATTATCTTTACAAAACTGAAATAACTTATTATCAATACATCTTGTATCAAGAATATTAAAATTACATTGAATTGAAGGAATTTTTATTTTTTTTAATAAATCAAGGGCATGATTAGGAGTTTTAAAGGAAATACCCCACTCAATAATTTTACCTTCTTTTTTTAAAGTCAACAATAAATTGAGTATGTCTGGGTAATTAATTAAATCTTCTTTATCAAAATTATGTAATTGAAATAAATCAATATAGTCAGTATTTAATCTTTTCAGAGAGTTTTCTAAACTTTTTCTTATTTGTTCCAAAGAAAAACATTTTTTTTCAACATCCAGCAAACCAGCTTTGGTAGCAATATAAATTTTTTTTCTGTGTTTTGGTAGAACCTTTGACAAGAAGACTTCGCTTTGTCCCGCACCGTATAAAGCGGATGTATCGAAGAAATTTATTCCTACCTCAATCGCTTTTTCTATTGCTACAACAATTTTGTTTGGGTCAATTTTTCCGTAAGCTGGATATTCCTTTGTACCACCTCCAACTCCCCAACATCCATAACCAAGCACAGATAGACTAAGTGATGTCTCACCTAACCTCCTATAAATCATCAAAAATGCCCGTCATATTCTTTAGAAGATGAAATATTTCCGTATAAATACGCTCCTTTTTTATTTCCATACCACACAACTTCTTTTAACCAAACATCTAGTTTATCATAAGTAATTTCAGATCTATTAATAAAATACTTTACTTTTTTTTTCTTTAATGCAACTTTTTCACCAATTAATATTGACTTTATATAAGGGTAAAGATCAGAACTTAAAATAATTTCAGTATCAGTTTTAACAAAAGGTTTTTTTATTAAACTTGAGTTAAGTTTGATTGAATCCTTAAATATGTTTATGTCTTCTCTTGAAAATCCTTCTTTATTTAATATTTCACTAAATAAAAGAAAACATTCTTCATAAAATTTATTAATTTTCTTTTTCATCACCAATTCTATGAATAAATATTCATCTTGCGGCCAATAAATTCCTAAATATTCTTTTGAATATTTATATTCTTCTCCACCTTTTTGAATAAAAGATGCCTGATTTTCAAAAAAAGTGTTGCAGTTTTTAAGTGTGATAAATCTTTTATCAGGATTAATGAAACTATTAAAAATTTTTTTATAAGACAAATTAAAATAATTTCTCAAAAATAATATAGGAATTTGAAAGATTTTATTAAAATGTAAAAAAGCAACCCACCAAGCAAAAGCTCTAGTTTTAATCCAATCGTTTCTGCTCATTGTATTAGTTGAAACTACAAGATCTTGATACTCATCTACATCATCTCCAATTTTAAGTTTTTCGCCATGAATATTAATAATTTTTGTTTTCACAATTTCCATTTTATATTTTTTTTGATATTCAATGTCACCCATTTCAGCATTTGGAAGGATAGATAAATTTCCAAACTGAATTCTATTATGTTGTCCATTTTCAATTAATTGGAAAATTCCCTCTGAAAATGAGTTATAAGTCTCGTTCGGCAAGGCAATGATTAAGTCTGAATAAGTTTCAATCCCGTCTTTAGTAAACCTTTTTTGTAATTCGTGATAGACATCATTTGAAATATTGTCTCTTTTAATTGCTTCTAATGTGTGCACATCAAGCGATTGCATTGACAAAGAAACACCCTTATTAAGTCCATTATCAGATAAAAATTTGAGTATTTTATAATTCTTTTCTAAACCATTCTTTGTAGATTGAACCGAAAGAGCATGCGGGAACCCAGTCTTTTTTTTTGATTCAGCAACAATTTCCACAATCTCATAATCTCTTTTAAGCATACCAAAATTAGCGTCACAGCAAAAAATAAACTCGATTTTATTTTTTGCAAACCATTCGACTTCTTTTTCTATTCTGGTCATATCAAATTTTGTTACTTTTGCAGCCGTAGCAGAACCCCAATCACAAAACGTGCATTTAAATGGACACCCTCTATTAGTTTCCCACAGTGCAAGCCACGATTTTTCAGGATTTTTATTTATTATATCATTAAAAATTCCACCTAAATATGGCGATGGTATTACCTCTATATCCTTTAACCTATTAGCCTTTGGAGTAGATCTAAAGACATCATTATCTAAATAAGATAAAGAAGGAATATATTGCCAATAGTGAGTTTGAAAATTTTCTAACAAAGCTAAGTAAACTGCCTCTCCTTCACCGTGAACTGCTATATCAACAAATTTATTTTTTCTTAAAAATTCTTCAGCTTTGTCTGGCACATGAGGCCCTCCAAATATGATTTTTATTTCTTCATTAATCTTCTTTAGTTTTTTAGCAATTTCTAAGGATAAATGAAAATTCCAGACATAAACACTAAAGCCAACAATGTCAGCTTTTTTATAACGCTGAACAGCCTGGTCCACATCAATTCTACAATAAACGGGTTCTAAAAATTTATATAGTTCAGGACGCTTGGCGTATTTTTTAATATAAGATTGTAGAAGCCCAATGGAATAAGGTAGATATGAAGCGCCAGAAAATGAGTTATTGATTTGTACTAATCCAATTGTTAGGGACTTACCTTGATTAATATATCTTGGCAACTCTAAAGGATTTAATACTATGTTATTATTAGTGTCCATCTAACGATCATTTTATAATTTGAGTTTATACATTATTTATATACTAAAATACAATTTTTATGCATAAATTTCTTTTAACTTTTTTCATAAAATTTCTATTTAATTATCATATTTATTTCTAACACTTCTAGTCAAACAGCTAATTTAAAAAAAATAAAGAAAAATATTTCATAAAAATTTTTGAATATCTTAAAATCTTAAGATTTTTTCAACAAAAATTTTAAACTATTTTTTAATTAATGCTGTCTTATATAAAATAATGATTATTGCAGGTACTTAAATATTAACCTGTATTATTTATTCAAACAAAATAAAAAGATAAACTTAAAATAAAATATCTCTTTATCATCAATTAACTTTTGTATTAATAATTTTTAGTGAATCATTAAGATGCTTGTTTAAATATTTATAATGATAATATTTTTCGTATACTTTTCTTGCATTAAGTTTCATCTTAATATTTAGCTTATTTTGGTTGCATATTTCCATCATCTTGATGACAAATTCAGATCCACTCAATGCAGATGCACACGCTTCATATTTAAAAATTTCTGGAAAGCCTAATTCGGTTTTTTCATGAACCAGTAAACCCGCATAAGCGCTACATAGTGAACCAATTTTTGCTCCTGAAGTGGGTGGATATTTTATTGCGTGTAGAACTAAATTCGCATCTCTCACACATGTTCCCAAATCATTTACATATCCTTTTAAATTAATGTTATTATTTTCCTTGAGAATTAGCCTTAACTTCTCATCTAAAAAATCATATTTACCTATTATATCGATTTGAAAATATTTTAAAAAATCAGTCTTAACTAAGTTAGGATAAATTTCACTGGTAAAAAAATTTATATTTGCTCTTCCATAAGTAGTGCTTAAATGGCCAACTAGGAGAATTTTAAATAATCTATTTTTGAAAAGATTAATTTTTTTACTTTTTTTTAATAATAGATCATTACACGGATGAGGAAAATAATGAACCAGTGGTTTTTCCCCAAAATATTTCCTATTTCTTTTTCCATGGTAAATTGATGGGGAAATATCTAAGTCAAATTTTTTTGAAAGAATCTTATATGTATGCTTATTTAAAAATAGCCAGATCTTAAATAAAAGTTTAGAATTTTTAAATCCAAATGGATTCCATATATTGTGGTCAAAAGCAAATTGTCTTCCGACCACTCCGTCCTGACTAGCCCACACTATATATTTGGCATTAAAAAATGAAAAAAGAGGTGAGGCTTCATGAAAACTAAAAACAAACCATGGCTCAATTTTATTTACATAATTGGAAAATTTTTTAGAAAAATAATAATAATTTCTTAATAGAATAAAATTATATTTTATGAAATTAAAAATTCTGCCAAAAAAAGTACAACTTGTTATTTTTTTTGTATGAAAGGGATTATCTATTGATAAAAAATTAATTCTTTTTATTCCAAGAGAAAAATAATATTTCTTAATATCAATCTTACTTGGAATATATCTTTTTTTGTGTTTTTTTTCTGTAATTAATAGATATATTTCATATTCTTGTTCAAGAAAATATCTCAGTATTGAATCAGTTGAATCAGGATCAGCAACACCAAGTAAGTTTTTACCAAAAATTTTAAGATCGTTAACTTCGCAGTTAAATACTATTTTTTTATTCATATCTATTTTTTATAAAATTTTATCCAATTCATTTTTAATTAGCATTCCAAGAATAATTGAAGCTTTTGTGTTAAGATGTGTATAATCATAAAAAGCAAAAAAATTACCTAATTCATTAGTGAGTTTTCCATTCTTCTCAAATTTTTTTGCTAAATCTAAATAATTACAATTTTTTTTTTTCCGATTTTTTCGATTAGTATCTCTATCATTTATTTCATTACAATAATTTTTTATCCAATTATTAAAACCTTCTATTCTTTTTTTTTTTTCAAGAGAGTTATCTTTTATTTTACTTGTACCTATATATGAAGTTGGATAACCTAGTGGAGGGATTTGACCAAATACTACCACATTCTTTTTTTCATTGTTGAAAAATTCTATCGTATTTTTGAACGCATTTAAAAAGTTTCTTCTACTTTCCTCTACACTTATCTTTTCAACTTCTGCATCCTGAAAATAATATAGATGTTTAACATTGGTGACTTGATTTCCATTAATATCATTAAAAACTTCTTTTTCATTAAACAATTTTGTGGAATAATAAACGGCCCATCTTCCTGAAAAAATAATATTTTTGATACTGTCCTTATTATTCTCGTAATAATCAAATACTGTCTTAGTAAATTCTTTGCACTGCTTAATATTTATTGAATAATGTCCATTACCTATCAATGGTATACAACCTCCGCTAAAGAAAAAATGTGAATCCTGAGCATTTTCCATTACTCTGAATGCTGGTATCATATGTGCTGCATGACTATCTCCTATAACTAAATTTCTTACCTTTTTAGAGTCATTAAGAACATAATAATTATGATCATTAAATTTTTTTTGAATTCCATATTTATGATCCAGATCTTCTTTAGCACTCAAAATACTTAATCTAAATTCTTCAATTTTTTCTTCTTTTACATTTTTAATTGGTCCATTCATACTCATAACAGAAATGAGAATCAGAACACTAAATACAAAAAAAATCTTCAAAATTGAGAAATCTAAAACTTTCTTTAATGAGATTAAAGAAAAATCCTTACTAATAAATTTATCCAATACATATGAAATCATAACTGATGATATGAAAAGGCTAAATTTATGTGAATTTGATATGTAGGGGTTGTAGTAATAAACTAAAACAATTAGAGGCCAATGTACAAGATACAAAGGATAACTGATTTTTCCAAAAAAATTTAATACACTATTTTTAAAAAAAAATAGTGATTTCATATTTATATTAGGAGCTGTTAATATTACTAAAAATGAACCTAATGTTGGCAATAAGGAATTTACATATGGATAGGTGGTATTTTTGTCAAAAGTGATCGAAGAGTATATAATCATTGCATACCCAAAAGAAAAACTAAAATTATTTATAATTTTGTTAAACTTTCTGGAATCCAAAAAAAAGATTATAGCTCCCAAAATAAACTGAAATGATCTAGTAGGAGCATTAAAAAAAGCTGTATTGTTATCTATGTAAAACTTATTAAGTGAGAAGCTCAAAATAATTATTAGAAAAAAAATTGCTATTAATAATTTCTGATTTTTATATAAAAGCATAAGTATCAGAGGCCATATAAAATAAAACTGTCCTTCAACAGATAATGACCATGTATGAAGTAGAGGTTTAAACATTGAACTCGAGGAAAAATATCCAGAATCTAACCAAAAATAAATATTTGATAGAGAAAAAAGAGAATAAAACATTGAAGTTGTAAATTCTTTAAAATGATCGGCATCTAAAACTAAAAATGAAAAAATATAAGTAAAAAATAAGACAATAAAAAATGGTGGGGCTAATTTTTTTACTCTTCTGTAATAGAAATTAGATAATGTGAATTTTTTTAATTTTAGATCATCTAAACAAAATTTAGTAATAAGGAATCCACTGATGACAAAAAAAATATCTACTCCAATATAACCTCCACTTAAAAAATCAAGTTTGAGATGAAAAATAACGACTAAAAGAACTGCCAAACCCCTTAAGCTTTGAATATCATCTCTGAACTCACTTTTTTTCATTATTTTGACTTTCGTAGATTTTTTTTTATTTGTCCTAATGTGTTGATTTGAACCAATCGATTGTTTTTTTAGTGCCATCGATTATATTTACTAGCTGTTTCATGTCAAATATTTTATGTGCTTTTTGAAGTGATATTTTCTTTTCTTCAAATTCTTTTTCATTCAAATTTTTACATACAACTTTTGGAAAATAATTTTCAATCTTCATCATAATTTCTAAATATTCAATAATAGAATATGATTTTATGTTTCTTATATTTATTGCCTCATAAGTATTTATTTTTTTCATAGCCTCAAGAATCAGTGCTGCAACGTCACCGGCATATATCAAATTTTTTTTATCTGCTCCATTACCATAAATGTTTATTAATTTTTTTCTTTGTACGATTTGTCTAATAAAATCTCCAAAAAAATGTTGATGCTTTTTTTTGAAATCATAATAATCTCCGTAAATCATTGTTGGTCTGAGTACTATTATCTTCATTTTATTTTGAGACAAATAATTGAGATATTTACATAAACTTTCACAGTATCTAATCATCCAACCCAAACCATACCAAAAATCTGGAGGATTTCCTTTAAACATCAGGTCCTCTCGTAATTCATCACTTCGAGAGGGGTAACCAGTTGTAGAACTAAGCCACAAAAATTTTTTTACTTTTGCCTGATACGAAGACTTTATAATTTTAGAAAATATATTGAGATTTTCAAATACTGGGTTTATGGGATCAGATATTAATTTTCTGGTCGGACAAACAATACCAGAGACATTTATAACGTAATCTTGACCTTTTAAATAGGAAGTTAAAGATTTTGCATTTAAAATATCTAATTTCTTAAAAGATATATTTCTAGATTTAATTAGAGGTTTTCTTGTATTATAAAAAGCTCTAACTTTTACACCTTTTTTATCCTTCAGAAGGTTTAATAAATGACAACCCACTAAACCAGATGAACCAAAAATTGAATAATAAGTATCTTTTATCAATTTTCTCAAATTTTCTTAATCATTATACCTATCACCGTACTCAATGATCAGAGAAGATATACCATCTTTTCTCTCGTAGGCATTTTTAAAACACTGAAAAATCATTTCTTTATCTTTTAAGATAATAACATTCATATTTTTTAATAAAAGTTTAAATGCTGAACTGTGGTTTTGGGTATGCTGAACACCCCCGTCAAGCGGTTTTTTTGGTCCAATTGATGTTCTCACAATTACTTTTGGAATCATTTTACCTTTAGACATGAACTTTATCTTATCTAAATGATTTACCAGCTGATTCAAAGCTAATACAAGAAAATCAAATCTTGGAAAACAACTTATTGTTACAAAACCTTCAAGTGCCAATCCAGTTGACATGCCCAACTGTACATCTTCAAAAACAGGTAATTCTATTTTTTTATCAAATGGTACGTGTTCTAGAGTATTATATATAGCATTTCCACTGTAATTAACTGACTGTCCAAGAAATATAGTATCATCTTTTTTAGCCAACCAGTTCATTGACTTAATGAGTTCATCTTTATAACTTTTAATCATTAAAAAAGTACCCACTTTCCAGTTCCATGATGAGGTAACTTTCTCTTGTATTTGTAGTAAATTACATCATCTGGAATCGATCTTTTTTTTAACCAAGTTTTATCTGTTGGAGTATTAGTACTCATATTATTATCCTCGATAACAAATTGTAAAGGTAAATCAAAGTTTCGAGCGTACTTATGAACTTCATAAAAAGTTCCACTTTCAAATGTCATATCACCAACGAAGCACCAAACTTTCTTTCTAGATTTCTTCAACTTAAGAGCTTTCGCAACTCCTAAACTTATTGGAATAATCCCTCCAACTATGGATGAAGAATAAAAGTTGGGATTTATGCTATTTATTGTCATACTTCTTCCCGAACAAATGTCATTATATAAAATTTCCGGATTTATACCGTGAAGTAAAGCATGATAATGGTTTCTCCAAGAAGAAAATACCCAATCATTAGTACTGACATATTTGAATATCTCTATTAATTCTTTTTCATTACCCCTTGATAAATGAACGGGTGCCTTGATTTTGCCTTTTTCATATGTCTCAATGACCCTATTTTCAAAATTTAACAAATCTTTAGATTGAAATTTAATTTTTTGTTTTTTCTTTATTAATTTTTTAGGGATTATGATTTTCATTTCGTACTTTTAAGACTATCTTGTTAGATAATTTTGGTTTTTAACTTTTTTTCTCCAAAAGTTAAGTAAATCCATCATAGTCTTTTTAAAATCAATTTCTGGTCTCCAACCAGTATGTTTATAAAATTTCGAAGTGTCTGGAATTTGAAGATCGGCATCAATAGGTCTTAATCTTTTTTTATCTATTACAATTTTAATATTTCTAACATTAGATAAACTTAGTAAATAATTTAACATTTCACCAACTGTACAAGAAAAATTACCGCCTATATTATAACATTCTCCAGGTTTTGGGTCTACAGTTAACAACATATAGTATGCTCTCACAGCATCTCTAACATCTGCAAAAGTTCTTAAAGATTTCAAATTTCCTACTTTGATTACTGGGTCTACTAGTTTATTTTCAATCATAGCAATTTGTTTTGCAAAGGAAGATTCTACAAAGACGTCACCTCTTCTTGGTCCTGTATGAGTAAACATGCGAGTAATTAACACTTTTTGATTATAAGCCTCAGCATGATATTTTCCAATTAAATCAGTTCCGACCTTTGATATTGCGTAAGGTGAAGCAGGATGAAATCTGCATTCTTCATTTATTGGTGTATCATTCTTTGGTACTCGACCAAAAACTTCTGAGGAAGAACAGATGTGTATAAATGGATCCTTTTTTTTATAATCTCTTAATGATTCTAATAAATTTTCAGTTCCTTGAATGTTTGTATCAAAAGTATTGATAGGTGAAGTAAAACTTGTTAGAGGAAAACTTTGTGCAGCTAAATGAAAGACAAAATCTGGTGATGATTCTTCAATCACTTTTTTTAAGGATAAAACGTCACAGATATCTCCGTAATGAAGGAAAACTCTGTCTTCATTATTTATTTTTGGAATAAGGTGTTCAATATTATCAAACGGGCTCCTCCACCTGCATAAACCATGAATATTGAATTTAGTATTTTCTAGCAAAAAGTCAGCAAGATGGGAGCCAACCATTCCTGTCATTCCTGTAATCAAAACATTTTTATTTTTTTTCATGAATTTTTATTCATAATAGATATCTTTGACAAGTTTACCAGGGACACTTTCATGATATCCAAGTTCCATTGCTTTCTTTTGAATAATATACAAATCTGAGAACTCTTCACTACTAAAACAAAAATCAAAATTGGGACTAAAACTTTTATTTTTTGATGGCCATTTAGTTGAATAATCTTCGTATTTTTTTGGAAGGACATTAAATAAGTTTTTATCTAAACTTAATTTTAATTTTTCAAATAATTTAGTTAAATTTTTGTTTGGTTCGTTATATAAATATTCATGACGCCACAATACACATCTATTACCCAATTGACTCTTCCACTTCATACCAATTTCTACTGCTTTACAAATTTGCCAAGCAATTATTTGATGCGTAGGTTTATGTTTAATTTTTTCCCAGCCATCAAATTTATAAGCTTCTATTCCATCTTTCATTTGTTTGCCAACAGTATCAGGAGATGTAAATCTTATTAATCTCATAAATGAATTAATTACATTTCTTGGATCTCTTATTGAAAAAACATGTATTGAATCTGGAAATATTTCTTCAATTAAATCAATCATTGTAATGTACCCAGCTTTGTCCATTATTCTATATTTTTTTTTTTGCCTTAAAAAAAAAAACTTTTTTTTTAACGTTAAATAATTATTTTTCACTATTAATTTTTGACTATCATTTAAAGCATTTCTATTTATTTCACCCATTGCATTTTTAAAGTCAAAACCTGTATTGAACCAATTTCTTACTAAACCTTCAACAGGAATTTCATATTTTTTTAAGCCCATCGAACTATTATCACCATAATGCAAACTTCCCCATAGTCCTTTTTTCTCTCGTATTTTAGTGGTTGCAAAACATAAATCTGGATGTAACGAAATAATGTCCATGAGTAAAGTCGTGCCTCCTCTATATAATCCCCAAATAAATATTGGTTTTTCTAAAGTCACACAACTTGTCTTAAAAAAATCAATAAAAAACATTATCGATTGCTTTATTTTATGTTTAATCATTTATTATTTTCAGTTATTTGAGTTATACATTATTTTGCTACCTTCAAAAGAAAAATTAAAAGGTACAACTAGAAACTTTGATAGGCATTTTAAAAGTCTTGACCTTTTTTCCTTAGGTATATATAAAATCATAAATCCAGTTTGACCAGCACCCAAAAGCTTTCCGCCAATAACTCCATTAAGCTTTGCTAAAGAATAAACACTGTCTACTTTTTCGTTGCTAATTATAGGATCTAATTCTTTTTTATTTTGCCAAGCTTCGTCCAATAGTAAACCAAAGTCATCTAGATTATCCCCTTTATTGAGTATCTTTATCCCCTCATCGACCATATTGTACATTCTAACCAAATGCTTTTCTTTATATGATAGATTAGCTACGACTTTTTTTTGTATTTCAGAACCAAACCTTCCTAAGCCAAGATATACCAGTAATAAATTTTCTTCTAGTTTTTTAATTGTATAATCCTTTATTTCTATGGCTTCTGTTATAATTGATCCATTCTTGCAAAACTTAAATTTGTTAAACCCCCCCGTTGCGCATGCATACTGATCTTGACATCCCACAATTTCATTCAAAACGGACTGTTCCAAATAAATGGCTTTTTCAGCTAATTCTTTTTTTGATAATAATTTTTTTTTTAATGCCATTAAAGAATTAATAAAACCAACTGTGAAAGCTGAACTCGAACCCATTCCACTTCTAGCTGGAAGATCAGCTTGATATTGAATGTCTAAACCAATGTCATTTGAAAATTTTAAGAATTTTAGACCGTTTTTTACCACAGGGTGTTCAATTTCATTAAAATCCATAACCTTTTCAACCTTACTCCAAACTACCCTGTGCCTATACTCAAAAAATTCAGGTAAATATCTAGAAGTTATGTAGACATATTTATCTATAGTCGATGATAATACAGCTCCGGAATTCTTTCTATACCAATCGGGCAAATCTGTACCACCACCAAAAAATGAAATTCTAAAAGGTGTCCTGGATATAATCATTAGGTTTTTCTTTTAGAAATATTATTGACAAATTGTCCCTCTTGTAAATTAAAAACGTAATCTACATTCTCAATAACCTCATGGTTATGAGAAATAATTATTATCGTATGGGACCCCTTTAGATTATTTATTGTGTTCATCATGATATTTGCATTCTCAATATCGACTGAACTAGTTGGTTCATCTAAAATAATAAATTTCTTATTTTGTAGAATGCATCTTGCAAATGATATTCTTTGTCTTTGTCCACCGGATAACCTAGCTCCATCCTCTCCAACAACTGTTAAAAGTTTTTTATCTAGTCCATTAACAAATTCTTTTAACCCTGATTTTTCTAAAACATTCCAGATTTTTGAATCTTCTACACCTTGCGTTTGATATAATAAATTATACTTAAGAGTATTTCTAAATAAAAAAGTGTTTTGACTTACAATGCCGAAATTACTTCTTAAGTCTGAAAGGTCTATATTCTTATAATTTTCATTATCAAGCATTATCTTGCCTTTTGATGGTAAATAAAAACCTGATAACATATCAATTATTGTGGACTTACCAGTACCAGAATTTCCTACAATTGCAGTTGTTTTATTTTTTCTTATTTCGAAATTTAGTTTTCTTAAAACAAAGTTTTTACTGTTTGGATATTTAAAATACACATCTTCAAAGATAATTTTTTTTCTAAATTTAAACTTCTTTAAACCACTATTAATCTCTTTTGAAGAATTAACCAGATTAAAGAAATTTGAAAAATTATCATAATTTGCTAATCTTCTAGAGAATGCAATTCTTTCTGAATTAAAATTTGAAAATACTGAGTACATTCTGTAAATAACACCTAGAAAAACCCCTAACAATGTAATTTCAATATCAAGAAGAAAATTTGAAATTATAATAACCAATAGTGCAACTAGAAACAACAAAGGATTTATGGCATTAACTAAACTTTTAACTTGCCCATATTTTATGTTTCCCTTGTAAAGTCCTTCTATATCTTTGTTTGCTAAATTAGATATATTTTTTTCAGAGGAATGCAGTTTTATGAATTTAATTCCTCTAAAAATCTCCCCGATCCTTTGATACAGTTCATTATTTTTTCTTTTTACAATATTTCCTGCAGTAAAAGACAGATAAGTAAAACTATTTATTAAAAACCAGATAATTCCAATCAAAAAAATAAATATAATACTTAAAGAAAGACTGATATAAAACATAAGCGCTATATAGATTGTGCTCATCACAACACAAAATATCATTTTAAAAATGTTAGAACATAATTCACTTACATTATGAGGTTCATTGAGAATAAAATTAACAAAATCTCCATTACTCTTACTAACAAAAATAGAAAGATTAGTTCTTAATGATGAGTCGAGCATTTTTTTTCTTAGTTTTCTATCAATATTTTCTCTAATGTGAACTATTTTAATATCTTGAAAATAACTTAATAATTGTCTTAAAATTATTAGAAAAAGTGTAACAAAAAAAAAATCAATTATATTTATTGAGAAATTCAGCTTTTCAAAAACTATTCTTTCATCAATCAATGAGTCTAAAGAATTTACACTTATTTTCTCAAAAATTGGGATTAACGATGCCAAACCGATACTCTCTGATAAAGCTATTCCTAATGAAAAAAAAGTTATCGTCAAAATTTGATTTTTTTTGATACTTAATTTATTGGAAACTTGCGAAAATTCTCTTATATCCTTAGAAAAAAGTACTTCTTTCTTCATTTAAAATAATACATTAAAATAATATTTACAGACCAATAACGGATTTTCTATCCTTATTTAACATGATTTTTTTATCAATATAGTAGGAGTCTTTACTATTACTTTTCGTTGATAATTCCTCAATAATTACTCCATTTTTTGAATAAAATTGATGTACCTCATTTACTTTTATCGTCTTAAAATCCCCTATACGCATTTTCATACTTTTATTGTTCAGAGTTAAATCTAATTGCCCATGAAGAATAAAAAAACTTTCTGTTTTTAATTTATGAAATTGCGCAGGATGAGTTTGTCCGGGCAATAAAAAAAGTAATTTTTTACAATATTTATCATTTACTATATTTATCATAGATAACCCATACTTATAAAAGTTTTCTAGTCCATAATGATGAGATATTTCAAGTCTTGGATTCTTTGGGAGAACCACGTTGGCTTGTTTAATAAGATTTTTTATTTTTTCTCTTATTCTTCTAATACTTATCCTTACATTTATTTTTAAAACATCTTTTTTCAATAAAGGATAATCCTTAAAGTAATTCTTTTTTACATGCATTTCAAAATCTTTTGAAATATCGTTTGCAGACATTTGATTCTTTTGACATGGAAAAGAAAAATAAAAATCAGTTACCTTTAACTTAGTATTTTTGACTTTATCCTTTTTCAGGTAAACTCCCCTTTTAAATTTTGACAATTGCTTCTGTTCATTACCTATCTCTTTATTTCTATTTTCAGGACTTCCATAAATGGAAATCGCATTTTTTAGTTGGTAAAGCCATTTCTCAAGTGCCGTGGGTGATAAAGAATATTTATTTAAAGAAATTTTTTTAGTTGTAAATCCAATGTGTTTTTCAAAAACCCTTACACCTGAACCAAAAGCAACTAGTGGTGAAAAGATACTATCGGATGTTTCGTGAGATGAAAAACCAACCACTCTAGAATTAAATTTTTTCGTTAAATAAGAAAAAAAAGATAAGTTTAAATCTTTTGGTTGACTTGGATATTTTGCAACACAATATAAAAAACTGAAATCAACTTTCCTATTGTCAAAAAATGAAAAAATATCCTCAATTGCTTGAAGGTCTAAACCTCCCAAGCTAATTAAAACTTTTTTTTTTTTTTTATTATTAGCCTTATTTAAATATTCAAGCAGCGGCCAATCATTTGCAGAGCAACTTGCAATTTTTACAATTTTAAACTTTTTTTTATAGACAAAATCTACTGAAATCTCATCAAAAGGGGTACAAGCTAAATCATATATTTTAGAGGAATAATTAATCAGTTGATCCCAGTTTTGTTTAGACAAAAAAGTATCTTTAAATCTTTTAACCTGAGTGTCATTGGAATTTAGAAATTTTTTATGAATAAAAGTTTCATTATCTCTTTTCTGAAACTTCAAAATAAAATTAATTTCTTTTTCAAATTTTGATGTTACTAATTTGAATTCATCTATTATCTTTTTAGCATGAGCTACACTACCCATATGGTTGTTTGCCATTTCTAATATGACAGAGGGTTTTTCAAAAAATTTCATTTAGATATCCATTTTTATAGTTCATGAGTTTCCTATTATATATTATTAAATCTTTTAAACATCATTTTTATATTTAATATGACTTTCAACTAGTTGAAGACTAAATAAATCATCAACATCAAATATTGCATCGGAATCCATAATAATTGGTAATATTTTATTACCAGAAATAGAATTCAACCTTAATATTGTTTGAGGTTTGATTATATCTAAACAACCATTTTGCCAAAAA
>MDTG01297805.1_pt1 | contig 22125 bp, 28 predicted proteins | sample 811421 | NCBI WGS metagenome assembly MDTG01 (sample SAMN05326645, study PRJNA326480) | marine metagenome | isolation source: seawater | place: Pacific Ocean: South East | collected 2011
CCGATTTCTGTAAATTCTAATTCTAAAATCTGTGAACCATTTCGAATATACAATCGTCCGTCAAACGACATGATATCGTCAGCATATGTAGAACATTTTAGATCATTCCCATTGGTAAGATTTTTTAGTTGCAGATTTCGCATGTACGACGAGGCAACAATCGGAGTTACTGTGTCTGGAGTAAATCCAATTTTTGCATTTTGGTCTATTGTTAAATCTGATTTACGATTATTGACAAATACTGATTTTTCAGTAACAACCACTTGCTTATCCGCAAATACAAAAATATTTGCAATATCTTCTTTGTAATCAAACAATTCTTCGATAATGAAATTGTTACTTCCACCAACCTTTTTCACTGTAGGCTGAACAATAACAACACTGCCAAGAATACTTGGAGGAGGCAATCGTTTCCCATCTTCAAACAGTGCTTTATACCAAAGACGATATTCTTCTGGAATCACATCAAAAGGTTGGCAAGGTCCTTTTGGGTAAGAAACAGCACTGTTGAAAACTGATATATTATTTTTCATTCGTTCGTCAAACGACATAGTAGGATGCTTTCCTTTAAACGGATGAATCCCTATCAACATTTGGAACGAAACAATAGCAAACGAAAACCAATCAGTGAGTTCATTGAATTTATTGTTGCAGTGACGATCTCGAATACTATCCATAATAGCTGTTGCTGGATAGCTTGGAGTTTGATAGCTGTTGACATCGATAAAATAAACCTTCTTGAAGTGCTCATCAACAAGAACGTTTAGTTCATTGTAATCAACAATCAAAATTTTCTTAGAATGGATAAAACTGGTCTTTTTTTCAAGATCGACAACTAAGTCCCACATTGTTTTTGGAGTGATGTTATTCTTTTTGCGAAATGATTTCGCAAAAAGTTGACAAAGCACTACTGTGTTGGGTACATAATCCATTGTATAACCAACAGGTTGCTTTTTTCCATCAAGTAAAACATCTTTAGGTCGAATGATTTGAGGATCAGTTAGCAAAGATAATTCTTTGATTTTGCCTTCAGGAATCATTTTACCGGGTTCGCAAACCTTATAAGCTAATGGAGGTCGAACATAAACCGAACCCTCTCCTCCTTTAGCCAAAAAATGCTGATCGGACAGAGTAACTGTGTTTCCGGTTCCACGTACCGTTACTTTCATTATTCATCTTCTTTCGAATAAAGGTTATGCTCACGAATATATTGCAATATTGTAGGATGAACGTAGCTCTCTACTGATGGTTCGTTGTTGGCAATCCACTCTCGTATTCGAGTTGATGAAAGCTTGATTAATTCTGGATCGATATAATCAAGATATCGATACGAAACTGATTTCATTGTTTGCAAAATAGAACTTGCTGCATCTAACAATCTGTTACCATCACGCTCGTAGATTACAATATGATAATTTAAAGCTAATAGTTCCCAATTATACCAATGATCAAAATTAACTGCATTATCAGCACCAATCACAATAGAAAAATTGTAATTTTCATTATTTGATTCCAACTCTTGAAGCGTTGTGTAAGTAGGAACAGGTTGCTGTTTTTTAATTTCATGATCGCAAACCAACACCTCTTCTGCTGTGGCTGTTAATTTAGCCATAGCTAGTCGATGCTCTGGGTCAATCATATTTTTCCCAAACATATGCTGATAGCATGGCATGAACCAAACCTCGTCAAATTCACCGCTATGGTTCAAATCTCTTAAAATAGCATGATGAGCTAAATGAGGAGGATTACAGGCACTGCCGTATAAAGCAACTTTACGCATTGTAAACCACCCCCATACTGAAATCGTCAAAATGATCCCAGTTATTTCTCTTAAACAACTTAAAAGCTTTTTGTAATCTACGCTTAACGAATTCACCTTTAAAGTTTTTAAATGCAAAAAGTTCTTCAATAACTTCTTTTGTGGGTACAGACTGACGAGTCTTAGAAACGTCACTTTGAACCTCTTTGTAAAAACTTTGCACCCCGTCCGAAAGCACGCCGACTAAATCATATTGGTTAAAAGAAAAATCATAACAGTACGTGATCACTCCCGCTAAACGTCCTACTTCCATCGGTAATCTATGTTCTTCCGTAACTCCATTTATCGTAGATCGCATCACATACTCACCCGGAAATTCTTCCAGATATTGTTTCACACTTGTTGGCGTTAAGCTATAAGCAGGATAAAAAGGAGCATTGGTTGTATATTCGAGTTCATGGAATTCTAACCAACCTTCTTTGTTTCGAGCTACAATAACCCCATCTCCAGTAGTTGTAACTCGAAAAGAATTGGGAGTTGCAGCAACCGTTAACAATGTTGCGTTTAAAGCTTCTTGGGAAACACCTAAAGTACGTTGAAATATACCCGCCATTTGTATGGTTAAATCTACCATCACCTGCGACTGTTCACTGGAGCGAATTGGATAAATGTTTTGTGAAGCACTTTTTGTCAATAACATCGACCCAATCATAGAGTCTGTCGCAGAAGAACAACCATCTGAAACAATAGCATAAGATTTGTTTTCATGTGTTGCAGAATCTGCAAAATCTTCACAGAAATGATGCGAGCTACCAATACAATAAAAATGATCAGCATTTAACATTTTATTTTGCTTTCCAGTTTGGGATTTCTTTTTTAGAAAATTCCACATAGACATTTTCCCAAATTACTCGTTTTTTCTTCGAGGTAACATAAGATGAAGATAATTTCAGATTAATACTGAAATAAAGAAACTGATCTTCTAATAACAACCTCAATTGATTTTGAAATTCATAATAACACTTGCCTGAATAGGTTATTCCTACAATCGGATTAGAAAAAATATGCTCGTCACCACCTTGACAAGACATAAATGTTTTATATCCGTTGTCCCATAAAAATTGCACTACTGGCTGCATTTGAGGATCAATTGCAGCCAGTGTTTTTTGATTAGTTTTCACCATTATGTATTTCCAAAAACAAATCCACTTCAGCCAACCAAGCGGTACTTTCGGCTTCTGTTGGCATACGCCAATCTCCTCTTGGAGAAAGACTCACAGTCCCTACTTTTGGTCCATCGGGAACGCAATCTCGTTTAAATTGCTGACCAAAGAAACGTTTATAAAACACTTTTAACCATTTACCAATTTCTTCAAGAGTATACTCTTTATCAAACTCAGCATATTGTGCCAAAAACAAAATCTTACTTGGAGAATATCCGTTTCGGACAATGAGTGCCAAAAAGAAATCGTGTAGTTCATAAGGTCCAATATGATCCTCGGTAACTTGAGCAATTTCTCCGTTCTGTGTGGGTAATAATTCCGGGGAGATCGGGGTTTTTACGATATCCAATAAGCAGTGATAAGTATTATTCCGGTTGACCCAAGTTTTATCCACTTCATGCTCGGCAATGTATTCGACTAAAAATTTCACTAATGTTTTCGGAATACTGCAATTTACATTATACATTGACATATGGTCGCCGTTGTAGGTACACCAACCTAATGCCATTTCACTTAAATCTCCAGTTCCTAATACGAAACCGTGACTCATCAAAAGAGTTGTTCGAATACGTGCCTGTACATTTTCAAAAATCAAATCCTGTGCACCAGAAGGCAATTCTTCAAGAGCATTTTCTAAACGTTCTACTGTTAGATCTTCTGGATCATATTTCCCACCCCAGTCAGAGTCTATTGCTGCATCACTTAGTGCTTGTTGATGAATATAATATTCTACGGTGTAACCGGATCGTAATTTTACTTTTCCAAAAGGACAGTGTCCCATGTCCTTCCACATTTGCACACAAGCCTCTCGAATATCAATCGTTTTTTGACTGACTTCTAAATTAAGCATCAATCTTTTGGCATTGTTCAGAGTACGTGTCGTTGTTCCAAAACCGGGCATAGTGATCCCGGTAATATTACTACGAGGTTCGTCCAACATATCAAAAGTTTTACACGCAACCAATAACGCTAACGTAGAATCTAAACCCCCTGAAACGCCAATCACAACTCCTTTTGATACTCGTTCTAAGCGTTTTGCTAAACCGCAAGTTTGAATGCCAAAAATTTCTGCACAACGATCACCTAATTCATGAAAATTTTTCGGAACAAAAGGATGTGCATTTACAGTTCGATACAAATCTTTATTTTTACTTACAAGAGGATTGGTCATGTAAGAAAGTGTGCGAAATTCCTTTCGATTGCGGGTGTGACATTCAGCAAAGGTCCCCGGCATCTTAGATCGTTCGTGACCTAATTTTTCAACATCGACATCGTATGTCATACTGTGAGTTTCTCGAATGAATTTTCGACCTTCAGATACGATGTTTCCACTTTCTCCAATAATATTGTGACCGCCAAAGACAAGGTCTTTGGTAGATTCAGTAGGTCCACTGCTACAGTAAATATATGCAGCACTGAGTTTCCCACTCTGACTTTTCACAAAATTGCGTCGGTAATCGGCTTTACCAATTACTTCATTGCTGGCAGAAAGGTTAAACAGAACCGTCGCTCCAGCCAGTGCCTGATAAGAACTAGGCGGGATTGGAGACCAAACATCTTCACAAACTTCAACTCCAAATTTTAATTGAGCACAGTAATCGGGAGCAAAAAGTAAATCTGTGCCAAAAGGAACCTTTTCGGGAAGTCCAATGTTAACTTCTTTTGGATCGGTCTCTTGAGCACCCGCAAACCATCGTGCTTCATAGAATTCATTGTAATTGGGCAAATATGTTTTAGGAACAATTCCTTGAATCTTACCACCACCAATAATCACAGCACAGTTGCGAAGAGTATTATCTTCTCTCAAGTAAATTGGACACCCCACAATAACTGTGGAACGCCATTGGCTACTCATAGAGGAAAGTTTGTACAAAGCATCTAAGACTTTGTTTTGAAGTGTTCTTTGAAAGAATAAATCTTCACAGGTATAACCTGTCAAACTCAATTCAGGAAATACAATGACATCACTTTCAGCACCGGGTTCTCCACCTTCAACATAATTACCATCAATTTGAGTGAAATTATCTGCTTGGATAGCATTGAGGTGTTCTTGAAAATTAGCGTCAACATCAGCAATTGCAACTTTTGGAGTAACCGCTGTTATTCTTACAAATCCGTATTCTTTCATAATTTTCTCCTACTTGGAATTTTCCTCTTCTTCTTTCCACCTAAGTATGTCAACAAAGTCGAACATATCTTCTTGAGTGTCAAAATGTACTGCGAGTTCTTGGTCCAAGTTAGCTATAATGCTGACATCACTATTATCGTTTTGAGCCACCAAATACTTCAACCCTTGCGGAACTTCAATTTTTATTTCTTCTTTTTTCTCGCCATAAAAATAAAGTGGAAAATTGTCCCTTAAAATATAAGGTTTCGTTCCTGTTGGTTTTGTGACAACAGTACGATCAGGAATTAAGTGACACGGTAATACAAGTTTCATAACTATGTTCCAAAATAAATCAAGAGACAGTGTCGTGCTCGTCTAATACACGATCATTCAAATAAGATGGATTTGTAACAATGAAAGACACATTACAGGAATAACAACGAAAAGCATTAGGTGGGGCACACCTAGTAAATACACGCATTTCACAACAATTTGGACAAGTAAAACCAGTGAGATATATTGGAGTCTCTTTGTTATCCATTAAACTATTCTTATAAATGGACCGGGCAGGAATCGAACCTGCTAGGTTGTGTGTCTTTTCGTTGACTTCCCATCTGTTCCGCTACCGATCCAATTTTAAGTATCTAACGGTTCTCCAAAAAAGGTCCATTTAGCAACACGACAAGCGTCAGGATCTCCTTGGATCTTAGCTGGCTCATCGCTGATTTTAACAACAGGAACGCCATCTATAGTGCGAAGTTTAATCACAATACTTAATGCAGGGCTGTTTTCAAAATCATTAGTGAAATGAGTTCCAATACCAAAACTGACATTGATCTTGTCTTTGAAATATTCGTTAATTTCGATGGCCTTATCAACAGTTAGACCATCACTAAAAACAATGCTTTTTGTAGTTGGTTTGATTCCGAGAGACTGGTAGTGTTCGATTACACGTTCTCCAAATTTAATTGGATCACCACTATCATGTCGAACACCATCGTACATGCGAGCTAATTTGCCTTCAAAATCTTCAAAAAAGGCTTCTGTGCCGTAAGTATCAGTTAAAGCGATACCAAGATTTCCATCATAAGTATCAGCCCATCTCCAGAGAGCACGTTTGTTGGCTCGACGTAAACCATCCATACCAGAAACGCCCATGATCCATTCGTGAGCCATTGTACCAATGGCTTTGACATCATGCTCTTTGGCTAAAAATACGTTTGACGTGCCAACAAATCCCGGTTTACCCTTAGCCAATCTAACAAAGTTATCTTGAATATCGAATTGACGGCGACGACGAGTTCCAAAGTCTGCAAAAATACATCCTGATTCACTCAACAAAGTAGATTTTTTATCTGCTAACTCTGTTTGATTATCTTCTGTCCAATCCCGATCACAATGCATGTAATAGAGTTCGCTCACAATCGCAAGTAATGGCACTTCCCACAAAATGGTTGAAGCCCAATCACCCTCAATGCTGAGATTCAACCCACCTTCATCATCAACGCTTACATTAACTTCTTCTGGATTAAATCGATATTCAGAAAGATAGGCAATGTAATCAGGTCTATTTAGAAAAGGTAATTTTTGTTTGATGAATTCAATTTCATCGTCCCGTAACTGAAATTGAGCCATACATTGTAACTCATGGTTAAAAGCATTCCAAAATGCACTGTTAAACTTGCCTGTAGGACGACGATCTTTAAACTCGTAAGAAACTTTTGTATTGGGGAAATTAGCCAATACAGCCATTTGCATTGTAAATTTATAAAGATCGTTATCTAAAAGAGACTGCGTGAGCATTTTGTTCCCTCCTCTAAAATTTGAAATTAAAATTGCTTCTATATCTCATTTTACAAAGAAAAGAACTTTTGTGAAAGCGGACTGATCAAGATTCCATCAAAACTTGCATATCAGACATTTGTTCTAATCTTTCAATTTTTTGCCCACGTACAATATTTGCCGCAAATGCTAAAATATCTTCAGTAGGAACTCTTAAAAGTTCGTGCTTGTCGCTATCAGGACGAGCTAAACGAATCAAAGTATTTCCCGAACGGTCAGGATTGTAAATAAACTGCGTGTCATTGTGTCTAAAATTATGAGACATAACATTCTCCTCTTTGGTTAAAAACTATGTCCTATTATAGTAAGAAAAGCCAATGTTCCCAAAAAAGAACATTGGCTTTTCTTTAGCAAACACACAACACGCAGATATTAAAACTCAAGTACCTGAGATGGTCCACCAGTACCAAGAGCCTGACTTTGACTGGAAATGGACTGAGAAACCCAAGCAGCCAGTCTGGCAAGAGTCTTTTCCGTTGCATCTTCCAGTTTTTCGTAATGATCAAATCCAACATTACGATTGAAATCTTCCAAATACTGTGCCAAATAAGGTGTCTGAACGTTAACACCAATCAGGAAGGATTGTAGCGATTCCATCTTTTCGCAAGTAATGCACTTAGCCAAAGCATCCTTGACAGCGTTTTGACCAGAACGTGACTCATTGTCGTCCCCATCGGTAATGATGAATACGATTCCGTTCACATCGTAATCTTGATCAGCAAGCTGTTCTGCGTAAACTCTTGAAGATTCGATAGCGTTTTCAGCAGAATCATACAGAGCTGTAGAATAGCCATTATTACTTCTACCGCAACAATCATCGTAATCATCAAGATTACACTGTTCAAGCGGCAGGAATCCATGAATTTCAGCCACTGTGCTGCCAAATCCAACCAAACGCAGAAGTAGAAAATCTGCTCTTGGAGAATTTTTACAAGCTTTGATGATTTCTTTGATACAAGCTTCCATTTCGCTACGAAAACTACTTGTAGAACCAGATTCATCAAGCACAATCGTAACCAGTGTGAATTCAGTGGCTTCAAGATCTTCAATCTTGACAGCACTAAATCCGTAATGACCGGTGCCTTGATTATTGTGCTCTTCCATATTGACATCATTAAACTTAGGCATTGTTTCTCTCCTCTTAAATAACTTGTGTTGTTGACAACTACTGCAAATTAAGCCAAATAATCTGCAACAGTTGTGACACGCATGCCTTTAGCAGTCATGTCTTTGATGAATGAATCCTGAAGATTTTCAAAGGTTGGAACCGGACTTGTAGTATCTTCAAGCAATACCAACTTCTTCACAAAAGAAGAATCGCCAAAATAAGCATCACAATCACGACCAGTGCTTGCCAAACAGTGACTTCCCGCTTCTCCTGAAAGAAGAATTTCATCTGCTTCAATCAAAGTTTGAAGAAAATCTTTGTTGATGTCAGTTGTATGATCTGTTGGATCAGTGACGTCAGCAGAAATAGCCGAATAGTGCTCTGTATGGTAATTGCTACCTTTGGTAACGTAATTCACTGCGGCAAACTCTTTTTCTTCCCAATTGTCAAGAGCAGTGAGCAATTCTGGGAAAATATTGTGACCCCAGTGACCAATCAAACAGTGAGGAGGCCAAATACAAAGAGGGTATTTACCATTTCTTTCCAAAGCTTCCAGATAGTCGAGAGCACCAAAATCTTTACGAGTATGACGCAACCAATTTGGACGAGTTGTTGTCCAAACACCATCACGTACCTCCTGAGCGGTAATAATCGTGAAAGGAGCTGGATGATTACCTGCTGAATCTTTCCAATAAATGGGATTTGCCACATGGATGAGATGGTGGCTGTCCATCGTTACGTGGATATCACTAAGCTTGTCACCATAAGAATTCACCAGATTGGCAAGTCGTGACATGTCATTTTCAGCACCTTTTACATAAAGTGCACCTTTGTCCGGGTCGCAAAAATCGTTTTGTGGATCAATTACAACCAATTGGATGTTTTTCGCCATTGCATTCTGTCCTTAAAAGTTGTGAAAATAAAAATTTCTGACTCTTACTTTACATTTTATGAAAGTTTGAATTTTTGTAAAAGCGTTTTAAAAACAATTTTCGTAAATACAGAAGAAAGATTTTGTTTCTAAGGGGCGTGATGTTAGTCAATAATGATTTGAAATATGTGTTTTTACACAATCCAAAATGTGGTGGCACTACTTTAGTCCAATTTCTAACAAAAGAATATGATTTTCAACCTTATGGAGATTTAGGTGCTGTTTGCCCCGGATACTCTGTTATCGAAAGACATCGTTTCAAAGTACCTGAACAATACGAAAACTACAAAGTAATCACTAGTATCAGAGATCCTTTTAAGCGACATGAATCTCTTTATTTTTATTACAAAATCAGAAATTTGTATAAAGGTACGTGGACTAACTTCTTAGAGTATCGACTACCAAAACAAATAGAATATACCAAAAATGCTGATTTCATTCTACATGTTGACAATTTGCTAGAAGGTATAAACAAATTGCCTTTTTTGAAACACACAATCCAAACAATTAAATCGGAAAATGTTTCCAACAATAGCGAAAAATATGAGCAATACAAAAATGAAATAGGTTGGACGGAAGATTCAAAATTAGATTTTTATAAATTCTACAAAGAAGACTTTTTGATGATCGATGAATATTGGAACAATCAATCATCAAAATAATCATCAATCTCCCAAGGCGGTTTTTCTCCACGTTTCCACCAATCGTCATTATCTTCACATGTCTTGGTTTTTAATTGAGTTTTTTTAGGAGTAGAAGAAGATTCTTTTGTAGTAGCACTAATTAGCAATAATACCAAAGTGCAACCAACAGCAACTCCACTAAAAAAATAAACCCAATGTCCCGTCATTCTCAAACTCCTGAAAAGTAACTTCCTTTTTTACCTCTCACATCTTTAAATGATTGATTCGAATGATTATATGCTGCCCATATATCTTCATCAGCGTGTTCGCAAATGAATCGATAGGCAAAAGGTACAAATTCATCAAGAGGATGAGGACTATAATTTCCTTGACAATCAACACCGATATTTAAACTATTTAACTGCACCTTCCAAGCAGAATGAACATGACCGACAAGATTGAATCGATCTTCTCTTGCTTGACTGGGATAGTGGGTTGCCCAACACGAAACAGTGGATTGCCCAACTTCAACTTCAACTTCGATTCCATCACCTTCAGAAACAATCCATTCGAAATATTCGCTTAATTGTTCGTCAGAATAATTACGATCATGATTTCCCCGAATTAGTATTTTGTGTCCATTAAATTTTTCCACAAATTTGAGAAAACCTAATTCATTAGGATCTTTACAAACAGCATCCCCTACCACAATTACCAAATCTTCAGGTGACACAACTGCGTTGTGACGATTTAGGATAGCATTCATGTGCTCTGTTTGGTTCATAAATGGTCGCATCAATAAATGCATGCGATCATCGCCAATATGCCAATCAGAAGTAATCCAACGTTTGGGCCATTTATTCTTAGATACATCAATCATTCTTCTTCTACATCGGTAAACATGTGTCCGATGCGAAACCAAATACGTCTTTGACGCTTTTGTTTATCGATGACCTTTACTTGATAAATTTTTTGATCATTTTTGCGATACTTGAATGGACCCCAATTTAAATACCGTTCTTCGATATTAACAACTTGATAGCCATTATTTGAGGCCCATTCTTGTATCTTATTCTCATTTGCTTGCTGACTTAGTAGCAACAAAACCACTAAACTCACACCTAGCAAAATTAACAGAGATAACTCTTTCGTTTTCATAAACGTCCTTTATTGATATTCCGTTTTATTACCTTTACGATCATGGTAATCAATGGAAATCATTTTCAGTATCTTACGACCACTCTTGCCGCCGCCACTCAATAATGGATGAGTGGTTTCTTTAACCGGACGAATCACAATACCTTCACGACCTTTGAAACGTCCTGCCTTTTCCGGCTGACATAATGTAGTAGGACCGTCTACAATTTCTTGCATTTTAGCCATACTAAATGGGCCACGATAAAGAAGCGGAGCTACCTCAATATCAAATTCCTTGAAAAGATCCATCTTCTCATCATAACTTAAGTACATGCCATTAACTGAGATATCATAAGCACGATATCCAATAGCATTCATACCATATTCCATGTCTTGGACTTTGCGACCAAAAACTTCGACAAAAGTAATTACATTTTTTGTTTCGTTTTCGGAAACCTTTTTCAGTAAGCCTTTCATTCTTTCGTCCATTGGAGTCCAAAATGTAGACCGCTTACCCGCAGAACTGACTTCCTTCAGGCACTGACGATGCGATCCAGCCATGAAGCGAATATTCCCTTCACGATCAAAACAAAGCCCTGCTCGACCGTTCATCCCATGAATTTTTTCATCTACAACAACCTCTTCACCTTCTTCGAAAATATCGGGGAAGTTACCAATATTTTCAATATTAGTGTAACGATGAAAATTAGGAGGCTCATGATCTACCTCTCCTGCATTTGGTGGAGGTGGTGGATCATATTTTGAAAGACCATAATGTTCCACAACAGAATGACCTACCTCCCAATCCGTGTTTTCCAAAGGAAGAATTAAACCGTAACTAGGAACACCACGTAAACGGGTTGCACGAATACGCAAATCCTCTGACTGCGAACCGTCACTTTGTTTGGGAAGTTTGGAACAATAGTTTGCAACACCCCACTGCTCAGCAACTGTACGTGGAACAACCGTTTCTGGAGGGATGTAAACAATCTTGTCGCCAACTTTGAATTGATTCAATTTAACAACACACCACCAGTTTTTTACACGTGCCATCTCCATACGGTCAGCATTGGAGTGAGGTTGAATTTCTTCAATCTTTTCTACATTCGCAATCAGTGCACTCGGCATCTTCGTTCTCCTTCTTCTGGACTGGTTCGGAAATAGATTTGAACCAATCTTTCACTAAATTCACAGCTTTAGAACCATATTCTCGACAAACTTGCCCCTTTGCAGATAGCTCCTGCAACTTGGCGTCAATCATTGCACGATTGATTTTTACTTCACCAAAAAATTCATTAATCTTTTGACAACATTCGTCTAATTGTTTGTCAAGATCAAAATCAGTTGAAAGTATATCAACAATCGCTTCTGCAAGTTTTTCTTCATGGTCTGCTTTATGACGATGAAGAGCTTCCGCTAATTGGTCCAAACTACGAATTTGCTCTACACTGGAACCTCCATTTATACGCAAAAATTCCAATGCTTCGCCTTGAGAAAGTCCCAAATAGGTTAAACGACCTTCATTAAATACTGCCCAATATGGTTCTTGCATAATACATTCCTTTTATTTAGTAGTGACAATAAAACACATAAAGGATGTATATCACCTTTTATTGGAATCGACAAGGCTAAAACAAAAAAGGCACGCAATATTGCGTGCCTTTTTTATAGAAATCTTTAATTACTCTTCAACAATAACAAAACCGTCTTCAACTGGACTTTCGTTCAGAAGTACTGGTTGTGATTGCTGATCTGGGGAAGATTCATTGATCGATTGTTCTTTGTTCTTTTTAACAACGTGCTCAACGGTACCTTCCTCGGTAACTTGGTCAGGTTGATCAAGGATCAACTTTTCGTCAGATTCATTCATAGTATCTACCTCTTCATTAGAATTATGGGTTGTTTGACAGGATTCGTTCAACGTTTCATTATTATCAACTTCTGCTGCATTCTGATCCACTCCTTCAGCAGCTCTTTGTTCTGCTTCAAGTACTTGCTTTTCTTCTTCAGGCGTTTGAAGAACTTCAACTAAACTCAAACCTTTACCAACATATTGCATGTAATAATCATCACCCTGAAATTGAGCATTAGGCTGAATAACTCTCTGCCCACTTTTTGTTGGTCTCGAAAGAGTCATTTCGCTATGAGGGCTTGTATTTTGGTACAAGTACAATCCGCTTCCTGCTAAGGCGTTTTTGATAACCTGCGAACGAACCTCTTTGCGTTCGTATTTGTTAAATTTTCGATACTTCATTACTACTCCTTTAATTTGATACATTGCACTTGCAATAATAATATGCTATTCTATAATACTAACTTAATCTTTAATTTTCAGGAGTTACAAATGAATAAACCAAAAAAATGGACTGATGTGTATCCACAAGGCACTCCATCTGGTGACGAAGAACAAAAATTCTTTATTGGTAAAGATCGTCAATCAGGACTCGTTCGACACAAAAAATATGACTGGCGAAGTACCGCTGCTTTAGTTAAAGAGAGTGGCTTGCCAGCTGCAAGAGTCGAACAAATCATTAAGAAGTACCATAAATTGGGTTTGATTTTTGCCAGCCCTGCCAGAGAAGATCACTGGGCTTACTGGGAACGTGTACCAGAAATGCTGAATCAGCCAAAAAGTCTTTCTGATTCCGATAAATCAAACCGTATTGATGACCATCTCCAAGATGGACTAAATATTAAATATACAGTTACGATTCCATAAAAACAAAAACCCCCTTACAAGGGGGTCTTGTTTTTACTTAGCTGCTGAATCAGCACCAGATTTGTGACTGATCTTCTTAGAATTCTTCAGATCCAAGAAAGCAGTCGCACTCGTAGGTGAGAAATAGCCGTCTGGGTACTGTGAACGAACATAGCCGTCTGGGTACTGAGGGCGAATCCCTGAACGAGTTTGATTTTCATTAAGATCTGGAATTTCTTTGCCGTGCTCTTTGCACCATTCGATAAAATCAAGCATAACGATATTTCCTCAAAATTTTGTGGTGTTAGTACTACAATTTATATAGAAACTTTGAAATATAATTTTCTAGATTATTAGGTATTTCTAAAAATGTCTAAAATTGCAAAAGTTAACTTAACTTGTCAAAACAATGATGCTTTTGAGTATATTTACGCTATCTGTAACTTCTGTGGTAAAAAAATGTTTTATTCACATGAAGAATATAACGATTCACTCAAACTAGGGCACAATAAACATTTTTGCAATTTCTGCCTGAGACATCAGTTTACGCCCAATAAAAAAGGCAATATTTTAATACTGAATTTTCGAGCATCAATTGGGTTCCTGATTTATTATGTTTACAGTGAAAGTAAACAATGGTGGAATCACCATACCTTAAAATCAATAAAACAGCATATCCTAACTGGTAACCAACACCCTCTCTTCATTTATGATGAAGAAAGCATGAACTGGTTTATTGATTTTAATCGAATTGGCAAAGGAAAACACCAATTACCATTAGAGTCAATTACCGATCATGTGTATGCAATTTTGGAATCCATGCAATTAAATCAACTGCCTGTAGCACCTATCAATATTCAGAGACTACATGACAAATACGAAACAGCTATGCATATTTTTTATGAATCTAAACAAAGACCAACCGATAAACGCATACTTGCTCCCACTCCGTTAGGATGCACCTCGGCAAGGGTCGATGATTGGGAAGCGTTAAAAGATTTTTCTTTAACGAATGTTGACGAATCATTAATTCCTACAACAAATTACGTTACAGAAGTTGAAACACTTACCGCTGATTTACAACAACCTACAATTGATGCAATTGATGTAGAAGTTAAATACAAAAAAAATAAACACGAATCAGGATGGGAAGGGATTATATCCCTTCCCGGTTGCGGTAAAACAAAAATTACCACAAAAACAGGCAAATATATTTTTGATAAAAAATCTACTGTAAACTCTTTGGCAAAAAAAGCTGCCAATCGATTAGGGGTACAATTAAATCTAATCGGCAAGCACAAATGAATTCAATAATTTAATTCTTGCCCAAGTGCCCGGTTTCGTTTTACCCAAAATTGTGTCGTAAACATCTTGATCACCATCAGATTTAATCATAGATTTTGCTTGTTTTTCTAAAGCATTACAAGAAATTTCTAAAACCCATTCATCCAGATCAAAATCTGGAATCGATAAGTAAGGAGTTAAATCTGTATGCATTGAATATCCCGGTATAGAACAAACTAATTTACCTTGATATTCATTACTATTTTTTGCAATTTCTGTAAAAATTTGATGATCGTAAGGATGATCACTACTTGTATATTTTTTCCAAATATCATAATGTAGTTTTAGTTCAGAAACATGAGTTGCAAAAGTCATTGTCGTACTTTGAGTTTGACGCCAATATCGACCATCCTTTTTATAAACCTTTGATGTCTCTCCGTAATTATACAACTCAGTATACTTATCAGGATGATCGTAAACGGTAGCGTAAGAAATATTTTTAGCAAGAGATAAACCCCTCCAAAGCAAATGACGAGCTTTATCTCTATGCAAATAATCATCTTCTACCAAATATACATCTTCATATTCAGACAGGTTTTCAATGGCATGATCAATACACCACATTAAAGCCCCAGCATTGCCTAATGATGAAGTCTCAACTTGAATAGTGCCCAATTCCTTCAAAGGACTGTAATAATCAGGTGGTGGATTGTTTTTCTTGTTTTCGTAATACTGATGAGCTAATTCGGTAACCATTGTAATGGTATCTGGCTGACAGTTATCACAAAGAATAACTCCACCTTCTGGATTTATAGAACCCTCATAAAAAACATCCAAAAAGTTCTCTAAACACTCTTTTTTACCAATTCCCGGTAATTTTTCTTTAAAGTAGCTTTTATCACTGATTCTGTAGTAAAAGTACATCTTGTTTCACCCTTTCAATCACATCTTTCCAACTATCTCGATCTTCTTGTCGATAAAGTTCCAAACTATCATACCAACAGGTTTTTGACCCTTCTAATCCCCATCTCCAATCAGGATTGTACGGCACCATGACTTTACAAGGTACACCCAAAGCACCACACAAATGAATGATCGCTGTATCTACAGCAATCACCAAATCTAATCCCGAAATGATTGTGGCAGTATCGTCGAAATTCTCAATCATTGATGTCATATCAACGATTTTCATGTCCTCACAACCATCAGCTAAATCAACAATCTTTTTACCCATTGAATAAATACGTTTACGATAATTGACTTGTAAATTAAATAATTTCACTCCATCTAAATCGTGCAATGGTTTCAAATTTTTCAAAAACATAGAACGAGTGCCATCATTGGGATGAGCAGGACTGCCCGCCCAAACAATACCAATATTGAAACTGTCTTTGTAATCTTCCAAAGGAAGCGTTGCTAAAGGCTTTAAATAAGGTTCACCAGTTGGCTCATAATCTTTAAGCAAATAAGGCATACTCATCAACATACACTGATAATCATATTCAGGCATGTCAATTTCTTTGTCGTTTGTGATATCCGCAACAAAAGTTTCATCAACACCTTCGATTCGCTGCATAATTGACTCAACAGCTTGAGGACAATGTAAAATTACCTTTGAAGCACCTAAACCTTTTAATTGTTTCAAATAACGAGAGAATTGGATTACATCTCCCAAACCTTGTTCGCCATAAACCATTACGGTTTTATCTTGAAGCGATTGTTGACCATCCCACTTTTTAGACATGTTATAATGGCGTTTATAATGATCCAATTGTTTAAAATGTTCGACTCGCCATTCATATTCTTCAAACCCTTTTTGCCAATCTCCTTGAAGGTGATAAGTAAATGCTAAATCAACATGAGAGGCAGTAAAAGTCGGATCAATTTCGTTTGCCCGCAAAAAACATTTTTTGGCTTTTTCTAAATCTTTTAATTCTCCGTAAATACCACCTAAATTATTCCATAATTGAGGATCTTGATTACCGTTAAGTTCAATCGCTTTTTCGAATAAATCAATAGCTCGGTCGTACTCACGAATTTGCCGATATTGAAGAGCTAAATTATTGTAATAAAGATAATTGTTTTTACGCTCAATTGCCTTATCAAGATTTTCGATTGCTAAATCGTACTCACCCAAATTTGCATAACATAAAGCAATATTATTGTAATTATCAGCATTTTCAGGGTCTAATTCGATAGCACGTTTAATGATCGTAACACCTTCATCATATTGCTGTAATCTTTGCTTTATAAGTCCTAAAAGATGGTAACCATCATGATATTCCGGTACCGCTTTTACCAACTGTTGACAAATGACTTCCGCATATACAGGAGAGGTCATTAGCTTTTCTTTGATCACTTCTACAGCATGGTCTACAATTTTTTGAGTTTTTTCTTGATCGGGAGCGATTGCTCTTTCTTCAACGGTTTGTGTAGTCATTTTTTTTCTCCTAATAGACACTAAATAAGAGTAGTTTCATTCTGATAATAGGAGAAAAAAATTATGGGATGTGGATGCGGCGGTGGCAAACGTGGGGTAAGAAGAAGAACCATTAATGGACAAGCAAGAGTTGTAAGACCTGCTACAGGACCTGTACAAGGGTCAGTGCAAGGTGGAATTGCTGCTGGGGCATCACCTGAACAACTTCGAGCATTGGGATTGCAAAGTAATGGAACCCCTCAAAGTCCAGCTAGACTAGATGCTGATAAAAGAAGAATTGAAAAACTCAGAAGAGAAGCTGTAAGAAGAGCACTGAATAAGTAATCAAATCAATACTATTCTAACATTTCCGGGTGGGAGTTTGGCTGCACATTCTCCTGCTCCGGGAATGTTGAATTGCATACCTACCTGAGAATTTGGTGGAATTTTGTAAGTAATATTGTCTATTTCCCAACCCTTAAATCCAGAACCATCGCATTTAGGACAATTTCTAAAAATTTCCCCTTTTGTATCACAATAACCACACACAGATTTTTCAAATTTACGATTACCACAACGAGGACAAGGGTAATAACCTTTTTGATCTCCTCCACACAAACTACAAAAATCTCTCTTTTTAATTGGAAAGGTTTTTGTAATACCCTTTTTCATCTCGTCTTCTGTTAATTTTAAATGAACTAAAATAGAACGTCCCTGATGTCCACCTCCAAAAAAAGTACAATCAATATTGGTAGGTTCTGTTTGGTATTTACTGTAAGGATTTTGAGAAGATTTTTCTTTTTCAAAATCTTCTTTTGTTTTTTGAGGTTTAGGAGGAGTAGGTTTAGATTTAGGAGGACGATAATTATTTGGTCGCCGACCTACGTACCCTCGAACATCGTATTCTGATCTTTTAACCGGATCAGAAAGTACCTCATAAGCCGCAGTTGCTATTTTAAATTTTGCAACCGCTGATTCTGTATTGTCTGGATTTCTATCAGGATGATACTTAAGAGCTAACTTACGATAGGCTTTTTTTATTTCTTCTATCGTAGCTGTTTTTTCAATCCCTAGATCGTTGTAATAACTCATCTTCTTGTTCCAAATTCCATTTAAAATCTACCTTAGTTTCCCCCATATTCACTTGAGGTTTAATATCAGGTCTCTTCCATAAATCAGTAGATAGTTTCTGATTTATCTTTGCATCAGGTAATTCAATTAACATAACCTGATCTTCTTCTTCCCATCGATATAATATTTTATAAGGTAGTCCATCCTTGTATTCTAAGATCTCAGATGAAGCAATCATAACGCCATCATCGTCTGTTACCATATGACCAATTAAACGCTTTTCATCTTTATCTACTACTGTTATATAGCCTATTGGCTGACCAATTGAATTGACTCTCTTCTGCACTAAAAATATTTTAGAACCTTCTTCTTTAACGGCTACACCAACTCCATAATACAAAGGATTGATACCTAAAGAGTCCATTACCATCAACGGATTGAATGCACTCTTTAATCGAGTTTTATTGATGTCTTCATGCTTGGCATGATACAAAGAAGATGGGTGTAACCTCTTAGACCAAAACCAAAATTCTTCATTATTTGAACCCATAATAAATTCCTTGCCAGCTAAAGAATTTACTGTCATATGAAAATTTTTAGGCTTTTCGTAATAAAGATTTCCTTTTAATTTTAAATTCAATCCATTGTACCACAGACCTTGATACCATAAATGTACAATAGTGCGATCACAAGAAATGCTTTTAATCTTGTCCGATTTGTTATTTATTTCTTTAATCACATTTGTAGCAGCCACTTCTTGCAAACTTCTTTTTTGATCCTTTTCAGGAATGATTTCAACGATTTCAGCAGCATTATCGTTGATATAACTAGATGGAGGTTCTGAAATTCGATCTTTGATAATTAAAGCTGTAGCTATAGCCATCAATACAATCGATGTAATAATTAATTTTTTACCCATTTCATACGTCTCCCAATAAAAGATTTACAAATATAAGAGAGTATATAATCTTTATGTTAACCTTTATAGAGTGGATTAAATTAAACGAAGGACTACAAATTGTCCATATTGACCCAGAAGAAGACTGGGAACAGGCGGATGTTGCGTACCAAATTGCTCAAATGGTAGGTATAAGACCTAATCGTATGAAAGAACCTACAATTATCGCTTTAAACGATAAAGGAGATGTTATCGGGGCTGCATTTACCTCGTGGTCTGACGATGATGATGCCTCACAAGCAGCCGGAGAACCTGTTGGATTGTGGGATTTTGATGTTGTTGTGCACCCACAATGGCAAGGCTATGAAATGGTCGGAATGAAATTGATTAGACAAGCAGAAGAAGAAAAAGCAAATATGGAAGCTATGTATGGGCAAAATGCTTATACACGTTTATGGGTTGTAAATCCAAGGTTAGCAAAAATTCTTCAACATCCAAAATACGGTTATAGTGCAGATGGAGAATATGGAGATGGATCTGCACATCTGACAAAATATTAAAGGGCATAATGAAAAAAGAATATGATGAAGACGAAGAAGATTCCATGACAGGACTTTCCTACGTGCTGTTCGGACTCAGTCTGCCTTTTATTTTTATCTTAATGTTCTTCCTAGTAGAATCTATTATCAAATGGATGTCTGTGGCGATATGAAAAAAGCCGTCTTTTTAGACGGCTTTTTATTAAAGGTAAGACGATCTTACAACTTCACGTTCTTTTTTTTTGTCACGTTCGTTTTTAGACAAAAAAGCACCATAATCTATACTAAGTTTCGTAATCCAATCTTGAAAATAAGTTGGAGATTCCCAAGCTATTAAACTAAAAAACAATTTAGCTCTTTGAGAAAAACTTAATTCCTGAAGGCGATCTCGAAAGAAACCTAATATTTCAGCTATTACTTCATTTATTGGATCAACTTCTTTTTCAGAAAAAGATACTTCATTTTCAAAAATTATAGAGGCAAAATTGTTTTTCATAAAAGTGAAAATTTTGTTTTTCACTTTTGTTGGGCCTCCTTGTACTTTCTGTAATTTTTTGCGTTTAATTGAAATAAAATTATGATGTATAAATTTTGTAACGATGAAAAGATAATGATATTCTGATAGTGTTAAATCTCCAGTTACACAATCAAAATGAACATTGTTTTGATTCATGTTAAACCTCCTTTAAAGTTGAAATGTCTGTCTACTATAATAAGGACGTTTTTCGTTCCATTTTCTACAAGAAAAATTTAAAATATTTCTTTCTTAGGCTTAAAGTCTGAATAATCGAAGTCTGGAAAATTAAGATATGCTCCTTCCGGGTAGAAGCGTTTTACGTAAAAATCATAATTCTTAGCCGCTTCTTCCTCGCTGCCAAAAGTTCCAAGATATTTCAACTTTTTATCAATTTTGATTGCCGCTGTTATACTACCACCTGTTAAATATACCCCTTTGTATTTTTTATCTGCTTTCGGAGGTAAAAATATACGGGGATGAGCCGATTCTTCGAATCTCTTCTTTTGACCAATACTTATTTTTTTTCTAGAAACTTCTGTGTGTTTTTTGCCATAAAAAGGATTTTTTTCACCTGTCAGGAGTTTGTGACTATCACTCATTTTCTTACGAGCAGATTCTGAGTGACCTACTTCGTACAAGTGATGCTTTGTTCCAGCGGTTAACCCTTTACGATTTTGTGAAATCTTTTTTTTCGTCTCTTCTGTATGTTTTTTCCCATACATGTGATGATTAGATCCAGATTGTCTTTCTCGTCTTTCTTCGCTCCAAGGCACACTTCCGGGATGAGTAGTATCTTTGGAAATATTGTAAATTTTTCCTTCGTATTTTTCCATCCATTCTTTTTCTTTCTGTCTAACAACAATTTCTTCGTCTTCTATTTGTTCGACTAGATAAAGTTCAAAAGCTTCTTCTCCATACTTATTCCAAGACGCTTGTAAATAAGCATTATGATGCTCTCCTCTACGTAATTCCCACAAATGTCTTCTTAAACGACCTCCAATACCTTTACAAGCACTTTTTGTCGAAATAGAACTTCCGAAATACCATTTGTCAACAACTTTATTTTTGATAGCGTAAACACCTAAAGTATTATACAAACCTTTAGTCCCTGTTACTTTTTGCATACCGATCTCCGTAATGTTAATTTTGGTGTTAAGTTTAAATAGATTGTAAAATAAATCTTCTACTTTTGTAAGTAGAAGATTTATTGTAAACACCTTAGTTTTCACTGTTGAGAGTGAACTTCTTTTTGTATCACCAGTTTCCCGGTGGTTCGGACTATATCTTCACCTTCACCATTACGTGTTAAGGGCTGGACGCTCGTGCTGGTAATTAAGAGGACTTTACCTCTCCAGTAGTCTCTGCACGTTTCTGAGATGTATCTCAGACTTCGCTCAGGATTGCCCACTTCATTACAAGTTTGGGTTTCCCTGAATTCATCCAGTTTACTTTAAGCGGCTTTCGCCAGCTTTACCCCCCAGTTTCTTCTCAAAGGGGTCAGGTTAAGAACCAAAATTCTTCTTCCAGTTTCCCGGAGGTTCGGACTATATCTTCACCCTCGTTTTCACGATAGGGTGCTGGACGCTCTTGCCTGTTATTAAGAGGACTCAACCTCTCAGGTAGTCTCTGCACCTTTCTGCGATGTATCGCAGACTTGGCTCAGGATTGCCCACTTCATTACAAGTTTGGGTTTCCCTGAATTCATCCAGTTCTATTAACTAGCTCTTCGCTAATTAAGCGACCTTCTTTAACCTTTGATCGCCATCTGCTAAAACTCTCACATAGCCCATAGTTTCCTATGGAGTAGACTATATCATCACCTTCATCGTTACATGTTAAGGGCTGGACGCTCATGCCTGTTATTAAGAGGACTTTACCTCTCAGGTAGTCGTTGCACCTTCCTGTGATGTATCACAGGCTTGGCTCAGGATTGCCCACTTCATTACAAGTTTGGGTTTCCCTGAATTCA
>MDTG01046034.1_pt1 | contig 22121 bp, 17 predicted proteins | sample 811421 | NCBI WGS metagenome assembly MDTG01 (sample SAMN05326645, study PRJNA326480) | marine metagenome | isolation source: seawater | place: Pacific Ocean: South East | collected 2011
AAATGGCGAAAAATAAAAAAGATGCACAAACTAAAGCAAATTATCGTGAAATATTAAAAACACGCAATCCGGAACTTTATGAGGAAAAACCAGAATTGTTAAATGAACACGTGAAAACAGCCATGGAACAAAATGAATTAAAAAGAGGATCGCGGACGGCTAAACTGACCACTTCTAAATTATCAATAGTACAAGGTATAGAAGCTGATGCTAGAGAAGAAAAGGCGAATGGTATAGCAAATGAACTAGATGCGGCAACTAAAAAAAGAGAAGAAGCTGAATTGGCATTAGAACAAGAAAGTCACAAATTGTCGGCGGCGGAAATCCAGGGGCGAAATAACGGTATCGGAAGAATGAAGGAGAAAGAGCGGACTATTACAAATCAATTGGCGCAAGCAAAAAAAACACCCGAAGAGTTAGCAACGGAACAGCTAAACACGCACACAAGGATCCATGATGATGCGAGAAAAGAAATGTTGGAAGCCGATGCAACTGAAAAAAAAGCGGGTAAAAAATATGATGCTATTCAAAAAAAGAGATTAAAAGATAAAGACGCCAAGGTAGAGAGTTTACATGCTGAACAAGTAAAAAAAGAGTTGTCGGCAGCCGAGACAGCGACAGGTACAGTTCATGATCCTGCTATTCACGATCTTGCAGAGAAAATTAAAACAAAAGAGAAGGAAAAAGCAATACATGATGAAGCTGTTCACACACAAGCTATGACTGATGCCGAGACAAAAAGTACAGGTTTGACCAAGGATGCTGATGCTAAGGAGACAGATGATTTTGAAGGCTGGGCCAAGAAGAAGTTTACTGAAGAAAATAAATCAAAGGTAGCGGCGGCAAAGAATTATGTTGATAAGGCTGAAGCCGAATTGAAGGCAGTTCAGGAAAAGAATAGTGCTGGGTTGAATGACATTGCCAATAAAGAGGCACTAGTAGCTCAAAGGAAAACTAGCTTAGAGGGAGCTGAAGCGGCGCGGAAGGCAACGGGGTCTAATAAGATAGAAAAGGATGCAATAGAAAATGATTACACAACAGCGAATGAGGAACATGATGAGGCGGTGAAGGCGCTGTCCGATGCGAAGACCTCGGCGGGGAAAGCAGTGGCGGATGCAGAGAAAAAGGTAACAGAAGCGAAGGCAGTTCATGATGAAGTGAAGATGAAAACGTTGGATGAGACTTATTTAGAAAAGAAAAAGAGTGAATTTAAACAACAGGAAAGGACTGTTGCTAATAAAAAAAAAAAGCTGGACGAGGCGGAGGCGGCGATGGAGGCCGCTCCAGGGATAAGAACGAAAGCAAATGAAACAATCTCGGTATTGGATGCAAAACCAAGTCGTTTTGGTAAAAACGAGATGCAAATAGCTGAAGCACAAGCAGCAGAATTAAAAAAACACAACACCGGTTTTACAAAGAACCCAGGAGAACCTCCTTTTCTTGGTCCCCGTAAAACAGAATTTAACGAAGCGAAAAGTGCCCTCAAAGAAAATAAAGAAAGTCAGATCAGTCAGTATGATGCAGAATCCCTTTCTAAGGAACTAGATAAAGCCAGGGAGGCACACGAATTTCAAAAGGGTAAACTGAAAGAAAAGAGACCTGAACCTAGTACGGATCTCAAAGCTCTGCGAGCAGAAGCAAAAAATGCAGAGTCTCCTAAAAGCACGCGACCTACTAGATTTCAAAGATACACCGGCCAAACTGTGGATGATAAGGAGATGAAGGCGGGTGTTATTGAACACGCAAAAATGGGGCTGGTTGACCCTAGATCAGAAATAGGTATCGCTGTGCGTAAAGCGAATAAAACAGATAATGAACTAGAAGAACTCACGAAGCAACACGCGGATCTTACTAAGGCTAAGGAGGCTGAGATAGCTAATAATAAAGCAATCATTAAACAACAAAACAGTAGTAAATCCTTAGAAGAAAAAAAAACTGGACTTTCTGAGAAAGACAAAGCAATAGTGGAGAATATTGGGCAAAATGAAGAGGATGCGGCATACAAAGAGTGGCGAGCAGCGAAGGATGAGGCGGGGAAGGAGACTGGAGGTGGTACCCGCGGCGCTGTAGTGACGGCGGCCGGTGATCAATTAGCTAGTCGTGAGAAATTAGCAAAAATTAAAAAACCGCCTAAGGGTAACATCGAGGAAACCCCCGCCGACAGACAGGATCTTATTAGAAACAACAATGAGTTAAATGAAAACATAAGAGATGCTAAAAAAAAAGCAAGAGAATCAGGACAAAATGAAAAACAGGCACGCGCCACACAATTAGAAAAGCAAAAAGCATTAGATGGTGAAGGTGGTAAGCCGGGACTTAGAGAGAAAGCTAAATCTGCACATAAGAGAACACAAGATGAGGCGATGACGACTATGAAGAGTGATTCGCTTAGCGGGAGTGGTAAGTTGAGAAGGGATGCCCATGAAGAAAATATAAAGGCAAAAGATGATGCTTATAATAAACAACAAGCAGAAAAGGCGGCCAAAGAAATGGCTGATGCAAACCGATCAGCAGCGATCAACGATTTGCAAGATCAAAATAAAGAGAACAAGAGATTACTAGCAGAACACACTAAAACAATTAAGGATTTGAAAGAGAAACAAGGAAAAGCAATAACATCAAGCGAGAAAGAACAGTTAGCTGTATTACAAAAGAAATATGATGATAGCAAGGTGAGTGATGCAGACGAAATAAGGTATGATGACTTAAAAAAAAAGGGCGAGATTAAGCATGAACAAGATGATAAGAACTTTATGAAGGAACACGATGATAAACTTGCTAAGGGTTTAACTCGAGAGGAAAAAGAAACATACGTAAGACTAAAAAAAAAAGATAAAGAGTCAAACTTTAAGTCAGAAGATTTAGATAAGGCCCAAAAAGCTCATGATGCAGTTAAGCAACAAATCAAAACTAACAATGATATAGTACAGATACATAGGCGTATACAGCAAAACCAAGGTTTGGAAAGCGTATATGATAATACTAAAGATAGTGCATTAGAACAACAGGGGTTACTTGACAAACATAAAAAACAACTAGAAAGAAAGATAAAAAAGTATATAGACGAGGTTTCATTATCAGAGACGGAAGTATCTCAATTGTCTGCAGCATTAGAGACATATGAATCATTGGGTGGAAACGATGAACTTATTAAACAAGCAAAGAGTAAAATGAATAGTTCACAAAGCGGTGGTTCAAAAAACAATCCGGGATCCGAAACCGAATCCGACTCCGATGAAGATACCGAGGTGGACTCCGATGAAGATACCGAGGTGGACTCCGATGAAGATACCGAGGTGGACTCTGATGCCGAAGTGGACTCTGATGTCGAAGTAGACTCTGATGTCGAAGTAGACTCTGATGCCGAAGTGGATTCCGATGAGGATACCGAAGTGGACTCTGATGTCGAAGTGGACTCTGATGTCGAAGTGGATTCCGATGAGGATACCGAAGTGGACATGGAAGAGGATGATGAACAAAAAGCATCAAATGAGACTCCTTTATTAGTAGAAGCAGCAAAACGAGCAACCACTAAGATTCAAGAACATAACAAAAAATTAGACAAAGGGCATATAAGAGCTGGAGGTGATATTAAGGAAGATTTAAAAAGAAAGTTGCGGCATCTTACGGATACTCCATTTAAATTAACAGTAACGGATATTGATAAATATTATACCCATGAAGGGTTATGTTATGATAAAGATAAAAACTGTTCCAAAGAAGATATAGACGATATTGAAGAGATATTACAAGAATTTAACACGGAGGAAGAGAAAAAGAAAAAAAGAGATTTAGAACCAAAACATGAAATGCACGAAAAATTACTTCATAAAGTAATTACACTATTTGAAACATTAAATACAGAAGAAGACAGTGTAATGTTACAAGAACTTATGATAAATCTATATACTAGTTTAAAAGAAAAAAGTACTAGAAATCATATAGTAAAATTATTAATAAAAGGAATACATAAGGCAGGTGAAATCAGTTTAAAAGTACAACATAAATATCAAGCTATGCATGAAATAGATATAGAAGGAGACATATCACCATCCAACGAAGAAGAATATTTCACTGATTTAATGAGTATGGTCTTTACGCCATTATGTCCTTTTGTGGAATTGGCCACCATGTTAAATATGAAAAAAGATATAAACGATGAATATTATAAAGTAGTTCATGCAAATAAAAGTTTCATATTAACAATTGTAGAAAACTATTACAATGCCGGTAACGATTATGATAACGATGAAGCAGTAAAAAGATCTATAGCATCTGAATCATCTCTTAATCATAAGCAACTTCTTAAATCTTTTATGGATCCAAGTGTAAAAGAAGTTCATGATAGAGTAATAGACAGTTTGTATGAAGAATTTAAAGTACATAATAAAGAAGAATGTTCTCCGTGGAATTATTTAACACAATCCATTGACTCTGAACTTGATGAATTATTAGATAGCAGTCAGCAATTGCACGAGTATTTTTTAGCGTTAGACGACGTTAATAATCAAAATCCAATGCACCACACTATTGATTTATTATCCGCACTATTACAACATGATGAACAATTAGACTCAAAAGGTTTGTGGCCCACTTATTTACATCAATTAAAACATTTTGTAAAATCTGAACATACTATACAACAAAAACATTTTGAAAAGGTTATACATAGTTATCAACATAGAGCATCTGAAAAAGAACGTGAAATAACAAGCATGGAAACTGAAGCAGTTCGGTTGTTACATAAACACTCTCGTATATTTTTAATAAACTGCATCCAAGCATTAGACCTAGATGAAATAAGTAAATCATTAGATTATAATTACTCTGTAAGAACATTTGATAAATTTATGGTGTATGTACTCAATCATATGGATAGCATAATAGATAAGTTATTACATTTAGGTAAAATAGAAGGTAAACATGATTCTGGTGAATATCATGATACCTTAATGAACCTAAAAGAAATGTTTAGTCTTTTTAAAATAGATTTAGATGTATTAATGAATACTCTTAATTTTAGAAATACTTTATACAAGGACTTACATTTGATACGTAATGATGATGAAAAACTAAAAAAATTCATGGGTACTGTTCAAAAAGGAGGGTCTAAACAAATCGGCGGTTCGCTATCTTTATTTGATCAATTAAATCAACAACTTAACGAATCAAACAACGAGTTAAAACGCATTGCAGAACAAGAAAACGAGTTGCGTAAACTAAGAGGCGGGACTCGTAATAAACGGCAATTCACGCGCAAGCAACACGGCGGTAAATTATCTTCTACCTTAAAACAAGGCATTTCCCGTAGCTATTATCATACAAATGCTAGTGCAGGCAACGCAGGTGCAGGCAACACGGGTGCAGGCAACGCGGGTGCAAGCAACGCGGGTGCAGGCAACGTGGGTACAGGCAACGCGGGTGCAGGCAACGTGGGTACAGGCAACGCTAGTATAAGCAGACAAAATGCTGATGATACCAAATCACAGGATGGTGGATTAAATAAAGGAGGTATGGAACATTTTGCTGAATTACAGCAATTAGAAGCAAAACTTAGGGATAATAAATTTAAAACATTTAAACAAATGGAAACAACCTATAAACAGTTATTAAAATTAAAAAATGAGGAATTACAACAATCCTCCCAATCATGTTTACATAAACAGTTAATGCATAAATCTAAATTAAATTGTGCAAAAAATTGCTTAAGAGAACTACAAAACAAAAGTAGTCCGAATATCAAATGTGGTTGCAAATCCTTTCCGTTACCTTTTAACGGGTATAAGGATTGTTAAGTGCTTTATATTTGTTATAACTACGAATACTTCGTAATAAAGTCACTACCGAAAAAGTAATCCATATTTGTCTAAGATTCGTAAAATAACGACTACCTACTAATACTACTAAAAAAGATGTTACCGCATTTATAAACTGAATTTTATAATGATTAGACCCTTCTAATATTCCCTCCAACACTGTGGATACGGCATTTAATGGTATAAGAACTCCTAATATAGGGATTACCTTTACAATATGATTTAGTACAATAGCATCTTTCGTTAATAAAGAAAATATCTGCTTACCAAATGTTAGTGCCGATATTTGTATCATTGAACAAGTAATCGCCCAATAAATAAATCGTTTTGCAGTTATAGTTATGTCTTGATTATAAACTTGTTGATAAGGTAATATTACATTAGCTGCTGAAGCAAGCGAATAATATAAAATATTATTAATGTGTATATATTTAAATAGCAGGACATGGGCTACAGATAATTTTCCAATTGTATCTAATAGTAATAATTTATGATTTACCGTAAAATATAATCCTTGACGCGATAGATCTTTTAACTGTACAAAAAACGCACGGTTTAACAATACCTTTGTATTATCTACAAAATTTGTTAATTGTAATGAAATACATTTCTGCTTTATCAATAACGTTGTGTACATTAAAGTAGCCGCTACATCAGAAAGCGTACTCGCAACAGCAACCCCACGTATACCATATCGTATCATAAACAATGGATCTAATACTATATTTACCAATTGAGCAATAATATTGATTTTTACTGCTATATTGATATCCATTTTACCACGACATACGCTATAATAACAACTATTTAACAACTGAAAGGGTAAACCGATGACCCTATATTTAAAATAATATTGCGCATAAACAAAGACCGGACTATTCGGCGCTATCATGGTCTGTAATGCCCTAGAGGATTGTGTAAACAATAACGTTCCCCCAACTATTCCTAAACCCAAAGACAATGCGGTAGCGGTATTTACATATTCTACTATTTTATCTTGCCTATTTTCACTTGTATAACGACTTACAATAGGCGTTAACACTTGGGGCGCAAACGCTAAAAAGGTATAGTATAAATTAAATAGTTGTTCACTACTCGCTTGACCTGCGAGTTGTGTACTATCGCCATATTTACCAACCCAATATCCGTCTACCAATCCTACTATAGGATTCATAATAAAGTTCATAGTAGCAGGTTTAGTTATTTTTACTATACTATCATCTATTTGTTTAATAATAGGATCTCTTGGGTACACATGACGTTTTATAAATGGTAGTTCATAGGACTCCCCTATACATAAATATAAAAAAAACATACTATACCCTCTCATCTATCATAATACTTAGATTTTTTTATATTATAACAATTCTCTTCTTTTATTTTCATATAGAGCGCGTATATAAGTCAATGTCTCGTAACTACAAATTAAATAGGTACGAATTATTAGTTTCATCTCCATAGGTATAGCTTTTAAGTAGAATACGATATCATAATTACAAAACGCATCTTCTTTTTCTTTTATAATACTTTTTATATCTATAGATAGTTTTAAAAAGTGGGAATCCAACAATTCTATTCGTTCTTTAAAGTAGTATCTAAAATACAACTTTAATCTAGAGAAATGTTCATGCTTTTCTATACTCTCTATGGGTATGTTTAATGCTTTCCCATATATACATTCTTTAAAAGAGGCATTTCCCTTAAAACATTGTTGTATGGCGTACAATAATTCTCGCGCTTCACAGTTAAAACAAATGTCTCGATGACCGTGTATGCTACTTATAGATAATGCATAGATCTCTGTATTTGGAACATGAGGTAGCAATAATTCTCGTAACTTTTCTTGAATCGGTAGATTTTGATCGTCGGGATTCATTCTATAGATTGAGATATTACCTTTGGTATCATATACCATTGTTGTCTATTTGGAATAAAAAGGAAATTCGTTATCAATTTACATTTCCTTGATAGTATACTTTTGTTTTACACCTTTGAACATTTAAAACGCCGGTTTATCTGTAAATATTAATTTCCAAATATGTTCTAAAACGAAACCATTTTTATTTTCACTAAGCAACCATTCGCGCAATTTAATATAAAAATTTTTTTCATAATTTAAAATAGAATTTTTATGACAAATAAAGAAAGCACATGTTTCAGTAGTATACGTATTGGGTAAATTAATGCCATGTTTTTCGCAACATATTTTTATAGAATCTTTTGACGGTAATGTATGTAAATTACATATACCATTAGTAATTGTTCTTCGAGTAGGAGTACCACCTACCCTCCAAGATGATGGATATAATGCAAATTGTTGTTTATTATTAATAATATTATTGCAAAAATTAATAAATTTATTATAATCACCTATATGATTATTAGTATCATCTTGGATAAAAATCGTGTATTCAGATAAGTTATTATAATTATTTATTATATGAGTTAAATAAGTTTCGCCTTCTCTGCCTATATTATTTAAATACTTTTGTATTGAATTATTTTTTAGCATTATTTCATAACCAGATTTATTATAAACTATAACTTTATATTTATACAAAAAATCGTTTCCAAATAAATCTAATAATTCTAAGAAATTTTTGTTGTTATAATAAGATACTATAATATCACAACTTGTCATTATATAATATATATATATATATATAACCCTTTATATATGACGCAAAAACAAGACTTTTTTCATAAAATATCATTAAAATTAATGTCTAACGAACAACGAAGCAACTATTATAAAGAACAACATAAAGAAAAAAATAAACGCATTCGTAACCGAACACCCAAACAAAAAGAAAGATCTCGTATTAAACGTATTAAAATACGCAACTACCAAAAACAACGAACTAAACGTCGTAATGAAAAGGAAAAACAAAAAAATAAGCAAAGACTATCCAGTAAATGTAAGTTGAAAAAGGGACAACGGAGTAAAAAAATACCATTAAAAGCAGTATATTGCCATAATTGTAGTCCAAGTGCTTGGAATAAAGGTTATACAAATTATTGTGAACGTTCTGGAAAAGGAAAATATGTAGCTAACTGTAGTTCTTGTGTATACGATGTCTAACTTACTAAAAGAACTCTGTAATCATACGATTGTTTTCTGCAATATTACGGCATTTCAAAATGTATTCATCAAAGATTAATTCCTTTACCATCTTATTTCTTAAATCGGTTTCTTTTTTCACAAGTTTTATTTCGTCCCCTTTAAATTCCTGCTTTAGTTTACGCAACTTAGAACGAAATGCCGGTACTTTCTTTTTAAAACTCGGAATCTGTTCTATGATTAAAGCAAAGATCTGCTGAATCGGTTTCATGATCTGATTCGTAATATAAAACCCATAATCCAATTTTAAACCATGCTCTTTGATATATTCCGGCGTTTCTATTCTTTCGCCTTGCAACTTTTTACCCTTAGTCTGAATATACGCAAACGCAATCCTATCTCCTGCTCTTGGTTTATTGCCTGGTTCTCTTTTTCCTATACGCTCCGCCAATACTTTATGAGCAATTTGCTTTGGATTTTTATAACCACTGCGCAACGATTTACTAAACACCAATTTATCCATCGCTATTTTGCCTTGTATCGTATCATCCAACATCTGCTTCGTAAATTGTATCGCCTTTTCAAAATCCTGGTCCTGCATAATTATATCTATGACGCCGCCATATACCTCTTTTACAATGGGCGCATTATCACGTCGCTTTAACACCAATCCCATTGCCTTTCGTTTACACTTATCTGGATCTTCTTCGTACAACATACCTACATACCGCTTTTTTGATAACAACACAAACGGCATAAAGGTCTTTTCATACTCCAAGTCGTGTGGTGGTTTCAAATACTTACTTGCTAAGGCACCTGCTTCTTGTGCTAAGTCAATCGTTAATTCTAATGCTTTTTTACCTACTATCCTCGTTCCATTTAAATCTGAAAAGTGAAAGGTAAAGAATACGGAATCTGTATCACCATAAATATACTCGGCATTCGTCCGCATTTTACCGTATTTTGTATCTACTTCTGCATTTCCGTACACTTCTTCAATTAGATGTTTAGCATACAATAATAGTTTCCTGCCGGTTGCCGTAGTAGACGCAGCCACATCTTTTTCATAGAAACTACTGGTCTTTGCACCCGTTTGACCATAAAGAGAATTCGCTGTTAATTTAATAGACAATTGGCGTTTATCATAGACATTCGCCATAAACTCATTTGGTGCTGTTTTAATCAATTTTTTTGTTGCTTTACGCTGTTTTAACAATTCATCTAATACAGAAGGCATGACTGCCTTGCCTCCATCTGGATATTGAGCAAAACGACACGTCTTTGATCCACATTTGATTTTTTGCGGGGCAGCCGACGGCGTTTTACGTTCATAGGTATAGGTATCATAGGTTACATCTACATATTTATACTCTGCACGATTATCAAAACGAGTGTCTCCTTCTTTTTTGAGTAAATTACCTTCCAAGTCATACTCTTTTGTCCACACTTTACTAGAATGACACAAATTCTCACTAATCATAGACGAAGGATACAGTGAACTGTAATCTACACACGCTACGGGTGTTTTCTCATCATACACATTACATTTCGGTTCTAATACTATTGCACCTTCATATCCATCTTTATCTATAGTCTTATCTAAACTAGGCATCAAATATCCCTTTTCACGACACTTTTTCGCAATGAAACTCGTCAATTTAATACCTTGACCTCTCATAATTAAATAACTTAAAGGAACACTACATAAACTAGCCATCTCAATTAAACCTGTCATCACATCTATTTTTGTTAGTAAGTGCTGGACTAAGTTACAATCCTGAATACAATATTTAGCAATCACAGAACGTTCGTTTGGTCCTTCATTCGTCATACGAAAGATATCTTGTGGTGTAACATCGTCCTTCGCCAAACACCAATTAATTTTTTTACCTGAATCAAACTCCAAACGATCATGCACTAAGAAGGTACCTGACTCTAGATCTATGTTAGTAACTTTAAACTTAGCACCATTGCGATATTGATCTACACAATGGCCTTCCATTTCAAAATGGACATAACTTTCTTCTCCCAAACCAAACATATTCTTGGTATACACAATGGTATGCTCATGGTCTTCACTATACTCTACCTTTATCACTTTATCACGAATAAAGTTCGCCGACACGTGATCTAGTTTATATGAAGGAAAATTGTAATCACGGCGAAATAAATTATAAAGATCTATCAACAAACGACCTTTCATCCCAATAAACTCCAATGTATGCTCACCACTCGCCAATATGGTCGTCTTTTTTTCTATTTCCCATTTTTGACGTTTTTCATTATACATTCCACATACCTCATTTTTGTTACGCGATAGTTCTAAAAACTGTGATACACACCCCAATTGTACTGCTCGTTTAAACATAAATGAGAAATCAAAACCAAATATATTGTAACCCATTACTACATCCGGATCTTCTTTTTGAATTAATTCCGTCCATTTTACTAATACTTCCTGCTCTGTATCATAACATTCTATCACTGCATTGGATACCGATGAGCATGTGTCTAAACAAATACAATGATTTAAATAGGGTTCTGTTTCGCCATAATTGATAAAGGTACTTCCAATAAAGGTTACTTTATCGCCTTCCAATTCAAATATCGTACCAACTCCAAAATGCTTATCCAATGAATTCATCAATGCTATTATCTTATGCTCCCTAGGTAGTTTTGTAGATTCAAGTATAGAAGCAATACTCTTATTATCATAGTCTATGCTCCGCTGTTTTTTTGATCCATAATATTGTTCTATCGTTTCATCTGCGTCGTTATCATCATACAGATTGTCCTCTACACCGTTAATTTTATGAATAGGATCTTTCAACCATACGTTTACTTGATACTCCACCAATGATTCTTTAATCGTATTTTTTTTGGGATATACACGCTCTATATCCATCATATCTTTACTAAATCCATAGGCAGTTTTTAGCATAGAGGATAGGGCATTTTCTATATCATCTACATCGTGATTCTCCAAATATTCCATCATATTAAACGCCAATTTCTTATGATTTTTTTCCGCCAAGGGAAAGTCTCCATGACTACTACTCGCCTCAATATCAAAACTACATATCTTATAAGGAACTCTCGTTTCCTTATCCGTCTGTGGAACTATATCCGCATATGAGATTTTGTATTCGTGATTACACGTAGATATTTGATCTTCTTCCGATATGATTTCATAGGTATTACTCGGTAATTCAATCCATCCGGACGGACTTATATTTTGTATGTGCAATAACCTTAACATAGGTGGTATATGTGCTTCATACAATTCCGTTCCTACCCCTAGACTAGCAATTCTTACTCCAGTTGTTTTTCTATTATTGTATTTTTTTAAGGATTTCTTATAATTCGGTGTAGTAGTGATATTATACCATAAATTTTTTGTTTTATGAAAAGAATCCATATTATTAAAACTGATCTTTACAAAGTTATGTTTAGTACCCGCATCAAAACCATATAATTTCTTATGATTCTCTAATGTAACCTCTTCTATACCTTTTGCATATTTATCACCTAATTTTTCGGTTAACCATTGCTCAAATCCTTCTTCCGTGAAATTAGATTTTTTATTACCTGCATCTATTTTCACGTAAAAGTAAGGGGCAAATCCTTCTACAAACACCGAATACGTATTTCTTTGTTCGTCTAATCCAAATAATTGTACTAAATAACTTGGATCACCACGATACTGCTCGCTTACAGTGTAAGGATCTATTTCACGCGATTGAATATCAATAATTCGTATGGATTTTGTGTTATCCATGGATGTTGATAGTTAACATATTCGCGGATTTTTTATTTCAATTTAATTTGTATTATTCTCGGGAATCGTAATATTAGTACCATACACTTCTAGAAAATTAAAACTAGGATCTACTTGTTCACGACACATTGGGCAAGTATTATTTCTTAATAACCATCGCCTTAATCCTCTTTCCGAAAAAACATGACCACAACGATTTATTCTCGCAATAGAGTCCCCTTCCGAAAATTCTTGATGTGATATAGGACAACGCTCTATCGGTACGGCATTTCCACAAGCATCTACCGGAACTGATTCATAATTCGGCCATTCCGTAAATGTTACATTCGCACTTATATCTAATCTAGATACTGGCGTACTCGGCATTGGATTACTAAATAAATTATTTATATCAAATAAGCTTGGTCTCAATAATGGTGATTGATAAATATATCTATCTACCAGGGCATTTTCTGTTCGTGTAAGCGTATTTGCTATATTACGATATAAACTTGAATTATTCATACGCCGATTATAATATCTGTGTTCATCGTGTAAATTATCCACTATTCTTGTATATATTTCTTGGTTTGCGGTAAGATAATCTAGTACTTGAGTTTCTCGTACACTTCTCATCATGTATATATATATAAATTGTTAAATATGTTTAAATACTACTTATTTATACATATTAATGAATAATCAACAAAAAGGTCTAAGCGGTTTACAAAATTTAGGTAACACGTGTTTTTTAAATTCGGCCATGCAATGTTTTTCCCATACCCATGAACTAAATTACCTCTTAGATAGTACAGATATAGTGCAAAAAATTAATGATAAAACCGAAGCTGTATTATTAAAAGAATGGAATGAATTGCGAAAACTGTTGTGGTCCAAAAACTGTATTATTACTCCCGGTGGATTTGTGCACAACATACAACAAGTGGCAATTAAACTAGACAATGATAATTTCGCCGGATGGGCACAAAACGATTTACCGGAATTTATCTATTTTATGATGAATGGATTTCATACGGCACTGGCACGTGAAGTAGATATACATATTAGTGGAAATACGCAAAACTCTCGTGATCGTTTAGCCAAAATTGCATACACCATGATAAAAGACATGTATTCAAAAGAATATTCCGAAATGATTCCTGTGTTTTTCGGGGTTCAATTTTCTACTATACGATCTTTAGACGGTACAATTGAAAAAAGTATTAAAGCTGAACCCTACTTTATGCTTGATTTGCCTATACCTGCTACTCCCTCACCATCGTTACTAGATTGTATTCATCACTACATTGAAGATGAACGGATGTGTGGTGAAAACGCATGGTACAACGACAAAACAAAACAAAAAGAAGATGTGCTTAAAACTCTACAATTTTGGAGTTTACCTACCATATTAATTATGAATCTAAAACGATTTAACAAAATCAATTTTCGCAAAAATAACTGCTATGTAGATATACCACTATCCCCTATTGATTTATCTGAGTATGTTATCGGTTACCAAAAAGAATCCTATGTGTATGAATTATATGGTATCTGTAACCATAGTGGTAATGTAATGGGAGGGCATTATACGGCAAACGTAAAAACGAATAGCGGTTGGTATCATTTTAATGATAGTAATGTAACCAAAATAGCGGATAAAAGTAAAATTGTTTCTCCCATGGCGTATTGTCTGTTTTTTAGAAAAAAAAAGTAAAAACCTATATATAATAATGAAAAGCAAATCTGCTATTATGATTGTTATTTTAATTATATTATTAATCGCACTAATTACCGCTTTAGGAAAATCTTTTGGCGGCAAAGACAAATCCAATGTAGAATATTTCCTAGAAGCAGTTATTGTTACTCTTATACTTATTTCTTGCGTGTTAATCGGAATGAAACTTATATATAATATTGATATTTCTACCTATTTTAAACATGACGGTAATACCGAAGAAATTGATATTGTTCTTAATCAAACTACCGACCCTGGTGATGAAAATGATGCTGACGGTGAAGAACATATTCCTCCTGAAATCATGATGGGTGATCAAGTCTTTAATATACCAAGCAATTCTTATACCTACACCGATGCTGTTGCTTTATGTAAAGCATATGGTGCAAAATTAGCCGACTATAAACAAATTGAAGATGCCTACGATAAAGGCGGTGAATGGTGTAACTATGGTTGGTCCAAAGATCAAATGGCGCTATTTCCTACACAACAATCCACTTGGACAAAACTTCAATCCATTAAAGGTCACGAAAACGACTGTGGACGCCCGGGTATAAACGGCGGTTATATTGCTAATCCAAACATACGTTTTGGTGTAAACTGTTATGGACATAAACCAGAAATAACTCATGATGAACGTATGCAATTAGATAAGGGATTTAAACCACCTCTAACCAAACAAGACAAGGAAATCAATAAAAAAGTGCATAACTATCAAACATACCTAGATACGATAGTTGTTTCTCCTTTTAACTATAACACGTGGAGCAAAATATTTTAAGTATATATATATATATAATGACGAAACTATATCCAAAACGAAAGCCATATCATACCAAACACTATGATATGGGTAATGATATTAAAGTATATGTAGAATTTTACGGGAATCCAAAAGGGTTTCCTGCCATCTATCTACACGGTGGTCCAGGTGATAAATGCAGACCTACCAACGCACAATTGTTTAATCCCAAAAAATACAATATTGTCCTCATGGACCAACGCGGTTCCGGTAAATCTACACCAGGTACCAAACATAACACAACCCAAAGAATGCTTCAAGACATGGAGGTTATTCGCGAGGACATGGGCGAGAACAAATGGTTGGTCACCGGTGGAAGTTGGGGCGCTGCTTTAGCCATGTTGTACGCACAAGCACATCCAGAACATACGGCGGGGCTCATTTTGCGTGGGTTTACTAACATGCACTGGCATAATGAGTTTGAAGATTGTGTGATTCGTGGTATGAACCCTCAGCGTTTAGATCGTATGTATAGTTCCGTTGGATTAAATTATCTAAAAGCCACGGAAAAGCAACTTACTCGCGCTTACACTAAAAAACTTAAATCTAAAAACAAAAAAACACGAAAACGTTATTTAGAATTATTTAATGATTTTAGCGATCATCATGTTACAAGTAAAACCCCCAAAGATAGTTACACGGATATGATGCATGGAGCAATCGTATATAATCATTATCTAAAACATGACTGGTTTTTAAAGCCAAATCAAATGATGTTAAAATCAAATATAAAAAAGGTAAAGCACATACCAACCACGTTTGTACACGGGAAATTTGATTTTATTTGCCCCATGGAAATGGCGTGGGAAATGCACAAACAATTACCAAAAAGTAAGATGGTAGTAGTTCAAGCAGGACATAGCGTATGCGATAAAGAAGTCGCCCATGCAGTAACCAAAGCGAGTGATGAGTTTAAATTATAACACATTCCATTGATCTTCATCATCATCATCATCATCTTCACCTTCACTATAATCGCGTTGATAGGTAATCGCGCGTTGTTTAAAATATCTAGGGTTTATGATAATACAATAAAGTCCTATCACCGTTGCATATACACATACAGAACAAGAAATAATAATCCATTGACCTATTACATATAGCATGGGTTATACTATAGTAGTTGTTTTCAACTATTTATATATTTTTTATTATATTGATATATAGTAAAAAATGAAATCAAAGAGATTTACACGAAAACGTAAAAAAGGAGGAGTAATGTTTTCTGGTACAAGAAGAAAAAGGAATAGTCCTACTGAATTCGCTTTTTCTACTCCAAATGAAAATGATTCGCTTAAGCAAGAGGTAAATACTCTTACTGATAAAGTAGATCAATTGCTTAGATTAGTTAAGACAATACATGAACGAACAAATAATACGCATGAATTTATAGATAACCTATTAGTGGAACAGGAACATGCAAGAAAACGACGTATAAGAAAACGATAATATTTGTAAATATATTTTTGTTTACTTATATAACTAGTATGATTTTTACATCGCATATTTATTATAATAACCTACGTTATATTAAAACTAATAATAATTCGCAATATTCTGTTACTAAAAAAAACAATGCGAAACCGAAACCGAAGTCGAAACCAAAACCGAAACCAAAACCGAAACCGAAGTCGAACCCGAAGGCGAAACCGAAGGCGAAACCGAAGGCGAACCCGAAGGCGAAACCGAAGGCGAAACCGAATGCGAACCCGAAGGCGAACCCGTCTACCACTCTAATAGATAGTAAAGAATTATTTAATGCTATAGATGTAAATACTTCAGAAATAAATAATAATGTAATACCAAAATATGTATTTCAAACATGGAAACATAGTTCATTATCAAAAGACATGAAGGATACTCTTATACAACTAAGAAATGAACATAAGGATTACAAATTCTTTTTATACGACGATGTAATGTGTAGAGAATTTATTGCAAAACATTTTGATCCTAATATACTATATGCATTTGATAGACTAATACCAGGAGCATATAAAGCAGATTTATGGCGATATTGTGTGTTATATATTTATGGGGGAGTCTATATGGATATTAAGTTACAATGTGTGGATGGTTTTAATTTAAATAACTTAATAGATGAAAACTGTTTTCCAAAAGATATTGGTAAAGGTATCTGGCAGGGATTTTTAATATGTAAACCAAAAAACGAAATACTTAAAAAATGTATAGATATGATATATTGGAATGTAAAAAAACGCTTTTATGGAACCAGTAGATTAGCTGTTACTGGACCCAAATTAGTATACAATGCACTTATTAGATACAAAAAAATAAATTTATATAATAATAGTAAAGTAAAATTAGTACGTAAAAAGCGTTTATATTTAATGTATAATAATAAACCAATCTTACAATTTTATAACGGATATGGTAGAGATAAAAAAACTTTGGGTAGTCATTATTCTACCTTATGGGGTAAACGATTGATATATAAGTAATATGATAACCGTAAAAAAATTTGTAAATATATATATATGAATAATTATAATAAAAAGTTTTTTAAAGAAATGAAACATAAAAGTCATCTCGATATTCGTTATGGTAAAGACAATTTAACTCAACCTATCATTCATTCAAGACTTAAATACCTTTTAAAAGAAACTGTTCTACTATTTACCAAAGTTGATATTCCTTGTATTATAATGCACGGGTCATTAATCGGATGGTATTTTGGTCAACAAATGCTACCGTGGGATGATGATATTGATATTGTAGTTTTAGATGAGCATCGTGAAAAATTAAAAACATTACATGGATTTCAAACTAATACTATACTTATAGAAATAAATCCTGTAATAGATACTATCAAGAAAGATCCTTATAATATTATAGAAGCTAGAGTTATATGTAAAAATACGGGGGTTTTTATAGATATTACTACTTTATCCAAAGGAAATATTTTTCATATAGGTAAGTCTTCTAATAATAAATTAATTAAAACGTTTAAACTTAATAACAGTTATGAAAATACAGACAATTTTTTATTTAAACCAGTTAAATATAATCATAATGATCAGTTTGATATTCGTTATCAATTACATAACAGTAATGAAATTAAAATTATAGTTACACGTAAAGATAGTAATAGCGGTTGGGGTCTTAATTTATATTTATATGGATATGATAAAGATATGAATTGTCTTTACAATAAAAATACTATCAATTGTTTTAGACCACATTTTTATAATATTAATGATATTTATCCCCTTAAACAAACTACATTTGAAGGTATTGATGTATATGTACCTAATAATGTTGAAACTGTTTTAGTTAGTGAATATGGTAATAAAGTTTTAAAACCATCTTATAAAAATTATTATTATGAAAATGGTAGTTGGGAAAAAAAATAATATTAATTACTTTTATATTTTTCACGCTCCAACATTACACGCTTTCTTAACTTTTCTCTATCTCGTTGCGTATAACCAAAACCTACATGTTTTGGTTGATATAAAAAACGAATATTACTAGGTGTTAGGTTTAAATACATTTTAGTAGTAGGAATTCCATTTCTATTATAATGTATTACGTTTTTAAATATGTCTCTATGCAATTTTAAATAGCTACATAATTTTACGCGATACGATAAATGCGATCCATTCATATTTATACTGTTATTCGCAGGTAAATTAGTTATAGTAACATCATTTACTAGTATATGTTTATCAATAGTATAATACAATTTTGCTATAAAAGAAAATACTATATCTTCACCATTTCCATATGGGTTTCCTTCTCTGTAAATAGTCTCTACTAGTGGTTTACACTTAAAAAATAAATTACATAACTCTTTATCACATACTAATAATCTAGTTAGTACAATATCACATTTAGAACTCTTATATGGTACTTTACCATAATGATTTTCGTGTTCCATATTCCTTCCTTCTATTCCTACAATAGTACCTGGTGTTTTTTCATATTGAGTAATCATTTTTGTTAAATTTTCTTGATCTATTAGTATATCATCATCCATAAAAATAAGTTTATTATTTTTTGCAGACATTCCTCTTAAAAAACGCAAATCTAAACCATAATATTGATTGTTCAACGTATCATCTAAAGAAATAATTTTACTAAACTCACTAAACGTTAATATACTATTAGGATGCCCATTGCTTATAATAATTTCATCTATAAACGGAAACTCGTATATTTTATTTATTATTTCAATAACATTATGAGGTCTTTTCCAATTTAATATAATAACGCTATACGTATACTTCATATATCCATACTATACTTTAAATATAGAAAAGTAACGAATAAAAAATCTTACTATATACTACGACATATGCAACAAAATGTTGAACGCGTCTATAACATTTTTTCATGGTGGTTTATCCTATGGTATTTTTTATATATACATAAAATAGTATCTGCAAATCCATTTATAGCCGCCGCTATTACAGTAGTTTGGGACTTATATGCAAGTTATTATATAACAAACGACAAAACGAATACTTCACAACCTACCATGACCACTCAAATGGTTAGTTATTTTAGAATCATTGCTATTCTTGCTGCACACTGGATCCCTTTGATTACCTTACCACGTTTTATAGATTTCGAATCTATTGTAACCTTTATATCTCTAGGTATATTCTATCTACTATTTTTATATGCACAAGGTCTTACACCATACGAGGTGTACGGCAAAGAGTTAACTAGTAAAGATCGCATTCATACCATTTGGGACTTATTTACATTACGATATGGTAGCATACCCATGGGTATACTAGGATTTGGATTTTTATTTTATACAGTATTTTTATTACTTCAACATCCACAGAAAGGATCCATTTGGTACTATGTAGTGTATTATTAATAATTTTTGTATATTATATTATAGTCTTATTATACTATAATGTCCGGGAAACATAAACAAACGATTCGCAATTATTTAAAATATTATTATTATGGTTCTTATAACAATGAACGCGTTACACTTGCATTCTCGGCAATAAAAGCAGTTAATACTAATGGTGCTAAAAACAATACTTTAAATGCGAATATAACTATTATATACAATAGTATATTTACAACTATTCCGGTTACTTTAAATTGGAATAAAGTCAACTTACATTATATGCTTGTTGGCGAGAATGTAAGTGGTACAGTAAACAACTCTAAAAAATTAACTTTACATTTTAACAATGATGTAGGCGGTGTATCTAATTCTATTACTTTTAAAAATAATATAGATTATCTAGTAAACGAAGATGTCATAGTTTCACCTCTCGTACCTCCTATATTAGCTGGTAAGTATGATTTTATTAACTATTGGTACGGTAGTTTTAATGGTGTAGATATTGAGTTAGAGACACCAACGAAATTACTAAAAACTGAGAGATATGACCAAATAGGTTTTTTTGTAAAAAATACTCAAGTTGCCGTGGCGGTTGACGTCCCTTTAAGAGAAAAAAGAGTAGGGGTTTGGGAAAAAACAACCAGTTCTATCGGAACTGCTTATACTTGGCAACTGCGACTAGCAGACTCTATAAGAGATAACGGAGAATGGACTATTAATCCTACATTAGTAATAGATAATATTATTTATCGCTTTGATTGTATATATATAGAAAAAGGATATAACTCCAAATTATTTACTCCAGATGGTACGGAACTTATTCGTGAATCATGTGCAGCTGGTACTAAATTACAAACTCCTTTAGTATCACACGGATTTGCTATAAAACAAGTTGTAGACGATGGTATTGATGGAGATTTAATATTACAAGATCAACAAGTTGATCTTCGTGATATTGCACAAAATTAATATATAACTTATATAAATGAAAATAGATTTATATAAGTATTTTAAAGGAAATGTAACTAATCGTATTCAATACATGAACTCCTCTAATCCTACCATTAATTTATATCATTATTTCAAAGAATCTCCTGATAGAAGACCTTTATTTTTAAATTCCTTAATTAATGAACATATTTCATCTACACCATATCCACAACAACCGCCAACTACTATATCTTTAAATGGTAAACCTTCTAAGAAATCCCCGTAATTATTCTCTTTTTTGCATTGAATTTTAAAGGATTGTAAATTAGATACATCCTGACTTAACGCATAAGCTTTCTCATTAATGTAATTACAATAAAAACCAAATAGCAATTCTTTCTTAATAACAGGTTTAAAAAAATTATTATAATACTCTTTCATACTATCAAATGGTGCACAATTCATAAATAAACCACATATCGGTAAATCATAATATTCTTTAATATATTTGCTATTATTATCATTCGGATAAATAGATACTATAATAGGAGTCTCATTATCTATATCACGAATAATTCTACAAATTTGTTCTACTTCTATATATGTTGTTGCAGTTTCTATTAAATAAATATCCACATTACCTTTTAATAATGATATTAAACACTTATAAAAATTAATAAAGTCTTTTGTTATTGTATTATTGATACTGTAACTATCAAAATAAGGTGGAACACTACCAAATATTTTTGTTTTTAATCGTAAAGGTTGTACTATATCTAAACTAAGTTTTACATACTTTTCCCAATTATCTACTTTTGTAGGTTTAAAACAATAATTACACGTTGTAATATACCTACACCCTGCATCTATATAGGACTGATATAAATCTATTATTAAATCTTTATTGTGTTCAACTGCATATTCACCATAATCCGAATAAACCTTATTTAATTCAAATAGCATTCCTCCATCCATAAAAGTAATCATTTGTATATATATATATATCATTTATAAATCCAATAATCTACCATTGGTATAACCACCTGCACCACCTAACAATTTTGTATCTAATGCTTCTATTTCCATCTCTTTATCTTGAAGCAATTTCTCTTTTACGGCTTGATATAATGATTTATCTTGTTTAAATGTTTTCATATCTATTTTATCTTCACACGTTCCATTG